>CEPR01016094.1_pt1 | contig 11486 bp, 7 predicted proteins | sample 530431 | NCBI WGS metagenome assembly CEPR01 (sample SAMEA2620078, study PRJEB7988) | marine metagenome | isolation source: saline water (ENVO:00002010), including
ATCAACATCGCGCCGCAGATGCGCGACCTCGGCCTTCATGCGCTCTAACTCTCGGTGCAACCGCTCGCGATTCGTCGGGTCCATCATGCCGCTAATGACTGACAGCCGCTGTCCGACGAGATCCGTCTGTGTATCGTTGCGGTCAAGGCGCGTGTCTAGTTGGGCAAGGCGCGTCTGCGCCTCCTTGAGCTCGACCTCAACCTGTTGCAGCTTGGAGCGCACCATAGCGAAGCTGGTAATGATCGACGCACTCATGCCACCGACGGTCACAATCATCTCAGGCGTTATTTCCATCATAGCGAGTTTGCCCCGTCGCCTGCCGCCATAACGCAGGTGATGCCGCGACGATGTTGCCTGACGACAGCGATAAAGCGCCCGTCGCTGTGCGTGTACATGACAAACGCCGGGCGTGCCGGATCAATGCTTTCCGTTAACAATCCCTGCACAGTTACCACAAACCCCGATTGCCTTATCAATTCACCAAAGACTGAACTACCCCAGCACGGCGACAGCGTCTGCATCCCCGCCGATGGCCTGCCTAACTCCCCCAACGGGTTTGCTGCCGCCGGTGCGATCAGCAAAACCATCGCGATGAGCAGGCGGACGATCATGTGTCACGGCTTCGTCGGCCAAGACGGATTGGCTGGGTCAGCCGTGTTGGCTGGGAGATCCCGCAGCGCTTGCCGATATGCTGTTTGCTCGTCGCTCATCGTCAGATCGCTGGACGCCCACCAATCCGTTTCGGCAAGGCGACGGTTTCGTTCCTCGCGCAAGTCCGCCCACGGTTTTGCCGCCTCGTATTCAGCAGTCCATGCTGCGAGCGTTTGAGCAGACGGAACGCCGCCCTCGAACTCAACAACGACATTGTCAAAAACGGACCATTCAATGGTCGGGTGTTTCCACGTCAATACTGCGCTTAAGTCGCTCATGCTTCGAGTTCCCAAATTTGAATGTTGACGCCTCCCGTATCGTTCCATCGCGCGCCGCCGTGATGCTGACTGCCCAGATAGACAGTGCCGGTGTTGCCGCTTGAACCAAATCGCAACTTGTAGGTGATTTCTGATGTTGATCCGGCGGTGTCGAGGTGTTGCAATGTCATCATTACAGGTCCGTTTCCGTGCGTCTCCTCAAACACCGTGCGCTCGGCGGTTGATCCGGAATCCTTAAACAAAGCAAGGACAGGAACGACAACCCCATTCGTTGCGGCCTGAGCGATGACCTGAATCAAAATTTTGTTAGTTGCCGAGGAAGCCGTGTGTGTAAACGTAGTGTATTCCGCACCCTCGCTTGATGTTGGTGCGGTATCGTCGTCGGGAAATGTCGCTGTGGTGCTCGCGTCAGTTGCAACGTGCGTGTTTGAAAATGCTACGACCTTGCCACCGCCCGCCGCTTTCCACGTTCCGTCGCCGCTTAGAAAATTCGAAGCGCCCGGTGATCCGCTGCCCAGTCGAGCAACAGCAACAGTTCCGCTGGAAATGTTACTTCCGTTCAAAGCTGTAACTTGAGACCCGTTAATTGCTGGCAGCCCTGTCGCGTCTGCCGCGATAACATTGCCGTTGCTAGTGCCGACAGTTTTCGTTGCTGCATCGCCAAGCCCTAAATTCGTGCGAGCAGTTGATGCGCTCGCGACATCTGACAGGTCATTCGCCGAGAGCAATCCATAGCTATCGACCGCCTGCTTCACGCGCAGCGGAGTCATACCCTTTGTGTTGTTGGTTCCTGCTTCCGCTTCGCTTTGATCGGCGATCTCTGCGAAAACGCCATTAGCGCCAGTCGGTCCTTGCGCGCCGGTTTGCCCTACGGGGACACCTAACGAGAGAGCGCCGGTTGAAGAATTGAACGAGACAGTCGCGTCCTGAGAGTTGCCTGATCCATCGACCCCGACATTGCTTACTGCCACCGTATTGACGCGCCCGGTCGTCGTCTCCAACGCTGTGCCGTTGCTGTCATAAGCGATCAGCTTGCTTGCCTGATCGCTTGCCGTGTCGGCATACGGAAAGAACAGCGGGCCTGATGTGCCGGTGCCGCTCGTCGTGCGGTTGACCGTGGCAGGCAGTTGGATGTTGCGCGACAGCAGCGTCTCAATCTGCTGATCATTAATCGTCAATCGATCAAGTGCGTCATTGATGCTCGCCGCGGTGAAGTCACCACCCGTGCTGTAGTCGGTCGTTCTTTCAATCGCCTGATCACTTTCGATCGTCACGATGGCGTTGTTTGCAGGTGCGTTGCCCGATGTAAAGGTGACGGTGCCCGTACCGTCTGCATTCAGCGACGTGGTGTAGTGCGTCGTCACAGTCTTTGTTGTGGTGCCTTCGCTGACCTTGATGTCTCCGGCTGCAAGCACCTTAAAGCTGAACGAGAACGGCCCAAGGTTGCTGCCGTTACCCGTGTACTGCACTCTGCGGTGGACTGCGTTGACTGTTATGCTCATGGCACTATTCCGATTGCTGCGTTGCGACTACTGACATATTACCGAAAATCAAGAAACGACGGCATGGCTTCATCATACCAGCCGCCTTGCGGCACGGCTTTGCCTAACCGCATGATACCCTCATCGTATATTCTTTTTCGTTGCGCTAATGACCCACGGGCATCAACAGACACCTCACCATCCACCATCTCAAACATTTCATCGAGCACAATATCCTTGCGTGAGTTTAGCACCTCACGCAGCATGTTGAGCTTGTCACCATCATAGGCGTCTTCATACGCCTGCAATTGCATTGTCTCGTACAACTCATCGACAAATGTCAGTGTGGTTTCCTCGTCACCAACAATGCGGTCAGGCATCGGTGAGTTAATCCGTATGATCATCTCATTGTATTCTTCGACCGACATCTTAACGCCGCGCTGAGTGTCCTTTGGTTCACGCACGCCAAGGCCCAAGCTAATCATTTCCTTGTCTACCAAGGCCCCACGGCCTCGCTTGCTGCCGGTGTGTGTCTCTGTGCCATACCAACGAACCGGCGAGATCATGCACCACACACCATTCTCGCACTGCGTCGGCTTCTCCGCGTACATATTCAGCTTCACCTCAACGTCTTCGCTCAAGATCGGCGTGCGTGACTTCACTCGGTTGAGGGCTTCATACCAGCCCCGGCGTGCGCTGCTGACGTAATAGCGACCAGCTAACTGCTCATCCGTTGGCTTCACATTACTCGCTTCGGGATCTATCGTCCGCTCGACCGTAGCGACTAGACTGCTGTAGGGCGTAATCGCAGCCATTCCAGCCTGCGAATATTTCTTGGCGATAAGTTCCTGCGCTCGCGATATCCGTTGATCTATGTTTTCATACTGTTGCCCGAATACCTCCATGATGTCGGTAAAGCCTTCCATCATCGGCATCGTGCCCAATTGCTTTCCGACAGACTTACCGGTGTTCACCATCAGATGCTCTTCCGCAACAACCGCCCCGGCCATTGCAAACATCGCCTGCGTGTCTTCGTCGTTAGCGTAGGTGCTGGTATACGCGAGATCACCTGCCATAGATAAAAGACCGGAAATTGGTTGAAACCGATCGATACCAATTTGATGATATGACCCATCGTCTTGGCGTATGCCGATCGAATACGGCATAATTTTGCTGCGTATCCACGCCTGACGCATTGCAGGATCATCCGGGTACGCGCCGGTTATGCGTATGCCATCAACCATCTCGCCGCTTGCAAGATACGATAATGTGGCAAGCAGGCCGGTCCCCATGACGACACGCGACAGTGCCATGTCTGCTTCTGCCCCACCCTTACTCATTGCTCGATAGAAACGCGGCGTGAGTGCAGCCAACGGCGTCCGCGCTGCCATCTCGTTCACAATCCACTGCGGTGTCTTATAAAACGCGATGATCGGCTTCATTAGCGGGTGCGACATATATACACCGACGCGCTTCTGAAACCCTTCAAGGGGAGCTTGGAAAGTACCACGCAAGGCGTAATCTATTGCGGCCTCATTTACGTCATCGTCCAAACCGGAAAGCATGCGCTGTGTTTCCATACGCATAACGTCGTCGCTTGCGCCTTCTTTCTTCAACCGATTTAGACGACGCATAGTCTGCGCCTCTAGTTCTTGCTGATACGACATGCCCTTTGCGAACTCATCCTCAAGCAGCAAGAGGCGCGGACCAAGGGCTCGGACAATAATTCCGGTATAATCAACAAACCGGCCCAACGCATTCAATTGCCCTTCTTTCGACAAAAACGGTGCCTCACCGTCTTTGGGTATCCCAAGGTAATCAGCGCTAATCGCTTTTGTCTGATCGTCCAGCAGGTCGATCTTGCTTGCGCCTTCAATTTCACCTGTCGGGCCCCTACGACCGAATTGCTTTTCCTCTGTCGCTAACGCTCTCATACCCGCCTTTGTGCCGTTAACGATGCCGCGTATCGTTGCCTGCGCCATCACGATTGCTTCCTCGGCATAGACGCGGTCGTCGTCACTCAGGTTTTTAAATATGTCTGTGCTTACTCGCCCGACACCAATCTTGCCCTTCCATCCGGTAAGATCAACCAACCCCGTGCGAGCGGCACCAACCGCACCGCCGAGTGCGCGTTCCGGCACTTGGTAAAGATTGAATAGCGTATTAGCGACGACATTAACTGCATGCGTCGGCGGGGCGCTGAGAATTGATGATATGTATGCCTCACCTATAAGGTTCAGCCCTTTGTTGACCCCCAGCAAAATCTTGCTGGCAAATTTCATCTTTTTGTCGGGCGGTAGTGACGCCAACAAGACCCGTATCTCTTCAGTCTCTGCATCGCCAATGCCGGAATTATCGTATCGCTTCAGAATTTCTGTAACAGATGTCAGATCGCCCGGCGCTTCGACTGTTCGACCAAACGCTGACCGCACCCCCTGCGCTGCACCGGCTTCGCTCGCAGCGTTTTCAATACGCGGTGCCAAGTTGCTGACCAGCGCAAGAGCGTGACGCAGTTCCTCAGTCGTCCCGTTCTCTTGTGCGTTTTGCAGTGTCGCTAACAGATTGGAGCGAACATATAACGCTCGCGCTGTTTCGACTTTGTTAAAGGCTTGCCCCGGCTTGGTCTGCATGAGGTCAAGGATCAAGCGATCCATGCCGAGCTCTTGCGCCTCTGCTAGTAACTCCTCAAGAGTACGCTTATCACCGACACCGGAAAACTTGTCATCGAAAGCCTGATACAAACTTGCGAGATATTGCTTTTCCGTTTCATCCAGCAGGGATTTGTTTACAAGGTTAGGCCGCACAATTTCGACTAAATCCACGCCTTCACCAAGGACACGCCGAAGTTGATCGACCTCTTGCTCTGACGCAGGCTCAATGACCAAATTAGTACCGGTCATTCCCGGCTCGACACGCACCGCGCTAGGCGCTTCCGGCATCTCGGGTTCAAGCCGTTGCTGCTTACGCACTTGGTCAAAGATAACTTTAGCTGCAGACCTGACAGGGCCAGCCAATTGGATTTCTGTCGCCGGTTCGTCTACGACCTGCGGCAACCCCTGCAGTTCTTCCTCTTCTACGATCGTCTCCATCGGGATTGTTTCCGGCGGGACAATATTGGGGTCAGTCTGTTCTGCTTGCGTCAAATCATCGAGCGGCAGCATCGGTTCAGTTGTCATTTTGCTTCCCCTCAACTTGTGACATTGCTACGGCACCACCGGCAGTGAATAGCGGTACGCCTTTCTTCATAATGCTGTCGCGCATTTTCTTTGTGACCGGCAGCGTCCACACTTTGGTCTCAACGTCTTTAATATTCGAATACCCTAATTCGCCGAGTAGTTGCTGGTCGTTCATTTCATCAATTGGCACGCCTGTTTCTACGGGTTCGCCTTGAGTGTATTCTCGACTTCTAATATCGGTCACCCCAACCTTCGCGCCAAATTTCTTGCCCCACTTAGCCGCGTAGTTTTTGAGTATCTTGTCGTAGAAGCCCTTCATGCCTTCGCCGCCGACTTGTAAGTCGATGCCCGTATAAGCCTCTTCGACCTTATTCTGCCCTTGTATTTTCTCTGCTAAATCTTTGCCGACAAGTTCCTCAACGCCCGCTATGTCAAGGTTGTCTCGATCAAAAATAACGTCTTCAATACCATAGCTGCGCTTATCCACAGCATACACGTTAAAGCTGCCATCTTCGTTGCGGATTGCGCGTATTTCATCGACCTGCTTGCTCAGATCATACCGCTCGGCCTGCATCTTGCCGGGTGTCCACGCGATCGCATCGTAGCCTTCTTCCGCAGCCATACGGGCAACACGGCGGAATGACATCTCATGCCACGTTTTTTTCATCGGAGCGTCAGGCACTCTAGCAAGATCTCTTGACGGGCCTGTTATTTCAGAGCGTTGCTGTTTTAGCTGCGCTCTCTCCGCACTAATCTCTGATAATTCTTTTATTCTGTCAGCAATGGCGGGATTGGCAGCGCCAAACGCTTCATCGACATAAAAACTACCGTTTGCGTTAACACGACCGATGACCTTGTAATCATTGTTTTCAATAATATCCCGGCTATAAAAATTAACACCGTTGCCATACGGCGAAGCTGTGCCACCTAAACCGTAGTTGTCAAAAAGATCGCCGTTTATTTCCATTTCTCGATCAAGCAACTTATTTAAACGGCCATTTATTTGCGCGATGGCAGCGGTGTTTTCCGGCGTTTTATATCCTGTCTTGCGGCCCTTCTGATGCCAGTCACTCTGTATCTCTTCGATAAACAAGATGCGCTCATCGTTGGGACCGATGCGATCATTGAGGCGCATGTGAGCTAGGACGTTGGGCTCGTCAAAGTGGCCGCCTCTGTAGATATTGCTTCCGCTATCCATCAATTGATTAAATTCAGCAACCTCATCGGGATCGTTTAACTTTCCGGCTATGTCCTTCTGTTTTAATTCCTCATATCGTTCAACATCAACACCTCGATTTTTAGGCAACGTCAGCAGCACCTCGCGATAGTTCTCGCCACCGGGTAAGGTGTAGCTCGCAAATTTAGGACTATCGGGATAAGCTGTACCGCCAAGCCCTTCTGCCGCTTCCCACTGTTGCGTTAAGGCGTCAGCGGCATCGTAGTCGCCTTGCGCTTCAGCGTTGTCGATTAACTCTTGCCATTCGTCACCGGTGCGCTGTGGTAGGTCACCGCGCTTTGTTACCTCTTCAATCTGCACTTGATTGGCCTGCACGTACTCTTGCACCTCGGCCTTCGTCACAGACTTCTTGCCTTTCAAGAAATCATCGAGCCCGATCCACGCCATCTCCTCGGGCTTGACGCCCTCACTCTTCGCAATCATCGCCCGCATCTGCGAAGCGCTGCCCTTCTCCATCGGCAACGCTTCGACAGCACGATTGACAGCGCTATAAAATCCTATGTCGGAAACGTCAGCGGCTCGATCGACCGGTACAGTCGCATCACCCATCCCCATGTTCATCACAGTCGGATCGGGCGCACCGCCTTTAACAAATCTGGCAACACCTCGGGCAATTGTCGGCAACGGGACATCTACGGCCTCAAGCATCCCGCCCATGAGAGCACGACCAAAATTGATCAGTTGATTGTCTTCGGATAAATCTAAACTCGACAGAATTTGCTGCGCCTCATCTTGACTGATCGCACTCATTTGCCCACCGAGTACCGGGTTTGCGCTGTGTATCTTTTCATCAAATGCTTCAGCTTCCGCTAAAGTCGGAAACACTTCAAACACACCCTCATTAAAAGCGCGATCTATAGCCTCCTCATTGCTCAAAATTTTTCCGTCAAAAACGGTTGGTACGAGATAAGTTTTACCGTCACTTTCAAATGATATCGTTCTGATTGTTGAAATCGTGCCATCAGTATTTTGAACGGAGTTATTGTTTGCAATATTGTTGAGATGATGCTCGGTCAATTTATCAATCGATAATTTTCGCGGGTATATTTTACCTTGGTGCAGAATGTAATCGTCGGAAGGTACGCCGGAGAACGTGCCCGACGCCGCGTCATAGTAATCGCCAAGCGGCACAGTCGGGTTTTCGATCACCGCCATCTGATAATCGACCGGCTGCAGCGAGCCGTCTTCTATACGGTTCTCGACTTCGCTGATCCTAAATTGCTGATACGCTGCGCCAAAGTCATCACCGAGAAGCTGCAGAGCGTTCGCCGCTAAATCTGACATACGACCACCCACCTCATTCGATGGCGCTCGCTCCTGCATTGCGTCGTCAGCAGTCGGCTGCGGGAAGCCCTGCATCTCGTTGCCACCAAGGATCGGATTACTCTCAGGGCCGGGCTCAAACGTGATTGGGTTAAACCCGGTCGATGTTGCCCGATACATCTGCGACGGCGCGCCCAAGGATCGCAGGCGAGCCCGCTCCAAAAACAGGGCCTCAATGCGATCTTCACTCATCGCTCCGTTCCCAAATGTAATTGCTCGATAGTATCGAGTTGCTGCATTAGCCTGCTTATGTCTCTTTTAGCGTTTGCAGCACCAGCGGGTAGCAGGCGGTCAAGGCTTCGAAGGTAATATTTTACGGTGCCTACATTGCTTATATCTACCAAGTTATCGTCGGTAAACGCTTCAGGCAGTTCAAAATCGGCAAGACGTAATGCCCTTCGGCGCTCTGCCGTTACTTGTTTAAGGGATGTTGCCAAAAATGGCCGACTCTTAAGATAACTGTCTCGAAACGCTCTCATTGCAGCAGGCAATTCGATATTCGTCATTGCCTCGGAGACTTTGCGGAAAGCCTCGGGCAGATGGTCTCGCGGTACAAAACGCCCCAACTCCCCAAGGGCTTCTGCATTACCGCCCAACGCATCCCTATGCTCACGCAGTTTTTCCTCTATGTGATCGACTGCGGCATTGTATTGCTGATTGGCTTTTACTCTTGCCGCTGACAATTGACCGGGAGGCGTTGTGAAATCGGGTTGATATTTCCGTTTTATCTCATCAAGCGCTTTCTTCATCAAAGCATCTTGCTGGTCTCGCAATTTCAAAAAATAATTAGATTTGGTTGCTGACTTAATTTCGGCCTTAAAAATGTCGGCAGGCGACAGCCGACGCGCAGCCAATTTCCTGTCCAATTCCTGCGTTATGTTTGGAGGGTCAAAGATAATGACGTCATTAGTTTGGTTTAGTATTGACGAGACATTTACGCCTGTAACAGCGAGCTTTTGTGCAGCTTTTTTCAACGCTTCGGGGTCATTGTTATTAAGAGCATCAGCTAACTCAACATAGGCCTGCTCTTTAAACGCCGGGTTATTAGCGTCGAACTGTCGCTCATTTGCTTCGCGGAATTTGTTTTGCTGTTCAAGCGTCGTCGCAGCCTGCTTATAGACATCCTGTTGATCTGCAGCAGACATACTCGACCATATTTCACGCAACTCAGGCGGCAGCTTAGTAGCCGGGTCTTGCAGGCCTTGATATAATTTTAATGCGCTAGAGGTTGGCAACCTCGCAAAATTGAGCAACTTGCCGACCTTCGCTTTATGCACAGCTTTGTCAAAGTCTGTCAGTTTTTGCTTCTTTGTAGACTCCGCGACATTGTGGGTTATCAGATCGTTTTCAATCAATTGCCGAACGGAAGATATCTGATCGGCCAAGGACGCGGTATTGGATTGCGGATTGATTGGCGTTTGGTAACCATCAACCATTGACACCGCATCACCTATGCGGGTAACCGCACGACCGATCGCGTCAGCCTTGCCCTGCTTTATTTGCGCGGTGGCGTAACTCCTCGAATAACTCTGCAGATTGCTTGTTGCCAGCATCGACAGAGACTTCTGCATTTTACCTGCTTCAGTCGGGCTCACCGCTGAGAAAGCGTTCGCGTATTCGGATATAATGCTATCGAATTTTGCACGCAGATCCGTTGGCGACAGTGTCGTGTCAGCCGATGCAGCAGTAAATTCTTCAGATATTTTACGGCGACCCGCGACTTCATAGCGCGAGGCCGCAACGGCAAGACTGCCCTTGTATGCTGCCTGCTGGTACACATTGAAGCTACTCAGGTCACCTGCCAGTTCAACAGGCGCTCCAATTGATTTTGCCTGTTCAATGTCTTCGATTGTCGGTGCATTACGCGCACCGTAGGCAAGGCCTTTGGCTTCCGCTTCCGCCGCAGCCATCTTGTTTGCTGTCGCTGCGAATTGCCCTATTCGATTGGCAAGCGAGCCAAACGATTGCGCCTGCACTTGCAATGCCGGATCACCACCTGTCGCCACACTAACGCCACCGCTAACCGGCGTGACCATGCCTTGTAAAAGTGATGCTCTTGGAAATCGCTGTGCCATATCAACTAAATGTCACGTTGCTGCCGCTGTAGGGTTGCGAAGACCAACCACTACCGCTTGGATCAAACATCGTTTGCCCGCCTACATTGCCACCGGGCGCGGCTGTTCGTCCCGCTGACACTGCCGCGTTTGCCATAGTCAACATGGCTTGCATGACCGCTGCCTGCTTGGCCGCTTTACCGGCGGCGCGAGCGCGAGACGCTTGGAAAAGCTGCATCTGCGCCTGCTGCTCACCAAGCAAGACTGTGATGGCGCGGTTGTTGTCTGCCATCGCGTAATTGGTTCCGCCGACATCTAGTGCGCGGGTACGCAATCCAAAAGGGTTGCCGCTGAATGGATCGATATTGCCCGAACCAGCGGCAGCGTTGATCTTCGCCATGTTGATGAGCGTTTTCTCGAGCTCTGCGACAGCCGCAGCCTTGTGCTTGAGGCTTTCCTGTTTCCCTCTAAATCGGGTGAACTCAGCTTGCACCTCAAGACCACGAGCTTGTCCCTCAAGCATTGCTTGCTGGGCTTGCCCTTGGCGAATTTGCGCCAAAGCCTGCAAGCCAGCGAGTCCAATACCTACTGCAGTAGCCATGTTTTAATCCCCCGGACTGACGCTAACGCGATAATCCAGCGCGAGCAGCGTCATGAATAACGGTTGAGATTGCGTGACCTCGACCTGACCTTTTCTGTCATACCCGAGAAACGGGCCGATCTGTTTGGTGCCGGTAAATTTGCTGACCCCCTCGTCTAGCAGGTCGCTGCCGAGAGAACGGAACGGCACATCGACTCCGTTGATCGTCATGCTCTGCGTATTGTCGAGGATCGCGCTGACACGCACGACACGTTTTTTGCCGCCCAAGATTGGGCCCTGCGGTAGCCGCGTCTCTACCGGCATGGTCCGGGCAAGCGGTGTGGTTTTCGTTGCACCGGCAAGCGTGTCGGTAAAGCTCGGGTATTCTAACCCGATCTCTAGGTATGTCGTTGCTGTGCGATCAGTTGTGATTGCATTGCTCGACACCGTCTCGTCACTAAGCATCGCGTCGTCGGCAATGACCTTTACCGACTGCCCCTCAAGGTGGTTTAAGCTGCTGACCGACGTGCTGCCCGGCAGGTTACCCGCAGCGCTCGTAAACTGAAATGATGCATCTGTCGTGTGATTGTTATCAAACACCTCAAGATAGTAGACAGTCGCCGAGTTGATCGTGCGCTTGACCACAGCATACACCAGCGGGACGTCAGCATCCTCGACGCCGACATCCTCAAATGTGCCCGACGTG
>CEPR01014360.1_pt1 | contig 11458 bp, 5 predicted proteins | sample 530431 | NCBI WGS metagenome assembly CEPR01 (sample SAMEA2620078, study PRJEB7988) | marine metagenome | isolation source: saline water (ENVO:00002010), including
GGAAGTTATTAATGCTATGAGGGGCAATCAAGCTCCTATGCAGGAAAGACGCATGGAACTGGCTGGTTTTGTGGGCGATGAAGACGCTTTCCGTACCCCAGATTCTGTGGTTGCCATGGTACAACCAACTATTATGTTAACCGAAGAAGGAGCCATGGATAGTGGCATAGGCCAACTAATGCAGGCTCTTTCTGATGACGTTGCCATGATGGGTCCTGAAGGCCAACCTACGCCTGTAGGTCAGGGCGTGGGCGAGTTATTAATGCAAGGTCAGCCTGAACCAATGCCTCCAATGCCACAGGAAATGATGGCAGCGGGAGGCCCCGTTATAAAAAAGTTCGCAGCCGGCGGAGCAGTCCAGAAATTCGCAAACGGTATGGGCGTTAACAAAATGGCTGGAACAGGGCTGGAACGTTTGTATGAAATGAGTCCCGGGATGTTTAAAGCAATAGAGGGTGAGTTAGATCCTCAAACCTTAGACGCTTTGTACCCAGAACGTTTAGCTTTGTATAAAGAAATTTACGGCGATGATGACGATGAAAGACAAAGAGGTTTTGATTTGGCGCAAGCCGGTTTTGCCTTGGCTTCTGGAATTGACCCATCCACTGGACAAAATATTGCAGGACGTCCTTTTTTGTCTCAAGTGGGTTCTGCATTAACTCCTCTTGCTCAACGACAATCGGAACGTCTTTCTGACCAAAGAAAAGGTGAACGTGCGCTTAGGTTAGCTGCCATGCAATCAGCAGAAGCAGAAGAACGACGGCAAAAAGAAGAGTTATCCCAAGAAAGACAAGCTATTTTTGGAGCTGTGACGCAGTCAGGTGCCCAAGAACGCGATATTGACGCGGCTTTGGAAAGAATGAAAAGAACTCAATTGTTTGTTACTTCTGAACGAGAAGGTTCTCAAGCGTTTAATTTAGCTATGCAAGATGATCGTCAAGCGTTTGAAAGCGAGGCGATGGACAAACGAAATCAATATACCCGAGACCTTGCTCGACTCAATGCAGATTTACAAAGTGCTTTATCTACCCAAGATTTTAATGAAGCCAAAAAAATTAATGACCAATTAAACTTTATTCGACGTGGTCAAATGAATTTAGCGCATGATATTCGTCTTGCTGAGATAGGCCAGCTTCACGACAACGCCATGACAATGCAGGCGGATCAATTTGGTAGGCGAGGCGGCTTGATTGAGTTGCAAGGTCGAGTGAACTTAGGTCTTCAAGAAAACGCACAAGACTTTAAAAAGCTTATGCAAGACGATCAACAAAGATTTTTATCTTTAGAAAAAGGGTTAGATCGAGAGTTAAGCGCAGATCAATTTGACGCTTCTTTAGAACTTAAAGAAGACTATCTAGATTTAGCTGCAGAAGAGTTTGCGTACAAGCAAGCGTTAGGACCAGAAACTTTGACTAGTGATAGCTGGTGGGCCAGCTTCTTCCGTCCAGCGGGCGTCCCGGAAGATCAAGCTCAAGTTTTACAAAACCTCAATCAACGTAGAAGAGAACTTGAGAACCAAATGCTTAATATGAACATTAATCTTGAACCCTTTAAAGTACGGGCAGCTACGCACCTGCAACAACAAGAAATGATGTTGCGTTCTGAGATGGCTAAGAGCAAGCAATTTATGGATATGATGGGCTTGTATCAAAGCATGGGTGACCGTCCAATAGAAAGCTCTGGCGATCTGTTAAGTATTCTTGTTGACCCACGTAACATACAAGCTTACGGGGAAGGAAAATATGTTAAAGGGATGGACATGGCTATAGGTCAGTTTTTAAATCCTCGAACAGATCCCGTTACTAAAGAGTCCGTACTTCCGTTAATTCCTTCAGACTTAGCTGCAGCGGTTCGTCAACGACAAGAGGCTGGGGTAGCCGTTCCATTAGGGTTTATGGAATTATTAGACCGTCAATTTCAGGTTGGTGGTGAAGTAGAAGCCCCAGAGTATTTAGAACCTCTTTCAGGGACCATGCTTCCGGGACCAACCAAACGTGTTCCCTTGGAAGAATACTTCCAATACGATCCTATAATTACGGGGGACACTTCGGACATCACCCAAGCAACCGGTACGCGGTCTGGTGTTTTAAGACGAGTAGCTAAGCTAGGTGAAGGTATTCAAAACCTTGTAACGGGTTCCGATTTTGAATACACGCCTCAAGTTAACCAAGCCGTTTCCCAAGTAAATGCTTTAGCCACACTAGCTACAGTTGCTATGTTAGGGTCCATACCCGGAAAAGATAACGTGCAATTACAGACCATGGTTAAAGAGTTGCAGGTTCCCGGCGGAGAATTGTTCTTAGAAGATCGTCCTGCTTTAGAGTATTTTAAAACAGCCCGACGAGTTGTTGACTTTGGCATACGGCAACAAGAGTTAAGCATTAAAACAGCTAACCTTAGCCGTAAAGAAGAAACCAAAGCTAATATAGACCTAGCTCATATGAAGGGTATTCGGTCAGAGTATGACAACATTATTCGAGCGTATGAAAACAAGCTGGCTCCGAGCCAAGAATTTAAAGAAGATTTGGATCAATTTTTTAACTAATGCCTATTGGATTTCCATTTAGTAAAGCTTCGCAAATAGCTTCTTTAACAGAAGAAGAGCGACAAGAGCTAGAACGCGCCCGGGGAGCAGCCAAAGACCCTATTGATTTTAATTTAGGGGAAGCTTACGAATATTTGCGAGACAAAGGTTTAGAAGAACCGCAAGCTCTTAAAAGTATTGCAGAAAAACTTTCTGAAAAAGCAGACTTTAATTACGAAGGCGCACGTAAAGCTCAGTTCACAGATGAAATGATCATAGCTCGATTAATAGGTCGTGAAACAGACGATTTACGGCCTGATTTGTTGCAAAGTTTTGGCGAAGGTTTTGGTCGAGCGGTGGCCCGAGAAGCTCCGGGAGCTGCAGCTTTTGCGGGAGCGGCTACCGTAACTCCCGGTGGTCCCATGGCTAAACTAGCCGCAGGAACCGCCGCAGGAACAGCAGTTGGTTTATTTGGCGACGGAGATTTGGTTGAAGACTTTTTGTTTTCGGAGCGTCAGTTACTGCCCTCTGAACGATCTGCAGCCCGAGTAGGCGACACTTTGGGATCGGCTTTGGCTTGGATATTGCCGGGAAAACAAATAGTAAAAAGTATTCCAGATGAAGTGAATCTTGGCTCACGGCGCATGTTACAAGCGCATCAGGAACGCCGAAATAAAATCTTGAACAAAGAAAGAGGCTTTGAAGGTCTTTCTCGAAAAGAAAGAAAAACGTTAGAAAAAGAACCTTTTAAGTTAAAAGCAGCACGAACTTCAGAAAAATTGCTGGAAGGTTTAGGTCGCGGAGCGCGGGAAACAGGCATTGGTACTTATGCAACAGCAGATCTTCTAGCCACTGTTATTCCGGCTATGACAGAGGGTGTTTTAGAGTACATGTACCCCGGGAGGGAAGAGATTATTATTTCTGGAGGCGTAGCTTCCTCTCTTATTCCCACTCCAACAAAAATAGTAGCCGGAGGCGTTAGCACGGCTACCGGAGCTGGTAAAGCTGCGCTTGAGTCTGTAAGAGAAGAAGGCGGTTTTTTTAAAGCTGCTACAGAAGGCTTTGGTTTAAGACAAGCTATTCAAACCAGAAGACAAGAAAAAGCTGCTGCTTACTTAGCGCAAGCTTTTGAAGATGCCGGAGGAGACCCCAGAAAGTTTGCTGAAGAGTTAGAGGCGGCTATACAAGCAGACCCGGAAGGGGCTGAAATGTTAACAGCAGGTCAGTTAAGCAACAATCCAATTGTGTTGTTAGCTGAAAGAACGTTGGCAGAGCAAAATAAATACCTAGATTCCGCACAACAACAAGCTGCTTTACAAGGAGCGCAACGACTTACTAGGCTAATTTTAACTTTAGAACAAACAGGAAACCCGGAGTTGTTGCAGTACGCTGGACAACTTAAAGAAAACGCTTTGGATGCTCAATTTACTGCTTTGATTGAAGGTAAACTGGCTCAAGCTGTTGGTGCAGCCGACAAACTTCCTAATGTTAGAACAGGTAAACCCAGCACGGAAATAGCAATGGATCAATCCGCTTTAGTTAAAGATGCTATTACAGAAGCGCATGACGCGGCTAAGGCAATTTCTAGGCAAAAGTACGATGCGGTAAATAAACTAACCATGGTAGACGCAAAGCCTTTACTTAATGCTTATTTACTAGCTAAAGAAAAATACTTATTAAAAGGAGAAAAACTTCCCGCTGTTTTAATGGCTGCTTTAGAAGACATGGGACTTAGTGACATTAAACAACTGGATCGAATTGATTCCGAAATACGGCGTCTAGAACAAGATCCGAGCATACGACTCGGTCAAATAAGCGGGTTGAATAATGTTCTTGACGGTTTGCGGGACCAAAAAGCGAAGCTAATAGAAGAAGGGTTAGGTCAAATCGAATTAGGGGAAGTAATTAAATTTAAAAATAGAGCGGGAGCTTTTTACCGACAAGCGAAAGCTGGAGTAGAACCTTTTGATCCCGCCTTATTTAGTGAAATGACGAGGGGTGCAGACATTGTTCTTCTTAATCGAATAGTAGGGGAAATTCCCGAAGAAGTAGCTTTGCAACGATATGTCGATGAGTACGGTGATATTGACATTGACATTGAGGAACTGATTGCAGGACTGGAATTAACGCCCGATCAAAAGATATTGAAAGACGCTTATCAATATACACGCGCCATGAACAAAGCGTTTAGGCAAACCATTGCGGGTGATATGACTCGCATGGATCGAGATTTAGCTCAAGTAATTCCTTTTGAGGAAGCTTTAGATAGAGTTTTTACAGGAAATTCAAGCAAGGTAGCTAGGCAAGCCCGGGAGTTGCAAGAAGCTATGCGTTTTGTATACGGAGATATGGATAACCGGGTTCATTCTCTTAATGGCCACATGGATGCGTTTTTACGAAATAAAATGCTTGAGTTTACTACCATGGAAACTCGGGTTTTGGCTGACGGAACAACAGCTGAAGTTCCTGTTATTTCAGACAGTGGTTTAAAATCTTTTAAAAGAAAATATGACGGGGTGTTAAAACTTCCCGGAATGGAATCTTTAAAGAACGACTTAAACGAATTAGATACTGCTAACGTTGCGTTACAAACTGCTTTAGCTGAAGGCACGGAACATTACAAAAATAGTATGGCGCAAGTTGGTTTAGCTAACTTTTTACACAGACGACGTGGTTTACCTAAAGATGGTGAACGGCCTAGGTTAGAAAATGCCAGCGTGGTTATAGGCGATATTCTTAGTCAAGAAGATCCCGTGGCAGCTTTAACTAGATTAGCTAACGAAATTAAAGAATATGCGCCCGCAGAGCTTCTTCCTGAAATACAAAGAGGTCTGTTTGCTTCTGTGGTGGAGTACGCAGAACAACGTTCACGAAACAAAATCGGCATTGATTTTAATAAGATGTATGACGTTTTGTTTGAGACCGGCTCCGTTTCTTCTATGACAAAGTTTGGTAGAAGATCCCCTTCAATTATGAGCGTTTTAGAAAAGCAAGGTGCTTTACCAAAAGAACAAATAGAAGAACTACAAGATTTTCTTCAACGCGGTAAAAATTTACAAATTTCTCTTGACGCAGGAATAGATGATTTCATCAACCTGAAAGAAACCAGTGCCATGAAAGATTTCTTTGTTCGGTATGCTGGAGCAAGGGGCATGTCTCAACTTAGCGCGGCTTCTGGAGTCGTTCCTTCCATACAAGAAACAGGGGCCGCAGCGCAGTTAAGTAGAAATGTTTTTGTTAACTTTCCACAAGCAGCTCTTCAAGATATTTTAGTGGACGTGTCTTCTCCCGGCAGAGCCTCTGCTTTAGCTGAATATTTAAGACGTGGAGCAGATCGAGCAACAACACGCCAAGGACTTGAGCGAGTTTATGACTATGTAGCCAATACCTTACTAGGCGCAAAAGGTTTGTTGTTTGCCGCACCCAGCCGACTAGCTGACGATAATTTGGGGGCGCAAACAGATCGACGCTTTGAAGAACAACGACGAGTGGCTCCTCCTATACCCGTACCCGAGGCTCCTGCACCAATGGCTGAGTTAAGTATCCCACAAGGAATGCAAGCTACACCTCCGCCCCCGCCTCCCGGACCTCAAATGGCTAGTCAACGGCAGCAGTATGCTCAAATGTTTCCGTTTGATACGGCTTCTGATGTTATTCGACAACAGGGCGGTATTGGGAGCTTGATGCCTTAAATCAACCAGTTCTTGGTGTCTTCCCCTAAGACCTGACCAGCAATACTAATTTTATTCTTCAAAGCTTTTAGTATCTTTTCATCTACCGTACCGGGACTGACTAGATCCACGTACAGCACATGATCGTTTTGCCCAATGCGGTGTGCCCGGTCCTCGGATTGCAACCTGATCTCTAGGTCATAGCTGTTGTTGTAATAAATTACGTTAGTCGCCGCTGTCAGTGTTAGGCCATAGCCTCCTGTACGCGGGTTAGCAACAAAAAACCGCAGCTCACTGTCCGGCTCCTGAAATAAGCTAACTATCTCGTCTCGGTCATCCTGTGACGTTTCGCCATAAAAAGTAACCACGGAACGAGGGCCATACGCCTCAGCCAGAGACTGCTCTATTGCTTTGATGTCATACACAAAGGAAGCCCAGATAATAACCTTCCCGTTCATTTCATCTATTGTGTTATGCAGCTCGTGCAGTCGGTTGTGTGACAGAGCCTGTATTTCGCCATCGTCCGTTCGTAGATGCCCACAACAAATCTCTTGTAGTCGCATTATCTGGGTTAAGACGTTTGCCGTTGTGGACAGTTCTCCTTTGTTCAACAACGCCACAGCGTACTCTGACATCTGTTGGTACGCTTCTTTCTGTTGCCCAGAAAGGGGAACCGCTCGACTACTGTAAATTTTATCCGGTAAATCCAGACAATCTTCTTTCAAAACCCGATGTGAAAACTTTTCTAGTTTTTCGTGAAGCTCCCCTAATCGCCTGTAACCGACGATGTGTTGAAAGCTACGGTTACCCATTGTTCTTGTTTGAATGACCGCGTAACGACCTTGAAAAGCGTAATAAGAGGTATAACCCAACAGGTTGTCGCCTAAAAACTCACATTGAGAGTACAAGTCCATTGGATTTCTGGTGATCGGGCTTCCTGTAAGAATACGTCGATACCGAGCATGTTTTGCCGCTTTAATTATGTTTTTAGTTCGAGCGGCCTTCCTGTTCTTTATTGTAGTGCTTTCATCTACGACGCACATGCTGTTTGGATTGATCTTTAAAAACTTTTCTGCTACCTGAGAACCTTTGGGCGTAGACAAGGCTTCTATGTTCATTATCAAAATACGAAGTACATCTTCGTTTCCTCCATACGCCACGCTCCGCAGCTCTTCCTTAAACTTCTTAGTCAGGTTGGGTTGCCACAAAACCACTTCGCGTTCTATATCGTCAGGTAGATGTGCCGGGATCTCCTTGGACAACCAGTTGCCGTACACGCCTTTCGGCGCAACAACTAACACGGCATTCAACAAATTTTCCTTGAACAAGGCTCCGATTGAGTCTATCGTTACTTTCGTTTTTCCGGTGCCCATTTCGAGAAACAGAGCGTAATTTTCTTTTTTCCAAGAGGCATCAAAAACCTCCTGCTGGTGTTTGTACGGCTTTGTTTTAAATTTATATTCCATTTACATATCCTCGCTTGACATCTGCGATTATATAAGATTATTATATCCAAAGCTAGTGACCCAAACAGTCACTTAAACACGAACCACGAACAAGGAGAAACTTAGTGAGTGATTTACTATCAGAAATGGAGAGTGATTCCTTCACCCCTTCTGACTTACCTGACAATGCAGAGCTACAAGATGTCAGCTCGATTGCCGAAAGAGTCCAACAAAAACAACAAGCTATAAAGACGTTGGAAACAAACCTCAAAAGCGAAAAAGAAGCTTTACTAAAACTAACCGATGAAGATCTACCATCTGCGATGGCGGAAATGAATCTGTCTAGCTTTCGTTTGGCGAACGGTGCAGAGGTTTCTGTCAAAAATACCTACGGCGCACACATAAAGAAAGATAACCAGCAAGAAGCTTTTGACTGGTTACGAGCGCATGGGCATGGCGACATAATCAAGAACACCGTGTCAGTCGATTTTGGGAAAGGTGAGGACAACGAGGCGAACGCCTTTCTTGCAGAAGCAAAGCAGCAAGGGTACGAGCCTGCACAGAAGACTTCCGTTCATGCACAGACGCTGTTGGCGTGGGTGAAAGAGCGGTTGGAAAAGGGAGAGGAGATCGACGCTGATCTTTTCGGAGTATGGACAGGCCAACGGGCCACAATTAAGGGGAACTAAATGAGCGATGATAAAAAAGAAATTGCAGAGAAAGCAAAGACAGCGGTAGCTGAAATGGACGTGTCCATGTTTGAGGCGGACGCTGGTGCTGGAATGCAAATGGACCAAGAAGATTTGGCACTACCATTTCTTAAAGTTTTGTCTGCGATGGACCCGGGGCTACAGTCTGGTGAAATCGATGCCAAGGCCGGGGACATTTACAACACAGTAACGGGAGCTGTTTATCCCGGCAAAGAAGGCGTACAGGTAATTCCTTGTGCGTATCAACGCCGGTTTATTGAGTGGTCACCACGCGGCCAAGGGTCAGGTGCGCCGATCAATATGTACAGCCCGTCTGATGACCGCCCGGAGACCGAGCGAAACCCAGACGATAACAAAGACTATGTGAAGGGCGGAGACGGTTCCTACATTGAGGAAACGCATCAGCACTACGTGGTCATTATCGAGCCTGACGGCACGTACAACACGGCTCTGATACCCATGAAGTCCACCCAGCTCAAGAAGAGCAGGCGTTGGAACTCCATGGTTGCGTCACAGATGATGCACAACAAGGACGGCGTGGCGTTTCAACCACCTCGATTCTCTTTTGTTTATAACTTGAAGACGCTTCAAGAGAAGAATGACAAGGGTTCGTGGCACGGCTGGGACATCACCCGCGAAAGCGAGGTTGGTGACGCCGGTATCTACCGTGCAGCAAAGGCTTTCTCTGAGTCCATCTCCGCCGGGGATGTAGTAGTTAAACACGTCCAAGACGGGGCGGATGACGAGGATGACGCTCCTTTCTAAGGAGCCAAACGGCTCCGGTGAAGTCGTTACGGGAGGGTCGGTAGCTCTCCCGATCACCGCGTTTGTCAGCGAGGCGTTATGGATTATATACGATTTTCAGGGATTTTCGACGGGTTAGAGCAGGCATACGGCACTTACCAAGTTGAAAGAAAACAGAACAACGGGAAGTCTACCGGCAAAGCGACGGTAGTTAAGAAACCCCGGACTGCGGAATTGTGGCAAGGTCATCTTTCTGGTGAGGGCCAGAGCATTGGCATCATACCGATCAACGAAGACAACTCTTGCAAATGGGGTTGCATAGACATAGACCAATACAACTTTGATCACAAAGCATTAATTAATAAAATTCGGCAGCTTAAACTGCCCTTAGTGGTTTGCCGCTCCAAGTCTGGAGGCGCACACGTCTTTTTGTTTACCGACGATTGGGTGCCTGCCAAGGACATGCAAGAGGTTTTGACCCACTTGTGCGCTGCGCTAGGTTATGGCGGCAGCGAGATATTTCCGAAACAGATTACATTGAACCTAGATCGTGGCGATGTGGGTAACTTTTTAAACACCCCGTACTACGATGCAGAAGGCGGTTTGCGGTACGCATTCAATGACGATGCGACTGCAGCTACGTTAGATGAGTTTTTTGAGTTGGTAGATACGCACGTGCAAACGCATGAGCAGATGCTGGCTTTGACAGTTGATGAAGACGAGACATTGCCCGTGCCTGACGGGCCACCTTGTCTACAGATTCTTTGTCGCGAAAAGATAGGGGAGGGCGCACGGAACAACGGTTTGTTCAATCTGGGGGTTTATTTACGCAAAGCGTACCCGGATTCATGGGAAGGGGAGATCCTTAACTATAACATGCAGTACGTTGATCCGCCGCTGCCACTAAACGAAGTAAACATCGTAGCAAAGCAGCTCCAGAAGAAAGATTACGCTTACAAATGCAAAGATGCGCCTATCAATGCGTACTGTAACCCGGAGTTGTGTCGAACACGTAAGTTTGGAATTGATGCTGCAGTGAGCGGCATTCAGATCGCTAACCTTCGTAAGTACAACTCGGTTCCACCAGTTTGGTTTCTGGATGTGAACGGTCAGCCGCTGGAGCTGGCAACCGATGATTTGATGAATCAGGCGGCTTTTCAGAAGGCTTGTGTGGAGCAGTTAAATTTCCTGCCTAGAACGGCCCAGAAAGCTGTCTGGGAGCAAAGAATTAACGGGCTGCTCAGTGACATGACAGACACAGAAGGCTCCATTGTGGAGGTCTCAGAGGACGTTAGCATTACGGGTCAGTTTGTAGACCATTTGGAAGAATTTACTACGGGTATGCAACGCGGGGAAGACAAGGAAGACATTCTTCTTAGACGGCCTTGGACAGATGAAGAAGAAGAGATTACTTACTTTCGATTAAAAGATTTAGAAGGGTATTTGGTTAAGGCGAATTTTAAAGTTTATAAATCACACCAGTTGGCTCAGAGGCTGCGAGATTTAAACGGAGAAGCCAAGCAGTTAAGGGTTAAGGGTAAGACCATTCGGGTCTGGTCCATTCCAGCTTTTGCTATGGGCGAAACCTCGGTTAAGACGCCTCAGTTTACTAACGACGAGGAAGTTCCGTTTTGATGCGGATATTTGGTCCCCCGGGGACGGGCAAAACCACAACGTTGTTGGACATTGTGGATAAGTCTCTGTCAGCCGGGGTGCCGTCTCAACAAATGGCTTTCTTTGCATTTACACGCAAGGCTGCTAACGAAGCCAAGGAAAGGGCTTGTCAGCGGTTCGGGCTTGATCCTCGTTCTGATCTACCGTATTTCAGGACAATGCACAGTCTGGCTTTTCACCTAACTGGTTTGAAATCAGAGCAGCTCATGCAGTCAGAGCATTACAGGGAGATTGAGTCCCGCATTGGTTTTGAGCTGGTGTCTTCTGCAGCTCGTCAAGACGAGGTTGATGAAAACTTGTCCAGTGCATTAAGAAAAGAATCAGAAGTGTTGCGGTTGATTACACTAGCGCGGTTAAAGATGATGCCGCTTCAGCAGCTTTATAATCAATCCAGTATTGAACAATCGTGGCGTGAAGTGGATTACGTGGCTAGGGCAGTTGCAGAGTATAAAAATATTCATGGGTTGTACGACTACACTGACATGTTGGAGTTGTTTTCTGAGATGGGACCTAACGTATGTCCTCGGTTTAAGATATCCATGCTGGATGAAGCTCAAGACTTATCTCCGTTGCAATGGAAGATTGCTCACGTGATCGATGACAAATCAGAAAGAATGTACTGCGCGGGCGATGATGACCAAGCAATTTATGAGTGGGCCGGGGCAGACGTCGAGCATTTTATTAATTTAC
>CEPR01022320.1_pt1 | contig 11348 bp, 4 predicted proteins | sample 530431 | NCBI WGS metagenome assembly CEPR01 (sample SAMEA2620078, study PRJEB7988) | marine metagenome | isolation source: saline water (ENVO:00002010), including
AAAAAAGAAATAAATATAAACAGAAGTATACTACTGATAAAAGATTAGATATGCGTAATGGTGGAAGAGTTGGTTATCAAACTGGCGATGTTGTAAAAGGTAATCCTATTCAACAAGCGTTTCAAAGAAACAAAATGAAAAAAGAAGATGAAATGTCTATACAAAGACAAGATGAGCCTAAACCTGCAATTCCTGTAGATAAGGTAAGACCTGTGTTATCAGGAGAAATGAAAGAAATAGATATTGCAAAAATGCCAGTCAATCAAGAACAAAGACCTGACAGAAGTAATATGGTTTTTGCTGACAATATGGACAGAGCATCTATGACAGTAGATAATGCTATGGATGGCAGAGGAAGAGGAAGAGGAGGAGATGTTGGTGGTAGAAAAGATGAACCTAGAGACCCTCCAAATGGTCAAGCTACAATAACAGGTAATAATGGTTTTATATATTCATGGAATGGTTTTAAATATGTAAACACAGGACAAAAAGCAGGTGGTACTACAACAACAGATACTACTACAGAACAAGATGAATTTGCTGGAATGACAGATAAACAAAAACAAGATTTGTTTGAATCTGAAAGAGGTCAAAGAGTAATAGAAACAGGAAGAACTGCACAAGATATAGCAGCAGGTAAACTACCAGACCTTCCACAAGCAGAAGCTGTAAAAATTTCTCAAGAAGGAACTACAGCAGATACTGTTCAGATGGATGTTACTACTCCTGCACAAGCTACTACTATAGACCAAGTTGCTCCTGAAACAGTAACTGAAGCAACTGCTACTACTGCTGCTACTCCTGCACAAATTCAAGCTGGACAAATGGATGCAGCTACAGTAGACACACAAGCACAGGTAGATGCAGCACAAGGACAAGTATCAGACCAATCTATAGCACAGGCAGCACAAGTAGATAGAGTTGCACCTATAGAGGGAGCTGAAGTTGAAATACCAGAAGGTGCTTTAACTGATAGAGTAGTAGGTACTATTAGTGAAGGAGCTAAAGCAACTGCAGCACAAAACGCAGGTACAAGTTTAGCTAGAATAACTAGAGCTAAAAAACAACTAACTAAAGCTGGTTTATCTCAAGCAGATATACAAGAAATAGGAAATGACCCAGCAGCTTTAGAAGCTAGACTTGCAGATTTTAGTGAAAAAGAAAGAGGTGTTATAGCTGGATTACCTGAAGAAGCTTTAGTATCTACACAGTTAAATGGATTATTAGAAGGTATGGAAAATGGTGAAATACCACCATGGGCTAAACCTGCTGTAACACAAGTAGAACAAATGTTGGCTGCTAGAGGTTTAAGTGCTTCTAGTGTGGGTAGAGATAATTTATTTAATGCTATTATTCAATCAGCTATGCCGATAGCTCAAAGTAATGCACAAGCTATTCAACAAAGTGTAAGTCAACAAAAAAGTATAGAGGCACAAGAAGCAGAAGCAAATGCACAAAGAAGACAACAAACAGCACTAACAAATGCAAATAATGTTTTTCAAATGGACATGGCTCAATTTAGTTCTGACCAACAAATAGCATTGTCTAATAGTAAATTTTTACAAACTGTTGGTTTAACAGAAGCTAGTAATGACCAACAAGCTGCAATACAAAATGCTGCTTTAATGTCTCAAGCAAATTTAGCAGAAGCTGATTTTAATCAAAAAGCTCAAATACAAAATGCTCAAGCTTTTTTACAAATGGATATGGCTAATTTAAACAATCAACAACAATCAAATGTTTTAAAAGCACAACAAGAACAACAGCGTATCTTATCTAATCAATCAGCACAAAACGCTGCAAGACAATTTAATGCAGCTAGTGAAAATCAAACTAATCAATTTATGGCTAGTTTACAAGCAAATATAAATCAATTTAATGCAACACAAATGAATGCTAATAGTCAGTTTAATGCTCAATCTAGAAATGCAGCAGCAGCTAGAGGTGCTAACAGAACTGCAGATATTAATAAAGCTAACGCTGCAATATTAAATCAAGTTAGTCAATTTAATGCTCAGTTAGATTTTAACAGAGAACAATGGAACTCTGCTAATGAACAAGCTATTATTAACTCTAATATAAATTGGAGAAGACAATCAAACATGGCAGATACTGCAGCACAAAATGCAGTTAATCAACAAAATGTACAGAATGCTTTTGGATTAACTTCATCAGCATTATCATTTTTATGGCAAGAACTAAGAGACCAAGCAGACTATGATTTTAAATGGGCTACAGATACAGCTAATAGAAAATTAAATGCTATGATAGCTGCTGCAAGTTCAGAAGGAGATGCTGCAAAAAACTGGTCAACTAATTTTAAAAATGCATCTAGTACAGTAGATAGCATATTCGGAGGCACATAATATGGGATTATTAAGTAAAGCATGGAAAGGTCTTAAAAAGACTGTTAAAAAAATAGGTAAAGGAATTAAAAAAGTATTTAAAAAAGTAGGAGCAGCTATAGGTAAACTTGGTATAGTTGGTCAAATTGGAATGATGTTTTTAATGCCTTATGCAGCAGGAGCTTTAGGTAGTTTCTTTGGAGCTACCGGTAAATTAGCTACATGGTCTACTAATTTATTAAGTAAAGCTGGTATAGGTTCTAAAGCTATAGGACATACTTTAAATTTAATTAACAAAGCCGGTACTTTTGTAGGTAATGCTTATAATACAGTAAGTCAAACTATTGGAAATGCTATAGATAGAACAGGTAATTTTTTAAAGGGTAGAGGTTTTGAACTTAGTGAAGGAAGAACTTCTATTTTTGCTAAAGACAAACTTTCTGTTGCTGAAACAACTCCTAAAGTAGATGTAAAACTTGATACTTCTGATATTAAAATAGGAGATGATAACTTTAATTTATTTGATAAAGATGGTAAACTTATTGTAAATAAAACTGATACAAGTAAAATTACAGGAGAATTATTAGATTTAGGTACAAAAGATTATGATAATATTTTAAAACTTGACCCTAACACAATTAAAGTTGATACAAGTGAAATTGTAGAAGGAATAAGAAATATAAAAACTGATTCTTTATTAGAACCAAAACCAAATATGATAGATAATATATTAGAAGAAGGACAAGATTTTCTTGAAGATGAATTAAAAGGTGGAGCTAGAAAACTTGTTAAACAAGAAGTATACAAAGGTTTTGGTGTAGAACAATCGACTGGAGATTATAATTCATATACATTTAATTTACCGGGAGTAGTTGATAGAGGTTTAACAAATAATAGTGTTTATGGAGAAATAGATTTTGCATTACAAAAAACAGGAAATAATTATTTAGCTAGTAATATACAAAATTCTAATTATTTAAATAGTTTAATAGATAATACAGATTCTTACAAACAACATATGTCAAGCTTTTCAGGTGGAATGTATTCATTTGGATAAGGAGTAAATTAATATGGAACAATATAATCAAGAAGCAATACAAGCTTTTACAAATACAGGTAGACCTATACCCGGTCAGTCTTTAACATCTAATCCAGATGAGCCTAGACCTTTTGAAGGTCCACCAGACTTTACAAACTTTAAAGAAGCTTTAGATTATATAGCATCTGAACTTTTATTAGAAGAAAATTATATGCCTATGATGGCAGCTATAGCCGATGGAGTTCCTATTACAGATTTAGCAATGCAAATAGGATATGTAGGTTTTAGAGAAGGTAAATTTAATCCTGATTTAATGATGATGTTAATGGAACCGATTATGTATTTATTAATGGCATTAGCAGAAAAAGCAGGTATTGAATATAGAATAGATAGTGAAGATGATGATGAAGATGAAGATAATATGTTTCAAGAACAAACTAACAATCTAAAAAATACTATTAAAGAAAAAATAAATACAAGTAAAGTTCCTAGTGGAGTTCTTCCTTCTGACATTCAACAACAAATACAAAATTTAGAAATACCACAAGAAAGTTTATTAAGTAAACCAGAACAACAACCTGAAGCAGAACAAAGTTTATTAAATAGAGGACAATAATTATGGCTAGATATGATGATGGAGGTATACAATTTGCAGAAGATACATTTGCTAAATCTCGTGCCTACAAAGAAAAACAAGCTAAGAAACAAGAAAAATTTTCTAGAAATCTTTTTGCATTAGACACTTTAGTTAAAGGAGCTAATTTTTTAATTAATCAAAGAGCAGAAGAAGCTGATGCTAGAATGTTACCACAAAAAGCTAATTATCAAGCTTATAATGCAAAAGCTTTAGATTGGAGAACTAGAGAAGAAGAAAGAATTGAATCAGGAAAATCTGTTGAAAGATTTTTAGAAGATATGTATTTTGATGAAATGAAAACAGAACTTTCAGGTAACGATGCTTATAAAAATTTAAGTGCTAATAGTTATATGAGTTATTTAAAAGATGAAGCTAAAAAAATGGCTAAAGCTAATGCAGATGAATACAATGCTATAATAGCTGCTGCAACAAACATACCAGATTTTGAAGACTTTACAGAATTTTATGAAGACCAAGCAGATGTTCCTAGAAATTTATTTAGTTGGATTACTAAAGGAACTAAAAAAATACTTAAAAGAGAAACTGAAGAAACTATTAAATATAAAGATAAAAAAGCTAAAGATGCCTTGTATGGTACTAAAATGTATGATAAATATAAAAATTTAGAAGCTGGATTAAGAGCATATGAAATTGCTTATGGAGAAGGTAAAAGAGCAACAGATATTTTAGATGATTTAGCTCAAAAGAATTTATTAAGAGGTGACTATGCTGGTGCAGACAATGATATAGATACTTATAAAATAAGAATAGAAGATGGTATTATTTATAAAGACAAAGTAAAACATATTGCTTCTTTTACTCCAGATGGTAGAATACAATATAGACCTGAAGACCAACATGTATGGGCTACAGTAGAAGTAGAAGTTTTAGAAGATGAAAAGTCAGGAATGATAGGAGCAAGTAGTGATAAAATAGAAAACTTTTTAAAATTAATAAAACCAGAATTTCATAGTGAATATGAATTTATGTTTATGGAAATAGGAGAAGATGGACTACCACAATTTAGAGGTTCTATTCCTGTAAAAGAATTTAATAAAGCTGTTGTATATGCTGGTAGACATCCACATCATTATATAATGGATGGTGCTAATGAAGAAAATTTAACAGAAGCTTTACAAAACTTTTCTCAAATTATATATGCTGGTTTAATGATAGATGCTGATGGTGATTTTAGTGTAGATGCTTATGGAAATTATAATCCAAAATTTGACTCTACTGTGAGAACATCTCCTGAGGGCGAAACATTTCCAAAAAGTGTAACTAAATTTAGAGAGACAGAAAATATGCACTATATTATAGATGACTACAGAAAAACTGCAGCTCTGGCAGGTTTAGATTTAAACGGTATTAGAATGGCTTTTGAAAATGTAACAAGACAAAGTAATACTGAACCTGTAGACACTAAAGAAGATGAAGAATTTAAAAATTCAACATCTTTAACAGATATAGTACCTCAAGAAAATAGACAATCTTGGATTGGTTATACTAATGATGCAGAAAGTGATTTTTATAATATATTTAATATACCTAAATTAATATCAGAGCAAGGAGTAGATACAAGATATATTTTATTAGGAACAGATTTAGATTTAAATTTAACATTTGGACCAGATTTTGGATTTCCAGAAAACTTAACACATACTCTTTATTTTGATAAACAAACTAATAGTATATTAATAAAAAAATAAAAAAACAATTATGGTAGACACTACAAATCCTTTAAAGTTAATAGTTCCAGCTTATGCAGCAAAAGATTTATATTATGACCCTTTATTTAGTGATACTGATAAAAGTCCTTTTAAATATATAGATGAAGCTACAGATTATAAAAGAAGAAAAATTAATCCTCTTTATAATGTAAGTGAAAGAGAAGCACTAGAATATGCTGTTGATATGGGAGCATCAGATAGTCTTAGAGGTATTGCTCAAATGGCAGGTAAGACATTTGGCTGGGATGAATTTACTGAAGATTTAAGAAAAAGAGATAAGGTATTAAATTCAATTTTATCTAATCCCGAATATGGTGGAAAAGCAATGGGTGCTTTTTTAACAAGTGCTATAGCTGCAGACCCAGTAACTTACATTCCTATTGTAGGTTGGTTAAGTAAAGGAAAGAAAGCAACAAATTTACTAGAACTTGCAAAATATGGAATGGTTTCTGGAGCAGCAGTAAGTTCTTTAGGTTATGTTCCTGAAGATACAGGGTTGTTTCTTACAGATGAAACTTCTAGTTTTTTAGCTAAGAAAGCTGAAATGACAGGTATTGGAACTTTAGCTGGAGGTCTTTTAGGTGGAGTAGGTGGAGGAGTAGTAGATGGTATTCAAAGAGCCAGAGGTAAACCAAGTATATTTTCAGCAGCAGATGATATTGAAGTAGCAGATTTTGCAGATGATTTTGTTGATGTAAGTAAACTAAATAATACAGTAGAAGTTGGTTCAAGAGTTGTACTTAAAGATACTAATAAAATAGGTACAGTTATAGACTTAGATGAAAGTAAAGGACTAAGCACAGTACAGATAGTAGATAAAAAAACAGGTAAAATAGAACTCAAAAGATTTGTAGTTGATGATATTAGACCTCCTGTAAAAGGTAATAAAAAAACTCAATTTTCGTTAAATGAAAAAGGTACACTTCCTGTAGAAGTTAAATTTATAATAGACAGAACTCAAAAAGGAAATCCTGTTTATAAAGCATATCATGAAAAAAATTTAGAAAAGTTTACTTATTCTATTAGAAAAGCTCTTGACCCTAAAACAAAAAAACCTTTACCTAATGCTTTTACTGTAACTAGAACTATTAGAAAACCTAATCCACAAACAGACCCTGATAACTTAGATTTACCACCAGTTGTTGTAAGAACTAATTTAGGTACTTTTAAAAAATTAAAAGATGCTAAAGCTTTTGTAAAAGCAAGTATAAATAATAGAAGACCTCCAAAAAATAAAAGAGAACTTGTAAATAATATAGTAGATGATGCAGTAAACCCATCTACTCCTAAATATAAATTATCTAATCCAGTTTTAAAAGCTTATCAAAAATATTTAGGTATGCCTTTAAAAAATCTTATGTTTAACAATCCTGCAGAAACAATAGGAGCTGTAATGGGTTATAATATAGAAGCATTTAGAAATTCAATGTTTGAAGATAATCCAGATTTAACATTTGCAGAACAACTTGGTCAAAGACTTATATCAGGATTTGCAGGAGCTGCAGTTGGAGTGGGAGCTGTTAAAGGTGGTAGGTATCTTACAAATGCTGCTATTACAGGAAATTTTAATTACAAAACTCAAGACAACATAGTTCGCGAATGGTTTGGTAGAGGAATTATTTCTGATTATGGCTTAGATGAATCTTATTTAAAATTAAAACAACAATTTAGAACTGACAAAAATACAATAGGTTATCAATTTTATGACATAGTAGAAAAAGCATCTAAAGAATTAGACTTAGACCAAAGAAGAATGTTATATTTTTTAATGACAGGAGACCAACTTGAATTACAAAAAATAAATCAAAAACTTATTTCTGGTGAAATGAAAACTATTAATGCAGAAACTAGAACTTTAATTAGTAAATATGCTGCAGAATTTAGAGATGCTAAATTATTAAATGATAAAACTTTTAAAAAAAATATAAACACTTATTTAAAACAAAGTTTTAGAAAACCTATGGAAGAAAAGGCAGCAAATAAAGGAGGTTTAAAAAGTTTTTACGAATCTCAAAATGAAATAAGAATAATGGGTGATGAGTTTAAACCTAGAGGACAAATTGAAATAGTTACTAAAAATCAATTTAATAGAAAAAATACAAAGTATAAAAAATCAGATGGTTGGGAAATACTAGAAGAATTAAAAAATGGTAAGTTAAAAATTAGAAGACAGTACACAAAAGCAGAAAGACTTGGAATGGAAGAAATTGAAGATGCTGCTTTTGCTATAGCAGAAACAGGTAGATTGTTTGCAAATGATATAGCTACTACTAGATTTTTTAAAGAACTTACAGAAATGGAAGGTATTGTTTTAGATGAAGCTGCTTATAAATTACTAACAAAAGAAGAACAAAAAAGATATAGACAAGCTAGTAAAGCAAGTATAGGTGAAACTAGAAATAAAAAGTTTGGTGAAATTGGTGGTAAATATGTAGATAGAAATGTTCTTAATGATTTAGAACATATGTATGGTTTTGGTCTTCAACATGATATTTTAAGTACTAAAGGTATAAAAGTACTAGATGAAATTCAAACATTTTGGAAAAAATTAAAAACTGCTTTTTCTTGGTCTACTCATGTAGGTAATACTATGTCTAATACTCTTATGATAGATGCTGCAGGAATTAAAGGAGGTTTTTCTGGACAGTTTAAATTACTTAGACAAGCTCATAAAGAAATGATGAATCCTAATTCTGCAATAGGAAGACAAGCAAGAATTGATGGTATTTTTGATGTTGGGTTTGTTTCTACAGAACTAAAAAGAATGGATTTAGTTGATGAGTATTTAGCTAAATTATATAATTCAGAAACTATAGGTGATGGTATAATATCTCAATATTATCATAAGTTAAAAAATGCAAAACTTGTTAAAACATTAGGACCAGAAGGTTGGGAAAAATTATATCAATATGAAGACCAAATATTTAGAATGGCTTTATATATGGACAGAATAAAAAATAAAGGCATGTCTAGAACTGAGGCAGCTATGGATGCTCGTAAATGGTTTATAGATTATGATATTAATGCTCCTGTAATTAGAGCATTAAAAAGAACAGTAGTACCTTTTATTAGTTATACTTATAGAGTTATTCCACTCTTAGCAGAAACTGCTGCTTTAAATCCTCATAAGTTTGCTAAGTGGGCTGCAGTAGGTTATGCTATGAATAATTTAGGTCAATACATGACAGATGACAAAGAAGGAACAGCTTTAGATAGAGAAGTTGTAAGAAAAGATTTAGCTAGAAATATGTTTGGAGGCATACCTGTTATTGGGGATTTAATGCCTTATACTAATATTAGATTACCTGTAGATGATTCAAATGGTAATGCAGTATATTTAGATGTAGCTAGATGGTTACCCGGAGGAGATATTTTTGAGCAAAGAAATACTGGTGCAGGTTTTACAGGGCTTCCCGGAAACTTTCAACCCGGTGGAGTATACTTTGATTTAATTGCTAACTTTGGTTTTAAAAAAGACCCTTTTACAGGACAAGATTTAGCAGATTTAGGAGTTGAGAGTAATTGGGAAATAGCCACACATTTTACTAAAAAGAATTTACCTAATATTCCCGGTTTAGGAATGCTTGGAATATTACCAGCAGCTTACGGAACTGAAAAAGTTCTTCAATCTTTAAAACAAGCTAAAGGAAAAGAAGAAGCTGTACCTGCTGTTTTTGATAGAAGATATGTAACTCCAGATACTCCTGCTCTTGCTATAGCATATATGTTTGGTATTAGACTTAGACCACAAGACTCTGATATAAATAGAACATTAAGAAACGCACAATATGAAAGAGAACTAAAACAAGTTCAAAAATTAAAAGAAAAAAATCTTCAAAATTATGAAGAAGGTAAAATAACTTTAGAAAAATATGAAAAAAACGATATAAAGTTTGAAGAAGATAGAATAGCTATAATAGCTGAAAGAGAACTTTGGGAAGCTAAAGTAGCAGAATTAGTAGATAAAATATCTACTAAAGAACTTAAAAAACAACAAGAAAGACAAACTAATTTTAAAGGTGGTGAAATCTCAGAAGACTTTCCAGTTACTGATGTAAAAGAAAACGCTTCACAAAGAATTAATCCTTTTACTAATGAACCTTACTTAGATGAACAAATGAATAGACTTGGGTTTTTCTCAGGTGGTAAAAGTGGTTTAACAGAAGCTGAAGTTTTAGCTATGGTAAAAGATAAAGCATGGTTTAAAAGAGCTACACAACCCGGAGGAGAACTATATAAAGATAAACATACTTTATTAACAAGGTCTTCAGGTGATGGTCAAAAAGAATATTTATATCCTACTATAAGAGAAGTTGATGGTAAGCTTGTAGACTTAGGTGATAAAGCTTTTGATGTAGCTATGGAGAAAAAAGATTACATAGTCTTTGAAGGTAAAGATAAAGAGCAAAGAGCTACTGAAGTATCTAAAAAGATTAGTGATTTAATTATGCCTATGAGAGAACTTAATAAAAAAATGAATGAGGATAGACTTAGCTTTTTCTTAGGAGGAGAAGGTAAAGAAGAACAAAAAAGAATAGAAAGAATACCAGCAGGTATGGATAGAGAAAGAACTACTGAAGAAGTTATTAGAAGTATTTTAGATGGAGTTATTCCAAGCACTAATTTAAAAACTTTAGAAAAAGAAAAGATGACTAAAGAAGAAGAAGATGCTTACATTAGAAATTTAAGTAAACAAAAAAGTTTTATGGAAAATGATGCAACTGAAGAAGAAAGAGAAGCTGTATTAAATTATATAAATACTAAACCTTTAACTGAAAATAACACTTATTATAATCCCGGAAATATTGAAATAGGTCAAAATTATGCAGGAGAAACAGGAGAAACTTATGCTAATGATAGACCTAGACCATTTGTAGTATTTGATAGTCCTGAATCAGGTTTAAGAGCATTAATGAGAGACATTACTACTAAAGTAAATAATTTAGATGGTAATTTAATGGGTATAATAAATAGATATGCACCTCCAGCAGATAATAATCCAACAAGTTCTTACTATGATTATGTAAAAAGTTTTATAGGTAATAAAGAAAAAGTAACTGTTGATGATGTACCTAATATTGTAAAAGCTATAATTATGTTTGAAAATGCTCCTAACGAAAGTATGACTGAAGAACAAAGAATACAAGCACAAAAAAGACTTGACATATATTTAGATGAAAATACATTTAATACTGCTATTAAATTAAGTAAAGAAAGTTTTCCGGGAGGAACTAGCCTTTCTCAAATGTTACAAAGTTTACAAGAGTAACATGGGTTTTCCGTTTGAGATAATAACTATGTTAGCATCAACTGTGCTTGGTGGAGTTATGAGTATCTGGTCTGAAAGTCGTAAGGCTAAAGCAGAAGCACAAAAACTTCTTATAACTCGTGGCGAGTTTGATATGAAAGCTAAAAAACAATCACTTGACCATGGTTTAAAAGATAAAGGTTTTGCATGGACTAGAAGAATTATTGCACTTACTTCTGTGTTTGCTATTGTTCTTTTACCTAAACTTGTAGCAGTTTATTATCCTGAAGTAAGTGTTACAGTAGGTTATACACAATGGAATCCCGGAGGACTGTTTAGAAGTGGTAGA
>CEPR01017929.1_pt1 | contig 11319 bp, 8 predicted proteins | sample 530431 | NCBI WGS metagenome assembly CEPR01 (sample SAMEA2620078, study PRJEB7988) | marine metagenome | isolation source: saline water (ENVO:00002010), including
GAAGTATCCGGGCAATGAGCACATAGGCTCGTTTGGCTGTGACCCATACGACATATCAGGAACTGTTGGCGGAGGATCATCTAATGGCGCACTTCACGGGATGACCAAGATGCATATGGATGATGCGCCAACCAATGAGTTCTTCTTAGAGTATATAGCTAGACCTCAGACGGCAGAGATGTTCTTCGAGGACGTGCTTATGGCTTGTGTATTCTATGGGATGCCAATACTTGTAGAGAACAATAAGCCGAGATTACTATACCATTTCAAGAACAGAGGATATAGAGCGTTCTCCATCAACAGGCCCGACAAGCCCTCTAACAAGCTCTCTAAGACCGAGAAAGAGCTCGGGGGTATACCTAACTCATCTGAGGATGTAAAGCAGTCTCATGCGTCCGCTATAGAGTCCTACATAGAAAAGTATGTTGGATTGGATATGGAGGGCACATTCAGAGATGCCGGAGATATGGGGGGAATGTTCTTTAACAACACCTTGTTAGATTGGGCGAAGTTTGACGTGAACAACAGAACAAAGTATGATGCGTCTATAAGTTCAGGGTTGGCTATTATGGCTAATCAAAAACACATATATCAGCCTCAAAAACAAAGTTCAAAAATATCAGTTAAATTTGCAAGATATAATAACAAGGGCAATGCTAGCCGATTACGCCAATGAAAGAAGTTAATGTCAACATAGTAAAGAGAACTTTCCCAAGTCAATTTGTAAGCGATGAAGAAAAGGCTCTTCCTGAATTTGGATTAAAAGTTGGTCAGGCTATACAGCACGAATGGTTTAGAAGAGACGGAGGGTCTTGCAGGTTCTACAATCACTTAGGTCAATATCATAAACTAAGATTATACGCACGAGGTGAACAGCCTATTGGGAAGTATAAGAATGAAATGTCTGTGGATGGCGACCTAAGCTATCTAAATCTAGACTGGACACCCGTGCCAATCATACCCAAGTTTGTTGACATTGTAGTCAATGGTATGTCGGATAGATACTTTGGCATCAGAGCGTTTGCTCAGGATCCTATATCTTCTGAAAGACGTAACGAGTTCAAGGATATGGTGGAGGCTGATATGGCCGCTAGAGAATTACTTGAGCAACTTAATGAAGATTTTGGCATAGACACCTTCAATATTCCTGAGGATGAACTCCCAGGGAGTGATGAGGAGTTGACTGTTTACATGCAGTTGAATTATAAGCCTGCTGTTGAGATGACAGCTGAAGAGGCTATCAATACACTGATGCTAGACAACAACTACAGCGACACAAGAAAAAGACTAGACTACGACCTTATGGTTTTAGGGAAGGCTGTGGTGAAGCACGAGTTTAATCCAGGGGATGGAGTTACAGTGAAGTATGTTGATCCTGCAAATGTGATACACAGCTACACTGAAGACCCACACTTTCAAGATTGTTTTTATTGGGGAGAGGTGAAGACTGTTCCTATCACGGAACTAATCAAGATTGACCCAAGTCTACTTCCTGAAGACTTAGAGAAGATTTCTCAGTATAGTCAAAGTTGGTATGACTACTATAACGTAACACAGTTCTATGAGAATGATGTATTCAAAAAAGACACGGCAACGCTTCTTTACTTTAACTACAAAACCACCAATACCTTCAAGTATAAGAAGAAGATTGCAGACAGTGGGGCTGTAAAGATGATTGAAAAGCCATCTGACTTTAACCCTCCACAGGATATGGTTGAAGAAGGAAGGTTTGAAGTGGTTCAGAAAACAATTGACGTATGGTATGAAGGGGTGATGGTTATGGGAACAAACATTGTCCTTAGATGGAGAATGATGGAGAACATGGTTCGCCCGAAGTCTGCCTCTCAGAATGCCATGCCTAATTACATTGCTGTCGCGCCAAGAATGTACAAGGGTAATGTAGAGTCTTTGGTAAGAAGAATGATTCCCTTTGCTGACTTGATTCAGATTACACATCTCAAGCTACAGCAGGTTATGAATCGAATGACTCCTGATGGTGTGTTCATTGACGCTGATGGAATCAATGAGGTTGATCTGGGGACGGGAGCGGCATACAATCCTGAGGATGCACTGAGGCTATACTTCCAAACAGGTTCTGTTGTTGGTAGGTCATACACTCAGGATGGAGATTTCAACAACGCTAGAGTTCCTATTCAACCTATTACGGGCCACTCAGGTCAAGGCAAGATGGCTGCGCTAATCAATAGTTACAACTACTATCTAGATATGATAAGAAGTGTAACGGGATTGAATGAGGCTAGAGATGGATCAACGCCTGACCCCAACGCACTCGTGGGAGTTCAAAAGTTAGCGGCCTTAAATTCTAACACAGCCACTAGACATATCCTAGACGGTAGCGTGTTTATGGTTAAGAAGTTATCTGAGGCCTTAATGCTCAGGGTATCTGATATTATAGAGTACGCTCCATTTAAAGAGGAGTTCATACTACAGATAGGAAGGCACAGTGTTTCAATGTTAGAGGATATAGATGAGCTATACCTAAGAGACTTTGGGATATTTATAGAGATATCTCCTGACGAGGAGGACCGAGCTAGGCTAGAGCAGAACATACAGATAGCACTAGGGTCTGGAGACATCACCCTTGAGGATGCCATTGATATTCGAGAGATAAAGAATATTAAGCTAGCCAATCAGGTTATTAAAATCAGAAGAGCAGCTAGAGAGAAGAACAGACAGAACCCTGAAATTATTAGGATTCAAATGAATCAGCAGGGTCAAATGCAGTCACAGCAACTAGCAGGACAGATAGCCGCACAGAAGATGCAGTTAGAGTCTCAGCTTAGAATGCAGGAGGAGCAGGCCAAGATGCAGATGGAGGCTGAAAAAATGCAGATGCAAGCAGAACTCAAGTCTCAGTTGATGGCTGAAGAGTTCAACTACAATATGAAACTGAAAGATGTTGAGGTTGAGGGACTATCTAAAAGAGAAGATGCCAAAGAGACGGCAAAGGACAAAAGAATAGATAGACAGAACACTCAACAATCTAAACTTATTGAGCAGAGGAAAAAAGATTTACCTCCAATCAACTTTGAATCATCAGAGGATAACTTAGATGGATTTAACTTCGGTCAATTCGGTCCGAGATAAAATATATATATTTGCATAAAATTTAATTAAATGGCAATTCGAGTAAAAGACATAGGCGTTTCTCAGGAAAAGTCTAAACAAGAAATAGAGGCGAAACTTTTGGAGGAGCATGAGGCGAAGAACGCTGAAGTGCAGGAGGTAAAAGAGGAGCCAAAAGAAGAAGTTCTTTCACAAGTAGAAGAGAGATATAGCAAAGAGATTGAATCTGTAGACGATTTAGTTTCTGAGAGAGAATCTGCTCCTGATATGTCTGAAGAGATGTTGGCTTATTATAAGTTCAACCAAGAAACAGGCAGAGGCATGAGCGACTTTATTGAGTTTAATAAAGACGTTGATACTATGGGAGAAGATGAAATCTTAAAGAAGTACTACACGTATGTAGAGAAAGGTCTTGATGCTAGCGATATTGATTTGTTGATTAATGACAAGTTTGGTTTGGATAAAGAAGCCATGACTGAGTCACAGATGAACAAAATCAAAATCGAAAAGAAAAGAGAGTTGTCTAGAGCCAAGGATTATCTTAACGACAAAAAGCAAGAATACCTTACTCCAGTTGAGTCAACGGAGGGTCGCAAGTCACAAGAAAATTCTCAAAGCAATGAACTCCATAAGCAGTTCTTGAAAAAGACTGAAGAGGTGTTCGGTGCTGACTTCAAAGGTTTTGATTTTAGCATTGGCGAAAAAAACTTTAGCTACTCTCCGGGTGAGGCACAGGATTTAAGAAAGAGTCAGTCCGATTTGAATAACTTCATTAGTAAGTATTTAGGTAGTGACGGAACATTCAATGATCCTGTTGGCTATCACAAAGCCCTTTCAGTAGCAATGAACCCCGAGAAATTCGCTAAGTTCTTCTACGAAAAAGGGAAAGCTGATGCAATTGAAACTGATGCTAAGAGAGCCAAGAACATTAATATGGAACCTCGGCAAGCTCCTAACTTCAATCAAGGCAATGGCTTAAAGGTAAGGTCTGTGGGAACACAGTCCGGTAAAGGTTTAAAAATAAAAAGTAAAAAGTAGGAAAAAATGGCAGGATCATTATTATCCACTCCTGGGTTTGATTTACAACCTAGTGGTGAAAGAGTTGCTCTAGCGAGTAACTACATCTCCAACTTCGACTTCTTGAGTCAGTATTTACCTGACACGTATGAGGCGGAGTTCGAACGGTATGGCAACAGAACTGTTGCTTCATTTTTAAGAATGGTTGGTGCAGAGATGCCAACTAATTCTGATTTAATCAAGTGGTCAGAGCAAACTAGACTGCACCCTAAGTACACTAACGTAAGTAGTAATCAAGCGGCAGGGCAACCCACAGCGGTTCTAGAGATTGAGGATGTCAATCCTAGAACAGGTGTTGAGATTGCAGAGCACGCTCTTAGAGTTGGTCAGACTATTATGATTTCTGAAAACACAGCTGGGTCAACTAACACTAACAAAGCAATCATTACTGGCGTATCTGCGATTGGTGATGCTACACTAACTGTTACTGTTGCATACTACGAAGCTGGTGGTCAGACATTTGGAAACAAAGCATCAGGAGCTAGAGTTTCTTTGTTTGTTTACGGTTCTGAGTTTGCTAAAGGTCAAGAAGGAATGGTTGGCTCTGTTGAGGCTACACCTGACATCTATGACAACAGCCCAATTATCTTAAAAGATAAGTACTCTGTTAACGGTTCTGACTTAGCTCAAATCGGATGGATTGAGGTTACAACTGAGAACGGTGCTACAGGTTACCTATGGTATCTAAAATCAGAGCACGAAACTAGACTTCGTTTCGAAGACTACATGGAGACTGCAATGATTGAAGCCGTTCCAGCTGCTGCTGGTTCTGGTGCTATTTCAGCTGCTGCTCCTGTTGGAAGCAAAGGTTCTGAAGGTATCTTCCACGCTGTAGAGACTAGAGGAAATGTTTGGAGCGGTGGTAACCCAACTACCCTTTCTGACTTTGACGCTGTTATTCAGAGACTAGACAAGCAAGGTGCTATCGAGGAGAATGTGTTGTTCATCAACCGTCAGTTTTCTTTCGACATTGACGATATGCTTGCTGCTCAGAACTCTTATGGAGCAGGCGGTACTTCTTACGGATTGTTCGACAACGACGAGCAAATGGCATTGAATCTTGGATTCAGCGGTTTCCGTAGAGGGTATGACTTCTATAAGACTGATTGGAAATACTTGAACGACCCTCAGTTCCGAGGCGGAATCACTGCTGGTAAAGTTAACGGACTTCTTGTCCCTGCTGGCTCTACCACTGTGTACGATCAAGTTCTTGGCAAGAATGCTACACGTCCATTCCTTCACGTTAGATATCGCGCTTCTGAAGCAGAAGACAGACGATACAAAACTTGGATTACAGGATCAGCGGGTGCAGCTGGAATGTCAACTAGTCTTGATGCAATGGAAGTACACTTCCTCTCTGAAAGAGCGGTATGTGTAATGGGAGCTAACAACTTCTTCATGTTCAAGGACTAATCCTTAACTAATGCGGGGGCTTCGGCCCCTGCTTTTTTAAATTAAATCAAATGAAAAATAAAGTACTAGAGGATAAGGTGTATATCCTAAAATCAAAAGCTGCACCACTTAGTTTTATGTTGGCATCGCGCAACACTAAAAGGTCTCCGTTACTACACTTCGACGGGAAAACAAATAGACCTTTAAGATATTCTTCAAACCAAAAGAGCCCATTCGAGGACGAGCAGGATGGCAATGCTATCTTAGAACCTATCATCTTTGAAGATGGATTTCTAAGAGTTCCTGCAACTAATCCTGTGCTACAAGAGTTCTTGTCACTACATCCAGGCAATGGTAGGTTGTTTGAAGAGGTAGACTTAGAGAAGGACGCACAATCTGATGTAGAAATAATTAATCTTGAAGTAGATGCCATGGTGGCTGCAAGAGATTTAGATTTGTCTACAATGGAGAAGGTTGCTAGAATTTCTTTAGGTAGAAACGCAGAGTCTATGACTAGCGCAGAACTAAAGCGTGATATCATGATATTTGCAAAGACAAACCCAAAAGCTTTCTTAGAGACAATCAATGATCCTATTCTTGAGCTTCAGGACAAGGTCGCCAAGATGTTTGACCAAAAGCTGTTAAGCCTTAGAAATAAGAACAGAGATGTGTACTTCAACCTAGAGGGTAATAAAAAGAAAATGCTTACTGTCCCTTACGGTGAGGACTCTCAGTCTGCTGTGCTATCATACTTGATAACAGAAGAAGGAGAAGAAGTATTAAAAATACTTGGTAATAAACTAAAGTAATCGTATATTTGATTCGATAGATAAGTTCATAATTATTGTTTAGAGGGCCCTCAGGGGCCCTTTTTTATTTTGCTTATATTTGCAGAGTATTTTTTTAATTACCATAAAACTTAAAACATGGAAAAATATCTTAAAATCCCTGGGAATAACAGGCTAATCAATGCCAAGGGTGTAGCTAAAATCGTAAGGTCGAGTAATACTTTAGTGATTACATATGCGGGCGGAGGCTCTGTAGTTATTAATCACGGAGGTGACCCAACGGCTAATATTGTAAAGCTAGAGGATGCAATTGCAGCAGCTCTTGCTAGCAAATGGAACGAGGTTCTACACCCCATAGAATCATTGCCAGTGACCCCTACAGGAGCACTAGCTTAATAAACAATATTTTTTTAATTACCATAAATTATCATCGTGGAAAAATATCTTAAACTACCTTCAATATCAAGGTTAATCTTAGTAAACGGAATTGTTAAAATTGTTAGAAGTACCAACGACCTTGTTGTTACTTATGACGACAATACCACTGTAACTATAACTCATGGGACAGACCCTAGGCCTAACATTGCAGAACTAGAAGATGCAATCGTAGCAGCTCTACCAACTAAATGGGATGAGGTTGTACACGAGGTGGAGTCACTAACTATTACGCCAACGGGCATATCATAAGACTTATTGTCAATCATTAATTAGGGGTCGGTTTCGACCCCTTTTTTATTTTGTATCTTTAGCGTTATGATTAACGAAGTTAGAGAGACTGTACTCGCTATAGCAAACAAAGAGAACTTTGGATACATTACCCCAACCGACTTTAACAGATATGCAGTTAAGGCACAGCTAGATATTTTCACACAGCTGATGTACGACTACAATCACCAGGTCAACAAGCAGAATAAAAGGACAACAATACTAGGGGCATCAGTGGCATCTAACGATGACTTTGCTGACCTAGCCAAGAGGAAGCTAAAACTTATCGAGGAGTTCTCTACGTCAACTCCATTGTATGTTGCTAGCTCATCTGTCAGCGGTTCTCATATTCTTTCTCAGCCAAGTGATTCGTACTTCCTTAACACGCTGATGCACTATGGGGCTGCGACATTGACAGGTACTGCTAGTGGAGCATCTACTAGTTTCAACCTTCAAGACACGAGTGGGTCTACAACATTTACATCTGCTATGGAGGGTGCTCCAATTGTGAATACTACAACTAGGGCGTTTGGGTATATTACTAATGTTATAGATGGGAACAATGTCAACGTGTCTACGGATCTTATGTTTGCATCAGGTAACGGATACCAAGTATTCCCTACATCTAGCACGGAGATTGAGCACCAAGAAAAAAGTAAAATACATAAACTGTTGGCATCAAACCTAACAGCACCATCTACTATATTCCCGGTATATACGGTTAGTGACTATGGCGTTACGGTGTATCCAAATACTCTTCCGAATACAGGGATAATCATAGCCAACTACATACGATACCCTAAAGACCCTAAGTGGACTTACATCGGTAATAACTTCAACCAATCAGCTGCAGACTATCAAGACTTTGAACTTCCAGAATCAGAGCTACCTGTTCTAGTTTACAAGATATTAGAGTATGCAGGAATAGAAATAAGAGAGCCTGCTGTAACTCAGTACGCACTTGGTCAAACAACTTTAGAAACTAAAGAGGATAGATAATGCCATACTTATCAGGATATCAATATTATGAAAATGCAGGAGCAACTCCTGAGAATGCCAATTGGGGGTCTTATCAGTACGTGTCGCTAAAGGACATTGTAAACAACTTCATCTTGATGTATATGGGTAACAATGAGCTATTGGCTAACGTGCCCAAGCAGAAGGTGTTGTTCCATGCTAAGAGAGCTATTCAAGAACTCAACTACGATGCCTTCAAAGAAATCAAAGCACTAGAGCTTGATGTATGCGACGACCTAAGATTTATACTACCACACAACTATGTGAACTGGGTTAGGATATCTCTGTTTAAAGATGGGGCGTTATTCCCATTGACCGAGAACATTCAGGCCAATAGCGCGAAGGCGTACCTTCAAGACAATGACTGTAGGATTCTGTTTGATGAAGAGGGTGAGATACTTGAACCTGAAAGATCGGGGATAGATTTAGCTAGAATAAATTCCACAGCCAAGACTTTATATCTAAATGAATCTAGCCCATTCCATAACACTATGGGTTATTGTATTGATGGATGCTGGTGTTTTGATTATGCCATTGGAGGTAGATATGGCTTAAACACTGAGACAGCAAACTCAAACCCTACATTCAGGATAGACAACAAGTCAGGAGTCATAAACTTCTCATCTGATATGGCAGGTCAAACGTGCCTCCTAGAATATATATCAGATGGAATGGAGGGAGGAGACGATTCCTTGGTTACGGTAAATAAACTATTTGAAGAGTATGTATATGCGTACATTAAGTATTCATTACTGAACAATAGAGCAGGCATACAGCAGTACGTTGTATTAAATGCTAAAAGAGATAAGTCATCTTTACTTAGAAACGCAAAGATACGAATGAGTAATATGCACCCCGGTAGACTTCTGATGAACCTTAGGGGTCAACATAAAACAATTAAATGAAGCTAATTAGAAGTTTTGAGAAGGGCTATATGAACAAGTCCTTCAATAACAGGATACTACCCAAGGGTGAATACTCTGATGCCACTAACGTAGCTGTGTCTGCTGACGACCAAGCCATTGGTCTTGTTGAGGAGGCTGATGGTAACGAGAGGCTAACAGAGATTTCATTTAATGGAGTTAGAGCTTCGTTATTCGCAGAGTGCATAGGGGCTTTTACTGATGATGCTGAGGAAAATATATATTGGTTTGTTCACGACCCAGGAGGGGTAAATGCTACGGGAGCCACTGCTCCTGCGTTAGACTACATATTGTCCTACAATATGGTAGAGTTGAGATTGATATACCACGTCGTAAGCTCTAGTGTTCTAAACTTTGACCCTAAGTATAGGATAAATGCCGTCAACAAGATTGATGACATGTTGCTCTTTACGGACAACTTTAATCCACCTAGAAAGATTAACGTCAACAGGAACTACGCATTCCCAACCGGATCACCATTGGTAGACGTAATAACTCAGGATGATGTAAACGTTATTGTTAAGCCACCTGAGTGCTCACCTACTGTTGTTGCATTCGACAATGGCTCTGAAGAAAACTTTATAGAGGATAGGTTTATATCTTTTGCGTATAGGTATAGATATCAAGATGGGGAGTACAGCGCACTATCTTCATTCTCGGAGGTGGCGTTTGATGCAAGTAAATTTGATTTAGAGTCAGGCAACTTCGATAATTTAGGGATGCTCAATAAGCACAACGCTGCTAGGGTAACTGTCAAGACAGGACCCTCTAGAGTTATTGGCTTTGACATTGTATTTAAGTTGAGCGACTCAACCGTTATTAATGTCATTGAGCGAATAGATAAAAACAAATCACTCATCGCTGATGATATTGACTACACTATTGTGTTTGACAATAGTAAGATTTACACGGTTCTTCCTGAGGGAGAGATAGGCAGACTATTTGATAATGTCCCATTGACCGCTAAGGCTCAAACAATAATGGGCAACAGGCTTATGTACGGGAACTACGAAGAAGGTAGAGACCTTATTGACGTTGATGGTAATCCTGTTAAGTTAGACTACAATGCGGAGTTAGTTGCCACCGAGGTTGGAACAGAAACTGTAGATGCTACATTATCTGCGTTTACCTACACTATCCACACGCCCACTAGTAAACCAAACGCAACAGCTACTTTTGCTGTACCCGTAGATAAACTGAAGGCAGGGAATGAAATTTCATTTAGGATTAGGTTCTCTGGAAGCTCCTTCTCAGGCGCGAGTGCACCAGGTTCTAATCATCCGGTAACGTCGATATCGTTCTTTTACAAGTTGCCTAGAGACTTTTCGTCTGTGGCGGATTTAGTTTTAAGTCCCGATGGGATATCTTCAATAATTGGAACGTCATCTAGTGGATCATTCCCTATAGTGTCTCCAATATCTTCATCCTCTTGCTCTAGTAGTCTTGGCACAGATGTGTTTAATTGCAGTGTGTTGAATAACAATCCTGCTGGATACACGTTGCTAGGAACGGGAACGGCAAATGTGGCCGAGCCCATAAAGATTGGATACTCAGGAACAAGCATAACCCTGACTATACCTGCTGTAAAAAGAGATAATGGGTCAGGGAATATATCATACGAGTACATGCAGATTAGTTCGGCTAGCCTAGACATAAGCATAGGCGATTCGTTTAGAAGTCTTCATAGCAATAGGGATTACGATGTTGGGATTGTATATCTAGATGAATACAAGAGGTCAACCACTGTTCTTATAAGCAGGTCAAACACTTTGTATATACCTGCTGAAAACTCAGTCACAAAGAATACAATTAGGGTAAACATACCCACTACTCAAAAGCCACCAGCTTGGGCTACTAGTTATAGGTTCTTTGTTAAGCCATCAGGCGGGGCTTATGAAACGATATACTCAAACATATTCTACCAAGACCCTGAGCAGAAAACTATATTCTTCAAGCTAGAGGGAAACAACCAAACAAAGATGGCTGACGATGAGGTTCTTATTGTAAAGTCAGATTCTTCAGGGGCATTGAGTTCTTTAGAAAAAGCAACCGTCATAGATATAGAGTCTAAACCAAGGGACTTTCTTGTAGACTCAGGTCTAGCATCTCCTCAGTTCAATGGCCTATATATGTCAATGGATCCTGGAAACTTTGATGTGTCAGCAGAAATAGAAAGGAAGACTCAAGGAGTAATTAAAAAGACAACAGAAAGTTTCGGAGGCAACGATACTGATGCACAGAACAAAGCTTGGGCAAATGTTAATGGAACGCTAGTAACAAATTCATCTACTCCATACGTTTCATATCCACTGTTTAACGTAAACAACGAC
>CEPR01060539.1_pt1 | contig 11302 bp, 2 predicted proteins | sample 530431 | NCBI WGS metagenome assembly CEPR01 (sample SAMEA2620078, study PRJEB7988) | marine metagenome | isolation source: saline water (ENVO:00002010), including
CTATATACTACAATCGAATAAAAAATATGTATGAAGAATTAAATTCTTTTGAAGAAGCACTTAAACATTTTGGTACAAGGGTTGAGTTTGCAATTGCCATGGAAATGGGAAGAAAAATTACATCAGAAGAAGCATATCAAATGATAAAAGAAGAACTTAAAGAAGTTAAGAAGATTCGTAAGAGTTATAAATAAAAATAAGAAATAGACCCGTGTCATATTAGGATAATTTAATGGCATTAACCAGACTTCAAAATATCATCTCTTCAGTTGAAGGAAGAATCATCTACGTAAATCCTGATGATTTTGATTCCACCGATGCGATTGACAATAAAGGTAATTCACCTTTAAGACCATTCAAAACTATTGCAAGAGCAGTATATGAGATTGCACGATATTCTTATGTAAGTGCTGGAACTGCAGATGATAAATTTGATCAGTTTACAATTATGTTGTATCCTGGAGATCATATTGTTGATAATCGTCCAGGTTCGTATCTGTATAAACTTGATAATGCAAATGATATAAAAGTCAACCTAGATGAACAATTTTCTAGTACTGCTGTAATAGGTGAGTTTGGATGGAGCGATAGTAAAAAAGAATATGGTGAACTGTATAAGTTAACCAACTCCATTCGTGGAGGTTTGATTATACCTAGGGGTACTTCTATAATTGGTCTTGATCTTAGAAAGACTAAAATTAGACCAAAATTTATTCCGGGTGCTGTTACTGATAGTAGTGAGAATTTTAAAAATCCAGTATTGAATTATGACATTGAAGATTTTAACAATAAAACTCAATTAAAGGTAAATTCTGTATCTTCTGGTTTAGCATCAAGTGCCAACGGAGGCAGTGTTACTGGTTTAAATGATCTTTATGTTGGTGCTGTTTTTGAAAAAGGAGTTCAAGATGCTGGTGGTAATAATTTAATTGATCCTGGTACTACAATTACTTCTATAAATTTTGATCCTGATCAGCAACCTAATGGCACTGTTAATATTTCAAAACCACATAATTACACATCAAATTTAAATAGTAATACTGCCACTTTAAAGTATCCATATATAGACGATAATTCAAGAACCGCACTCTTTAAAATTACTGGTGGTTGCTATTTCTGGCAATTTAGTATTTTTGATGGAGATACTGCCGGAGTATTTACTAGCGATATTGTAATTCCTAAAGATAATTTCGCTATTGTAGAAGCATCTACATTAAGTCATTCAAAATTAACTGTATTTGAATATGCAACTTTGAACGATTTGGATATATTTTATAAAAAAGTTGCATATACTGATACTACAATTAACACTAAATTTATTGAAACTAGAGTACAAGAAAATAGAATTGTTGGTCCACTTGCAGACACTGTTGAGGTTTCAAAAGTAAGTAGAAATGATGATGTTGTTACTGTTCAATTATCAGAGGAGTTGAATTTAACCTCTGGAAACTTTGTAAATATCCAAGGAACGATTAGTTCAACCAGTAGTGTTAATGGAATTTATACTGGAGAGAAAAAAGTAGCTGCAGTTCCAAATAGAAGTTCATTCACTTTTACTTTAAGTGCTACTGATACTTCTACATTGAATGCAGGTGAAGGTAATGTTACAGAGAAGGAATATGCAAGTCTTAGTGGTGTAACAGTTGAAGTAGAGATTGATACTGTAGAATCTGCATCTCCTTATATCTTTAATATCTCAATGAGATCTACTCTTGGTATGTGTGGTATGCATGCCGATGGTGATAAAGCGACCGGATTTAAGTCAATGGTTGTAGCTCAGTATACTGGAATTAGTCTTCAAAAACTTGACAGTGCATTTGTTAAATTAAATACTAATACAGGTCAATATCAAGCTGGTGGTGCTGGAGATACCCTCCACACTGACGGAGATGCAATTTATTCTCCATTGCAAAGAAGTTTTCACGTCAAAGCATCTAATCGTGCTGTAATTCAAGCAGTATCAGTATTTGCAGTTGGTTTTGCTGATCACTTTATTGCCGAAACTGGGGGAGATTTATCAATTACCAATAGCAATTCTAACTTTGGATCAAATGCTCTTAGATCTATTGGATTTAGTGATAAGGCATTTACTAAAGATTCTCTTGGTAAAATCACTCATATCATTCCTCCAAGGAATATTGAGTCCAATGAAACTAACTATTACTGGGAAAGTTTTGATACAGAACTAACTAAAAATGATACTTCAAAACTTTATCTTTTTGGTAGAACTAACGAAGTAGGTATTATAAATGGTGGAACCGGATTTGCAGGTAATAATGTCCAAAGAAACGTTTTTAAAGATGGCGTAGATACCGGATTTAATGTAACCACAAACGCATCAGGTGGTGCAATTACATCAATTACATTTGGAGCAACCGCTCCTGGTACTTTACAACCAGGAGATGTATTAACAATTCCTGCAGATCCTGGTAATGTTGATTGTACGTTTGTTTATGGCGATACATTAACTACCAATGTTGGTGAATTCAAACTTGGTAGTAAGAATTTAAATACTGATGGAACTCCTACAAATGAAGTTATTACTGTTCCTTTATTTGCAAATAATACCACATTAGATCAAACTAATCAAACAGCAGTTGTTAATACTACGGGTAATATATTTGGATATGACAATGTTAATAGTAATTGGTTCATCAATGTAAATTCTGGTGCAACCAATCAAATTCATAATGTATTAAGTGGTGCAGCAAGTTCTAGATATGGATCGGCTGGTATTCAATCAACTCCATCATCTTTCATAAAAAGAACCTCCGACGAGAGAGTTGATAATGATAAAATTTATAGACTTCGTTATGTAACCACAAGTGATTCAAACAATTCTCCTCCTTCCTTCCCACAAACTGGTTATATAATTCAACCAAAGAAGGGACCTGATACTCTTGGAGTGGGAGATCGATTTACTGATGGTGCTAACTTGCTATTATTGAACAAAGAAATTATTGCAAGAGAAGCAATTTTAAGATATAATATTGCAAACTCTGGAAGTGCAGTAGCAGATATAGCTGAGTGTAAAGATGATTTAATTTCAATTATTGAAACAGTTGCATTTGACCTTAGATATGGAGGAACAGCAAAGACAGTAGAGGGTGCTACTTTATATACTAGTGGTCTCGGTGCTTTTGAAACTCAAAGAAGTAAGACTGTTGAAATTATCAATAGTGTAGATAATGTGAATTTAAGCGATCCTACATATAATGCAGGACTTACTAATAATTTTAGAGGTTTAAGGTGGATGATGGAAAACATCATCAATAATGGAGGAGGATCGAGAAATGGCGTAACTCCAACTGTTAAACCTTATGGAAATCTAAGTCCTGGCGGCACTGCTCCAATATACATTAGTGCTGATGAAGAACAATTAATTTATGTTGAAGAGAATCCTGGTGGTTGTGCTAACGTAATTTCGGCAGCAGATGCGTTGCTTAATATTTACGTAACAGCAATTGGAAGTGATAGCAATCCAGGAACAGTTCCTTCTCCAACTACATTTGATCCTAACTTCCCAAATGTTAATAATAGAAATGTTTATAATAGAATCAGTGGATATGATTATAACGATACCTACTATGTTTATGATGTAGAAGAAGTTGTACCTTATGATCCAACTTCTGATATTGGAGTGTATTATCTGACAGTTGTTAAAGGTTCTGTTAGTATTCCTCAATCGGTTCTTCCCGGAAATACCTACAGATTAAGTCAAAATGTTGATTGTTTATATCCAGACATCGATAAAAATAATGTAGTTAATGATCCAATCATTGCAAGAAGTGTCGCAGATTCTAGCGTAATTGGTAGTGTTAAGGTAACTGAAGGTACTAGTAATAATAGTACCACTGAAGATAAATCATTCAGCATCACTAAAGAGTCAGTTTCTTGTTTCCTTGATGAATATTTAAATAATGAGTTGCAGTGGATTTGGGATGGTAAAGAAACAACTAGCACAAATGTGACTAATGATGTTTATCCTAATAGTGGTGGTTCAGTAGGAGCAACTACTACTACGCTTCAATCTGGAAACAATGTTGCAGAAACTAGAAGAATTCCAATTCAACCTGCAGATGAAACTGTATTCTATGACGTAGAACTTCGTAGACCATCTACTATTAGATCTGGTAACCATACATTTGAATATGTTGGTTTTGGTCCAGGTAACTATTCAACTGCATTCCCAATTAGGCAGAGAAAGATCCTTAGTGCAGATGAGCAGAAATATTCTCAGTCATTAAAGGAAGCAGGAGGCATTGCGTTCTACTCTGGTCTTAATTCCAATGGTGACCTTTATATTGGTAATACAGTCATTAATGCTGTTACCGGTAAGACAACAGAAAATCAAATTAGTGAACTTGATAACTTAACGGTTGTTAACTCGTTTAACGTTATTGGTGGTTCTGGTAATACAATTACTAGTAATTTCCAATCCCCAGTAAACTTTAGTAATGATATTCTTGGTGATGGTGGGGATTATGTATTCACTAATATTCAATTAAGAAATCAATCTGGATTCATTTCTAAATTAACTTCATCTGCCGGTCTTCCTAATTATTCTGGTGCTTCTGAAGGTGATTTTGCATTCAATTTAAATGCTAACAATGGTAATTATGTAGGACACATCAGGAATCAAAATGAGTGGAGAGAAAGTGGATTGATTGGAGTTGAGAAGATTCATTCATATAAAGATGGATCAGATTATACTCTAAATGTTGGTTCTGATTGGCAAAATGATCTTGCTACTCAAACTGCAGTTAATTTAAACTATGATCTTGATGTTACTACTAATCAAAGAATAGGAACTCATCTTGACATTGGTCATGGTGCTAATGATTCGATTGATTCAAATACAGGGACAAAACAAACTAAATTACAAATTAAGGACAATCTTTCTGGAAGTCCTACATCGACCAATACGGTTGAACTTATCAAAACTGGTGGTTCAAATCCCGCACATAAATTTATTAGATGTGCAGATGCGTTAAATGCTGAACTGTTCTCAGTAGATACTGCTGGTAATGTCAGTATTCCAGTAGATGCTGAATACGGAAACGCTGCGAGGGCATGGTCATTAACTCTTACCCGTAAGAGTAGTGCTAATGCGGCAAACAATGAATGCACTATTAGTTTAATATCACCATATTATGGTGCAGATGCTAATGGAAATATTGGACCTGGTGGCCTTAGCGTTCCTGCATTCACTGGTGCTTCTGCACTTCCTCAAGGACAAGGGCTTGTAACAAATAGTTACCTTTCTGGATTTGTAAATAAAGTTGATCAAACCTTAGATAATTTTAAATTTGTTGGAACACCTGGTAATATAACACAATATTTTGATAATCCAAATTCTATTTTAGTATTTGTTAATGGGGTTCTTCAAGATCCTTTCCTTGATTATGTAATAACTCCCACTGGAGATTTAATATTTTCTGGAGTTGAACCAGCGATTGATGATAGAATTGTAATTCGTGGTTTGGCGACTTGATAAATAAAACATAAGGGAACGTATAAGGTAGATGGCACTAACCAGAATTACACAAAATGTCATTAAAGACACTACAATTTCAGAAGGTAAGTTTACAACAAGTTACCTCAATGCTACTTCTAGTGACACTGCCGAACAACCGATTATATTTCAATCAAATATAACATTTAGAAGTGGTTCTGGTGGAAATTCATATCTAACTACATCTCCTTCAGAGGGAACTATTACTTTAAGTGCAGATATTGATAGTTTTAATGTATTAAACATTAATCCTGGTAGTATTAATGTTAGTGGAACTGTTAATGCTAATCATGTTAATAGTTCAAAAGTTAAACTTAACGACGACGGGACTGAAAATTCTCCTGCTTTACTGTTTACAGGTGCTCCTAGTCAAGATACAGGATTTTATAGGATATCTACTCCTAGTGAGACTCTCAATGCCTCTGTTTCCGGACAACGCACTCTTTCACTTTCTCCAGATAATATTGGTTTAGGTTCTAATAGAGTTGATATCAAAACTACAACAGATTCAGGCACAGTTAATTATACTCAAATTTTAGGGTATGATGTAGGCAATCTACGTTCATTTGTAGGTGGAACTAATGCAAGATTAAGTTTAAATGTGAGTGGTGTAAATGCACTTAACATCACATCAGTTGATAATAATGGTGACCCACTTCCTAATAATGAAAAAAGAGTTGGTATTAATGTAACTAATCCTACAACAACTCTTGATGTTGGTGGAACCATAAAAGCAACGTCATATGTTGGAATGAGTTCTGCTGATCTCCCAGTAATTCCAATAACTAAGGGTGGTACTGGACTAAGCAGTGTGGGAATATCGGAACAACTTATTAGGGTTAACGCTAGCAGAACTGGATTTGAATATTTCACGTTAAACAGTGGAGATATTAATAATCTTGGTTCTTTCAATGTTTCTGGCGATGGAAACATTTATAAAGTTCTTGGTAGAGGAACAACTTCATTTGAAGGAACACCAGGATTTTTACAATTAACATTAAATGATGTTTCTACTTGGAGAGTGGGGCAAGATATTAAAATTTTTGGAGTAAATACTAGAGATATTAATGATTATAGTAGTGCTGGAGCTCCAGCTAATCTGTATAATACTTGGAAAAACGATCAAGTTGATGGAAATTTCCTTAGTGTTACGGCAAATGGAACGGGATCTTCTGCTCAAGTAAGATATACTTACTACAGTGCATTGCTTAATACTAAAACTGGTGTTGTTTCCAGTTTGGCACAGTTAAAGCATGAAGCACCAGCAGGTGAGGGAAATGACTATGTTGTTAATTTCCCTCTTGGTAATTTTAACAATAACATTTACAATACAGTTCCATTAGCAAGACCTACATCTGGTAGTAATACTCACGCAATATTAGTTTATAGACAAATATCTTTTATTACTGGAAATCCAACTCCAGTAACAGATAGAGATGGGAATTCAATTGAAGGTCATAATGATAGAATTAACTTAATTGCAATTGTAGGTCAACGCGATATTGGTTCAACATCTTCAAGTAACGTTAATTATCAGGATTATGGTCCTTTTAATAGAACTACGTGGGGAGACTTTAATAGCGATGGTACTTACAGTGCTAAGTACCAAGAAATGACAAACATTAAAGTTACTTATACTGTAGATGATATTCTTGCCGATAAACCAAGTATTCCTGGTTGGACTATTAGAACTGTCCTTGCAATTGATGAAGGTACTAATTCTCTAACAGTTTCTAATACTAGTAATGCAACTGTTGACGATACTTCTCTTTCAATTTTAAATACTTATGATACTACAACTTACTTAGATAATGCTCCAACTGCAGAAGTTCCTTCAGAATTAACTAGAACTGGAGAAGATTTCCCAAGATATAATGATATTCAAGTATGTCATGATGATACTGTTGGAATTCAAACTGCAATTGAGCAACAAATTCTTAAAGGGCAAAGATCTCTATTCTTAATTGGTGGTACGTATTTAGTAAGAAGATTAAATATTCCTAGTAATTTTTCGTTAATTGGTTCTGGTAAAGCAACTATTATTAAGAAGCAGTATTTTGATAATGCCGCAGAATTAATCTCTGGCACACGCGAATTTAATAGAACTTATGCTGCAGTATGGTTAAGAGATCCAGTGGATTCTTTAGGATCCCCATCAAATAGTACATCTCAACCAGTAAAAGATGTAACTGTTAGAGATTTAACTATTGATGGTAATTATAATTCTAATATTAGATTTGGTCTAAGCACATTGGCGGAATCTAATGCATTAGTTTATGCAGAGAGTGTTAGAAATGTTAATTTCAGTAGTTTAGATATTAAAAATTCTATTGGTGATGGTATCTATGCAGAATCCGCAACAAGGATGTCAATTCAAAATTGCAATATTTTCGATAACTCTACTACATACATCACATTTGATAATCCATTACAAGCAACTGATTCTACGGTTCTTAAGGTTTCCGATACCGCATTCTTATCTAATCCAGGACCGGTTGATATTACTACTTCAGAAGTTGTAGCACTTAACTCATGTATTATTAGAAATAGTGGAACTGGTCTTAGAATTTTTGGTGTCAGAAGTGCAAACACAGAAAATAATTTAATTCTTGGTCCAGACGATGAATGGATTCCAACCGAGGACATTTACGACAGTGATTATAATTCAGTAAATATCACTTGTGATAAGACTACAGGTACTGGCACAGGTGGACCAATTAGATTTACATATGTTGAAAACAATATTGCAAAAGATCTTTCTAACACAACTATTAGCACTGCTGTATATAAAATTAAAATTGATGTTGATGGTAATGAATTAATTGATGGTGGACCTCTCGTATATCGACTCAATGATGATCCTAATCTACCTGAACGTTCGGTATTAAATTCACAAGTCTACGACCAAGAAAGTGGAGGAGTGCAAATTAGTATTCCATCTGGGGTTCCACCCGAAGAAAATATTCCGTATGATGTATCTTTAACAAGTGGAAAAGCAGTGCATGTGATTCCATTTAGAAGAAGTTTTGAATCTGGGGTATTCTTAAATAATTATAACTATCTTGTCTATACTCTTGTCGGTAGTGAAACAGTTGCAATTGGAGGTGCAGATTCTTACATGATTGAGGGTGCGGTTGAGTATAATGATTCAACTCAAGAATATGTCATCTCCATTAAATTTGATAACTTGCAAGATTTCCAAGAGGGAGATATCGTTACATTAAGAGAACATAATACACCATATAGTATACCAAACAATTTAACTGTTAGTCAAATTAGATTTAATGCTGTTGTAAACTTGTGGACATTAAGATTACAATATAAACCATCTGATGGTACAACATTTAACACGTATCATCGTGAGAATAATGAACCAGTGCAACAATACGACCCTTCAAATGAAGGTGAAGATCCATCACCAACTAAGGCGCTTCTTGACTTAGCAAGTGGACCAAAAGACACTCAAAATTATAAAGGATATATAGAAAAGAAGAGATCATTTACTATCGCTAAAGGTATCATCGGAGTAGTTTAAACAAATGCCACAGAATACTAATGTAAACAATAATGCTGCCGTTGTAGTCGTCGGCAGAACTGCTCCAGTTCCTACTGGTCAACAATCGGCAGATAAATCTATCCCTGTTGTTGTAGCATCTGACCAAGAAGCAATTCCTGTTGAGGAACAAAATAAACAACAATCTGAAGTTGCTCTATCATTGCTGGGTATACCAAGATCTGAAGTTGCTCTTGGTATCTTTGCTGACGTTAATACTTATGATGTTAACCCATCAGAATGGTCTGCTACTCCAGAACAAACAACAACTATTCTTCCCAATGAAAGGGTAGATTTTACCGGAATTGGTGGAGAACAAGATTGGGGATTAAGTCATGTTCCAGCAGAGGCAGGTGCATTGATTGAGGCACCTCCAACAGAAACTGCAATTCTTACTTCAAAAAGATTTTTTAGATACCAACCAGGTCGTGTATCTGCTGGTACTTTTGGTGTTAAATTTGGTCCTTCCCCATATACAACACTTCCAACAGGTTCTACCTTACCCGAGGGAGACGTTCAAGTTGATGGATTTAATTTCCAAGTTCGTCACCCAACGATTAAAAAATATGGAGTATTTGATAATTTTGATGGATATTACTATGAAAGTATTAACGAAAGTTTAAGAGATAATTTCTGCTGTGTAAGAAGAACACAGTCTTTAATTCAACAAAAATCACAATACTTCTTCTTTAATCCAGATACTACTGTAGATAATGTAAGGCAGTATGGAACAAAACAGTATGACGATTATGGTAATATGGAATTACCTGGTCAATATTATAAGTATCATGGAGATGCTGTAATTCTTCGTGATGGTCTTGTTAATATTCATGCAGGTTTATTTGATCCATCACTTCTGAAAAAGAAAAGAGATATTGGAATTAGTAGTATTGCTGCAGATCCAAGTAATTGGATTGAAATGGATACGGTTGAGCAAACTATTACTGGTTTCTCATATAATAATGAAACTGGTAGAGCAACAGTAACTACTGCTGGTGATCATGGATATAAAAATGGCGATAGTGTCACATTGAAAGATATTCTTCTTGAGTGTAATACTGGACAAAAATTATATCCAAACAAGTATTCTAGAAAATTCTTCCAAGTAGAATCAATTTCTAATAATGATTATACCATTCATGTTGGTATTTCGGATAAAGACGGTCAACCAGTTTCACCTGGAATCACATTCACCAATACATCTTTTACTGGTGGAACTATCAGAGAAATAACTGCCAGTGATATTGGTTCTCCTTTGACGATCAATGCCATTGATAGAACTAGTGTTACTGAACTCAGAGAAGTTGGTTTACTTGAAATTACTGTATCTGGAAACCATGGTTTAAAGGAAGGTGATCATGTTCAATGGACTACAGGTGCAACTTGGGCAGGACAAAGTGGATTATATCCAAACACAGATGCCACTACTGCAGGACGCACTCAACAAAAATTCTTCCAAGTAAGATACGTTAAAAACTCTGAAACATTTACAATTCAAATTGGAGACCCAGCATTCTCTGAACTCGACGTTAATGCAGAATGGCAAAGTGGTGGTGTATTCCGAAAAGTAAATTCATTTACTAAAAATGATCCAACTAACATTTCAACAATAGTTAGTTATAATGCATCAACTGGTAAAATGGTAATTCGTGTTGGTGGTCCTATTACTAATCTTGATGTTGGTGATTTTGTTGAACTTGCAGATATTAAAACTGAATGTACTTATGGTGATAAGACATATCCTGCAAAAGATGATGAAGAAACATTCCCAATCATCAATGTAACCAGTAATACATTCCAATTTGAACTGTTTACATCTACCATTGTACACACCCATAAAGCAGCAGGTGTTACTGGTAGAACTAGCAATTTAGGACTTAGAAAAGGTTCTGGTGTATATTATTATAAAAATGGTCGACAAACGAATGCTGTTGATGGTGGAATTTATTATGTAAGAGATATTCTTGGTAAGAGAATTAAATTATCCAAAGTTCCTGATAATGGATTATTAAGTGATTCTGAGTCGGGTGTATTCGCTTCAGATAAAATTGGTGATGTCTCCTTATCAGGAACAAATCAAGAGTATAAGTTGACTCCAACTACATCATCCACATATAATCCTACCACAGGTTTATTCCAATTCAATATTGCTACTGCTCACGGATTAGTAACTGGTGATAAAATTAGAATTGATGATTTCTCTATTGGAATTGAGTGTAGCACTGCATATGCAA
>CEPR01009187.1_pt1 | contig 11194 bp, 12 predicted proteins | sample 530431 | NCBI WGS metagenome assembly CEPR01 (sample SAMEA2620078, study PRJEB7988) | marine metagenome | isolation source: saline water (ENVO:00002010), including
AAAGCTAATACCTGATACTTCATCAAAGTGCTTATACACCCATGAGCCTACATCCATCCACTCTTCTTCTTTCACAGAAATAGTTACAGACGGTTTGTGTTCACACCAGTGACGCTGATACTTTAGCCATAAGTCTAGCTGTTGAATAGCAGTCATTTCAGTGCGTGTAACTGCACCCATAGGTGACTTCATCGGAAAACTAAACACTGTTGTGCTATCTGGTTTCATTACATCTGGCTCTGCAGGAACACCTTGAGATACCATAAACTGTGTCAGTGGGTCTTTGTTATCACCACGTACTGTGCGAATATAGTATTCACTATGTCGTGCATGAATACCGGAAGCACTATCTACCAACTGTGACACTGTTCCAGAAGGTTTAACACAAGTGATTGCTGTAGACTCTGAAATACCAATTTCATGTGCTAGAGATGCATTTGTATGAACAGCCATCTGCTTTAGTTCTTCTAAAATATTATCTATATTCATGCCATACTTAGCACTTTTACCAGATAAAACATCGTTGTCTAAAATACCTGTTAAAGATACTCCAAGTAAACGCTCTTCTTCGGTATTATCTTTCCACACCTTGCGTAAGTATTTAAAGTCTGTAAGAGTGGATTGGAACGTGCCTAGTATGGTAGCAAGCCTAACCTTTTTCTTTAAGTCTTCTACACTGTCACCAGCACGAGCGACTACCTCTGATAAGTTACAGAACTGATATGGACGAAGAATAATCTCACTACAAGGATTACAGCCAAAGTCTTGCTCTGCATCTCTACGACCATTCTTAGCTGCTTGTACCTGTGCAGATTTACGATTAAAGATGCCACGCTCACCTGACTTACTTTCGTACAGTGACAGCCACTCACGCATGAATGTACCCATTTGTGGCTTCCCTTTGTAGGCAACGCTGTTGTTTGCAAGCGCACGTTGCCCTTCGTTTTCCCACCACTGTCCTGCTTTTGCATGACGCATCTGGTCATCATTTAAATTAGACAAGCTAATTAGTGCGCTGCGTCTTACCCCACCAACAACTACGACCTCACCAATCTTACACATAATATCGTGACACTCAATTGGAAATAGTCTACGCCCAGATGCACCCTTAAACTTCTCAATGATAAACTCAAAGAGTTCTTCCAGAGGGGCTGGACCACTGGCACGACCACCAAATGTTTTTAGACGTGCGCCAGCAGGACGAACCTCTGACACATCCCACTTTGGTATCTGCCCTGCGTACAGGAGTGAAATTAATTCACGCAGTGATTTGGCCCAGCCCGGACGTGAATCGCCAACTTTAATGATAGTATCAGTCTGATGCATATCTTCATTGACGATTGGCAGCTTCTCGATGTTGTGACGTTCCACAGAGAAGCCTACACCTGTGCCACACATAAGTATATACATTGTCTCGTCAAACGCACGTGGGCTATCCACTGGCACGTATGAACAATTGTATCCACCTACATGGCAACGGTCCAGTGCAGGACCAGATGTCATTAAGGCTCTCATGCTTGGCATGATTTCTTGATTTAGTACAGCTTGTTCTAGTTCATTTCTTAATGAATCAGATAACTTGTAATCATGCTTAGTGAGCAAATGCCCAGTGATATAATCAAAATATCTTGACACTGTTTCACTCCATGTCTCCCTTCTCTGTTCATCTTCTTTCCATCTCGCATAACGAGACAGAGCAATAAAGTTTTGATAATCTGTAGGTAATTGATTACTTATCATTTGTTACTCCTGTATTGTTCTTATTTGTTTTATTTCTACCCCGTCAACATCATACATATATTCTTGTATAGTGTCTTCTAATTCTTCTGCTACGTTACCATCAGCGGGAATAGGAAACTCTTCCTCATCTACGGTCATGGTTATAAACATTTTAACTCTTATCATTTTCTATACTTCCTAGAAATCTACTAAGATACCAAGCAGCCTTACGTAAGTCTTCGTCCTTACCCTTACGATTCTCTCTCCACGTATACTTTATATTATTACCCTTGCAGTATCCTCTAAACTCTTCTGGTGTAAGTGCAGCTTGTATGGCATCAATACACTCAATAGCACCACCATTGTAGTGAGGTGGATTATTAATCATATCTACATTACCATAAGCTTCTTTACCTGCTGTCTCTAACATCTCTCTTTTTTTTGCAGCCTGTTCAACCTTTTGCATTTCTCTCATATAGCTAGTCATCACGCACTTCCTTTCGTATCTGAATTAAAATTAAGCTGGATGACATTACCCTCTTTACCAACAACAGTCAACTTGTTTTTATCTGCTTTTTCTTGTGCAAGAAAATCCATTTGAATTTCTACTTGACGCTCACACTCTTCTCTAAATTCATCATTCTGTTCCATTAGAGGTATAGAAGCACATACCATTCTGGTAAAGTGAAGCAAGGAGTAGTAATCTTCATCTGGCAAATCAGAATCACCTGAAGAAACAACATTTACATCTATCTCACCACTCCAATCACCTTGCAGCATTTGTGGTTTTATAATAATTACAAAATCATTTTTACCAAATGCTTGTATTATATTGTTGCCCTTCTCACTCATTTACTATCTCCTTTCTTCTTTCTTGGATACTTTATAAACTTGTCATGCTTATTCTTACCCTTCTCTTTTAACCATTCTTCAGGAACTATTCTATCATAAAACCTAAAGCCATACTTTGTACACCATTCTCCATACGTAGACTTAGCACCCTTTCTAAGTTTACGTCTACTGTTTTCAAATACAAAACGTATATCTAATTTGGGATGCTGCTTCTTTATAGCCAAATGTTTACGTCTATCTGCTGCTGTAAACATTCCTTTTGTTTCTATTATAATACCATTATACAACACAAAGTCAGGGGTATATGTTCTATAGGCTAAATCTTCCCATTCTATCTTTACAGATTCATAGTCAAAGTCTACAGACATATTTTTTAGATAGTGAGATACTTTTATTTCTAACCCACTTCTAAACCCCTGTTTACGTGCTACCCGGAATTGTTTGTAGTTATGAGGCATTAGCTACATTAACCTCTACGTACTGTGTAGGCTTTGGTTCTTTTGCTTTAGACATAACTGCTGGCAACTCTTGCAGTGTAGGCCAACACTCAAATCTGTAAGAACAAAACTTGCAGCCATCATTTAATACATAGTTTCCTGTAAGCTTTCCCCTAAATGTTTCAGGTTCAGGTTCAAAACATCTAACTAGCTCTTTTGAGTTTGCAGCAGAGATAGTTTGTTCTATCTTTTTTACCTCACTATCTACATCAATATTAGATGGCACATACTTAAATTCACCATTAGCTTTATTAACTACCCACCAACCACCTGCTCTTTTACCAGATGCTTTGGCATAACCTGCAAGCTGTGCCACGTACCCAAATCCATCTTTTTGATAAAGACTATCATAGGACTCGAATTTGTTTCTGTAGGACCAATCTGAAGCTGATTTAATATCATCGACTGCATCATCAATGACAATATCATATGTCCCAGACACAGACTTATCAGGCAAGTCCAAAGTAACCTTTTCACTATCTTCATATTTAACACCAGACTCTGTGAGAAGTCCCTTGAAGACAGCTTCTACAATATCACCTAGCATCATATTCATGATGAAAGTGTTGGAGTGGGGAAGAGCCTTTTCAGGTTTGTTCTTCTCCCACCATAGCTGACAAGAAGGTTTACCTACATTAGACATACGAAAGGAAAACTTCTTTTTATCTCTTGGTGTAAACTGCTTTTTTAGTGCCTCACGAATGTTGGAGACAATATATTCTATCGTCTCCGTCTTCATTGATGCTCTACCGTTTACGACATCTTCGAGATATTTGTATACAGCTATCTCCGCAGGATGGTTCACTGAGCCTCTCCATCTTCAATTTCGATGAAGTTATCAACAATTTCCATATCCTCATCTGATAAGTTTGGCTCTTTAGCCATGCTTTCCCATTCAGAGTTAATGTAATCATTGTAGTTTTGAATCCATGCCATGAAGTCAGCAAAGATATCTTGGTCCTTTTCTACTATGGAAATAGATTTCGCAACGTCCATATCAGTGACAGGTACATAGAATACAGCACCTGTTGGTATCTTCTTTTCTTCAGTACCCATGCTAATAAAGTGCTGAATAGGAAGTCTCTTGAGCTTTGCCAATCTTTCAATAGGCTGTCCCACAATCTTAAAGGCATCACGGTTATCAATCTCCCAAATAAAAGGTATGTCATTTACAGAGACACTTTCACCTGTCTCATCAGTAGCATCATGCATAGTAATCAAACCAAACATGACACGCACACGTTTTACCTGACGGATAATATCCTTAGTTGAATCAGGAAGTGAATTAAAGTCTTCGATGTATCCTGCAGGTTTACCACAGTTGAAATCACCAAAGTTATCCTTCAAGTCTATGTTAAGATTTTCTGCCATGATAGTCTTTTGGTATTTACCTTTTACACCATCTGGCGCAGAGCCTGTGTGAAACCTTTTGTACATAAAACGCTGTACAAATGGACGAACAGTAACCCTACCAGCAAAGTAGTTTGGACCATCAGGAACGTCTAGCTTATACTTCCCACCTGAGATTACCTCTACTTTCATAGCCTTACCGTCTACCATCTTCTCACCCATTGTAGGTGCATGTTGGATTTTAAGACGGGCAAGCCCACTTGTTTTAGATTTAGTGACATCAACAGCCATACCCATAGCTTGAGCCATTGCTGCATAGTTGTCAGTGTCTAGTGATACGATGTTATTCATTTATATACTCCTTTCTCCAGTAAGTTCGTAGTTATATCACGTAACGTCTTTTGTGTCAAGCCAGTTATTACCTATTTTAGACTCTAACAATAAAGGTACATTAAAGTCAACACCTAATGTAAGTAATATCAAGCTAGACATATCATTATTTATATCAGCTATTGTGTTTATAATATCCTGTTCTTCATCTGGATGCACATCAATAACTATGGAATCGTGTACAGTGTTTACAATACATGACTTAAAATTGCGTATTCTCCTTTCTATTTCTAATAATATTACAGGGACTATATCTGCAGTAGCAAAAGACTGTACAGGATAGTTCTTAATTAGTGTAAAGTTAGTTACAGAACCATTAGATAATCTCTGCACGTCAGGGAAACAAAACTCTCTGCCTGATGGCGTAGTAATCTTGTTATTTTCTACAGCTTCTTTAGCCAATCTGGTATGCCAAAGCCTAATTCCTTTGTATTTTTCTGTGAAGTGTTCATAGTATTTTGCTTCGGCAGGTGTGCGTCCGTACCCCGTTGCCCCGTAAAGGGGCGCAAAGGTGTGAGCCTTCGCTTCTTGGCGACTCGTAGGTTGACCAGCATCAGATATAATTTTACTCGTATATGAGTGAACATCAAACCCAGTTGAAACTTCTTCAATTGCAACTCCATCTTGTGATAAAAACGCAGCAGCACGAAACTCTAGCTGTGCAAAGTCAGCTTCTAGTATCTTGCCACCATTCCAACGAGACACAAAAACCTTTTTAATAGGAAATGTGCCACCTCTTGGCATATTCTGCATGTTAGGGTCAGCCCCGGAGAACCGTCCTGTAGCTGTTCTATGTTGTAACAGCTTAACGTGCAGCTTGCCATCAGTCTTCAAATTCTTATAGATACCAAAGATAAATGAAGATAGATATGTATCCAAAGCAGATAGTCTCTGTAGGTCTGTAAGAAAATTAACAGCCTCTGTGAAGTTACTTTTCTTTGCAGCATGAGACAAAGTGTTTAGCATATTCTTATTGACGCTAAACCCATTAGCACTCACCCACTTAGCACTAGGTGCTTTGAACTTTAAACCAGCAATCTTATCTGTATTCTTGAAATGATAACCTAACCCATCACAAGACTTACACTTAGGCTGCTTTAGATAAGGTGTCCCATCTTTCTTAATCTTCTTTTGTCTACCTGTACCGTAGCAAGAGAAGCACTGCACAGCTTTAGTTTTATACACGATAGTTGAGTTATCATTTATAGTGCTTTTAAACTCATCCTTACTCATATAAGGAACAAAAGAATTTGCCCACGTTTGTTTGTTATCTGGCTTTCTGCTGTATATAACCCAAGACATTTGCTCTGGGCTATTTAGATTAATAGGCGTGTCACCCATTAACTCTACAACTTGAGCCTTCAAACGCTTTTCTATTTCTTTCTTTTCTTTCTCAAATTCCTTACGCACATCTTCTAAAACATCTACGTCTACCTTAAAACCTCTCTGGTAGATACGAGATAGACACACTGCAACTTGATTTGTAAGTGTGACAGTGTTTAATAAACCAGCATCATCAGGTGTATTAAGTCTATACATTAACTTATTGGCTAGTTGCTGCGTAGCATGAAGGTCAGCAGACAGATAGTCACACAACTCATTATACGGGATATCTCGTGTGCTATAACCTTTTGCAAAGTATTCTTTCAGAGTGTCTTGTTTCTTTGTGTCTAACTCATAGCGTTCTGCACAAGCCTCAAGAGATAGTGGTTCTTTTATACCACGCTGCAATACATACTCAGCAAGCATTGTGTCAAAGACCGGGCCATCATATGTAAAGCCAGATTCCCACAGCCACAGTAAATCATGTGCTGCGTTATGCATAATGAGTACAGTAGCATTGTCCAAGAACCATTGAACACGCTCGTGATAATCATCTTGATTGGGTACGTCAGCATGGTCAAACGGGAAGTGTCTTTCTACACCATCATCTGTAAGCACACCAATCATAGTCAATGAGTTCTCTGGCTCAAACGGGTCAAAGTGTATCTTACCGTCACGATTAGTTGTTGTGTTCTCTACATCTAATACTACCTTCATGCTGAATACCTCCCACTCTTATAATCAAACTCACATGGTATACGACCATGCCAGCCTGTTAGTTTATTTTTTGCCATACATAAATGTCTCCATCCATCATCTTCTTGAACCTCAGACTCACTACTACTATTAGTCTGTGGATTTTTAGCAATCAGAATCATGAGGTCAGCCTCAGCAGCTTTACCTGTACGTGAGCCTTCCATCATGGATTGATTAAGATTTATACGACCTTCTGCATCAGCAGATAGCTGTGACATATATAGCATAGCACAATTATATTGCTTCGCAATCTGTCTAGCATAAATAGCATTAGCTTTTAAAGCTTCGTCTGGACGAGAGAACCCACCCTGTTGAGCAAACTTGTCACCCATGTCTAACACAACAATGTCAGGTGAGTATGATTTACATACTGACTCTACCCATGCCATGTCACGACCTGTACTGTCATATAACTTTATCTTATCCTGAACAGGCATATACAACTCTCTAGCCTTTGCAGGATTTTGTTTTACTTCATGTAAACTCATACCTGTCGCTACTGTAAGATACCTAGCACCCACTCGATGACTAGCTTCTTCGTTACATAAGATGATGCATTTAGCACCTTGTCTAGCAAAACCATTTGGCCCTGCAATTAAACTTGCATGAAATGATGTTTTACCTGTATTAGGTCTAGCACCAATTTCTATAAGATGACCACCATTGATACCCTCTACCTTGCGAACCAAAGACGATATATTAAACGTCCATTGTGATTCTAAATCATTTCTTTGTATCAGTGAATCAATACTAATGTCATCCCATTCAACATTAAGATTTGGGATAAAATCATCATTATAATTATCAAGAATGTCTCGAAGAGGTTTAAGGGTGGATATAGAACCATTAACATAGTCAAACCCAAGATTTGCAATATCCTCACCAACCACTTGTTGAAACAACTTAGATAATACATCCCCGGCAATATCTTTTCCAAGAGGCTTCTCCTTCTTTATCTTTGCAAACAGATTACTGTATGCACCTTTCTGTGCTGTTGTAAGCGTAGTATTATCTGACATAAACAACGCTTCTACTTCATCAGGGGTAATAGTACGAGAATACTTATCCATAGCTGTATCAACAGCTTGTTTAATCTTACGTACATCTTTACTAAATAGTCTGTCTGGACAACGAGAACCCCTGTAGTCATCATAAAATGACTTGTCCATCAAACTTCTAACCAGTGATAATTCCATTTATTTGCTCCTCTAATTGTTTCATATCTTCTCTATTACGATACTTTAAATCATCTGTCAACTTTAATACCTTAACGTCATTTACGTATCCTCGTAGCTCCTTTGCAAAAGATAATGTCTTTGGTAAGGCATCTGGGTCTAAAGCTATGATAGCTGTCGAGAACTGTGTAAGATACTGTTGATGATATGGAGCAAGTGACGTACCTAATACAGCTAAACCCACGGTATTATCACTACCAACAACTGCTGCACTTACACAGTCCTCAACGACTACTGCCACACTACCAGACCCATACGTGTATGGCAAGGGAAAGTTACCATACTTTTTCCACTTAGGCAACCTCTTTTTTAAAGAGCGACCCACAGCATCTACAATAACCCCTTTATCTTTAACAGGAAAAACTACACGGTCTTCCTTTACATCATAATACAGGTCAAGTGTTGTAGCATTTAATCCCCAACTATTTGCCCACGTAAGTACAGAGTTTCTGTTATTATGAGGTACAATATAGTCAGGCATTTCAAAGTTTCTCTCGTAATCATCTTTATCCTTTTTAAAAGAAGCAATATCTTCTACAGATAATCTAACACGAGAAGAACCTGATATTTTACAAGAACTTTTGTAACAATTCCACAAGAGTTGTCCCATGTTATTAGTTACAGTAAAAGTCTTGTACCCATTACAAGCAGGGCAAGACATACGTTTAGTCTCTCCCATAGCTATATCTAAATCACTTATATGTTTATATATATTATTATACATACACTTTCCTTTGGCACTTATAATGTGCTTGTAACATGATTTTTACGTGCCGTCAATGCACTTTCTGCACTTGTATACGTATTTTTCATGTATGGTTTTACACTACTAGGATTTGAGTGTCCTGTAACAGACATAATTTGACCCATAGATACACCAGCCTCTACCATCTCCGTAGTCCCTGTACGTCTCAGGTCTGCTATCCGTAAGTTCTCCGGTAGTCCTATACGTCTCATGATAACTCGTGCAGCCATAGAAAGCTGTACAAGCTCGTATGGCATATATTCACCTGCCTTTGGTCTTGGGAATGGCGCAACATATTTTTGAAAGTCAAAATCATTCTGCTGCTCTTTTAACATTTCTGTAAGTCCATCTGATATAGGAAGATGAACAGTAGCCCCACGCTTTGACTGTTCTAAGTTTAAGACCTGATTATTTAAATCAAGGCAGTCAAATGTAAGAGTCCTCATGTCCCCAATACGCTGACACCACTCATAAGACATTTGAACTATCAGTCCAATGTTTCTGGTGTTGAAGTCAGAGTACGCCTCATCTAAAAACTTTACTATCTGCTCACGCTCCCACACTACCTTCCTTGGCTTTACAGTTTTTCTCTTAAAGGTTGCGAATGGATTAGTCTCACTGTATCCCATCTCCATACCAAAAGAATACAGTTTACGAGATACAGCACAGATATGATTAGCCATCTGAACACCCCGTAGTAGCCATTGCTCGTATGCTCGTCTGGCTTTAGCCCCGGCAAATCGTTTAGCTAAGTGTTCACCAAGCTCTTTGTTATCTACTTTTGTGGTAAGCATGACGTTTATAAAGTTTTTATAGTCTACTTTACTTTTATCACTTAACACATTGTAATCACTAGACTTATAATATTCCTGCACTAAGTCTTTTATTTTAAAGTGTGGCATTATGTCGCTCCTTTCTCAAAGCCGCAGCCCCCCCCATGACCGTAGGTGGCAAAAAAAAATAAAGAAAAAGAGAGCAAGCAAGGATACCTGCTCTCCTTAATAAATCTAAGCTGCAAGAGCTTTGAACTCTGGCTGTTGAATCCACTTGGCTACTTCATGTTCTCTGTTGAACATGGATACAGCCTCTGTGTCATTAGCTGTGTTACGCAAATTAAAACCATTACGTTCATCTGCGTATGTGGCATAGTTGGTAAATGCACTATACAATGCAAATACATTGTGGCCTCTGACATCTGCTTCTTGATTGTATAAGCTAAACATCTTTTCTGCCTTACGTTCTGCAAACATTTTCTCTAATGTTTCTTGTACAATAACAGGTGATATGTTCTTTCTAGCCCATGTCTTGAGGGTATCAGACTGCTTATAGAAGTCTTGCTGTGAACGTCTAAGGTCTTGAATAAACCTATCCATACTGAAGTTGGATGTATTCTTACGCCTTATCTTTTCATGCTCACCTCTAATCATTCCGTTAGTGCAGAAGAAATCAATAGCACCGAAGAACACCATGTTAGAACATGAACCATCAATGCCATGTAAAGCAATGATACGCTGGGACACGGTAGTGCTATGCTTGTCTGTAACAATCTCTGTCTTTACATTTGGCAGAGTGATGTCCATCAAAGCCCACGCATTGTTACGGGCATCTTTCCAATACACTTTGGCATCCTGTACTTCTGCAGGTAACAGATTTTCTACAATAGTTTCCTGTACACCTTGGAAGAATTTTGTATGTGATGCACAGTTGAATGTATTGCCAACTACACCAAGGTATTCACCTGTCTCATTGTTAATTACATACTTCTTATCTGAAACCTTTGTTGGTTCAAAGCTTACATTGAAGTCTAGGTTTTCTGGGATAGGTGCAATCCCGTTATCGTTTATAATGTCTAGTGGCATAATTACTCCTTTCGTTTAACTGATAGTTTCTAGTATAGATATGGTGACTCATATAAAAATGTCAATAGCCAGCATAACAATAAATATTCCCAATCCTAAAAGAATATCCATTTATTTATTTTCCTCTGCTAATACCCAATCACCATAATAAAGCTTACGTCCTGTATCTGGGCAAACTCTAGGCTCAAAGTCATACTCATTATGTAGTGTATGAACAATATTTTCTAGCTTACGAATATCTGACAGCCAGATGTCTTTTGCATCTTCTGCTGTTGATACGATGTCTTTAATAGTGTTGTGAATTTTTAGCATTTTTGTACGATAGTTTAAACGTGCTTCCTGTAGTTCCTCTATGGTTACTTTATTCTTTGCCATTTTAAAAATCTCCTTTCTCTGTTGGATAACATTTAATAAGTATCTTATAATACTTATCCTGATTCTCGTGATGTCTCATCTCCTCGTGTGATA
>CEPR01015516.1_pt1 | contig 11143 bp, 4 predicted proteins | sample 530431 | NCBI WGS metagenome assembly CEPR01 (sample SAMEA2620078, study PRJEB7988) | marine metagenome | isolation source: saline water (ENVO:00002010), including
GAAAAATAAAAAGAAGAGAAATAAGTATACTACTGCTGGTCGTGTAGATTATCGACAAGGTGGTCGTGTTCAAGCTCAAGAAGGTGGAGAGTTTATGACACCTCAAGAAAGAGCTAGACAAGCTGCTATGCGTAGAGCTGGTAATCAAATGTTCGGAGAGCCGGGAAAAGGTGAGTTTGATTTTGAAAGAGATTTAGGCGGTGGTATCGGAGGAGGTACTGGTGGTACTGGTGGTACTGGTGGTACTGGTGGTAATCAAACACAAAACACATCATTAGATGCTAGACAACCTATTTCAGAAGAAAAACAAAAAAGATTAGATGAAACTGCAAGGTTAGTTGGTCAAGCTTCACAAGGACAAGTTCCTCAAGCTGCTATTATTCCTGAAGCTGTAAAAGTTAGTGATGATATAAAACAAGCTACGACAACAATGGCTGAACCTACAAAAGTTACAGCTACACAGGCAGCACCAGTTGCACCTGAACAAGTTACAACAGTTACAGATACCGCACAAGTTTCACAACCACAACAAATTCAAGCTGCTCAAATGGAAGCTGCAATTGTTGATCCAACAGTACAAGTTACAGCAGCTCAAGCAGAATTATCTGATAATGCAATTGCACAAGCAGTTGGAATTGATAGAGTTGCAAAAATAGATCCGGCAGAAGTTAATATCCCTGAAGGAGCTTTAACTGAAAGAGTTGTTGGTTCATTAAGTGAAGATGCTAAATCTGTTGCTGCTGTTAATGCTGGTAGTTCTTTAGCAAGAATTAGTAGAGCTAGACAACAATTAACTAATGCAGGTTTAAGTACTGAAGAAATAAATCAACTAGGAAATGATCCTACTGTATTAGAAGCTCGTTTAGCTGATTTTGATGAGACTCAAAGAGGTCTTATAGCTGGTCTTCCACAAGAAGCTTTAGTCTCTAATCAATTGGATGCATTATTAACAGGTATAGAAGAAGGGAATATCCCAGCTTTTGCTAGACCTGCTGTTGCTACTGTTGAAAGAATATTAGCTGAAAGAGGAATGTCAGCTTCAACTGTAGGCAGGGATGCTTTAATAAATGCAATTATACAATCAGCAATTCCTATAGCTCAAAACAATGCACAAGCTTTACAAGCAAGTATTGCACAACAAAGAGCTATAGAAGCTCAAGAAGCGGAAGCAAATGCTGCTAGAGTACAACAAACAGCTATGCAAAATGCTCAGAATGTGTTCCAATTAAATATGGCTCAGTTCAGTGCTGACCAACAAACAGCTTTAGCTAACAGTAAGTTTTTACAAACTGTTGGTTTAACAGAAGCTAGTATGGAACAACAAGGTATATTACAAGATGCTGTTCTTATGTCACAAGCAAATATAGCAGAAGCTAATTTAAATCAACAAGCACAAATTCAAAATGCTAGATCATTTTTACAAATGGATGTAGCTAATTTAGCAAATCAACAACAAGCTAATATTTTAAAAGCTCAACAAACTCAGCAAAGAATACTAAGTAATCAAGCGGCTCAAAATGCTGCTGCTCAGTTTAATGCTACAAGTGAAAATCAAACTCAACAGTTTATGGCGGGATTACAAGCTCAAGCAAATCAATTCAATGCTACCCAAATGAATGCAATGAAACAGTTCAATGCAACACAAGCGAATGCTGCTGCTGCAAGAGATGCACAAAGACAAGCTGATTTGAATAAGTTTAATTCTCAACTAGCGACACAAGTAGATCAATTTAATTCACAACAAGACTTTGCAAGAAATCAATGGAATGCACAGAATGCTGCTGTTGTTGAAGCTTCTAACGTTCAGTGGAGAAGACAAGCAAATACAATTAATACTGCTGCACAAAATGCTATCAATCAGCAAAATGCACAAAATGCTTTTAATTTAACATCGCAATCTATGTCATTCTTATGGCAAGAACTACGTGATCAAGCTGACTTTGATTTTAGATCAGTAGAAAATAGTAGAGCACAAATTACTCAACTACAAGCGACTGCAATTGCAAATGAAGGAGCACTAGCAGAAAAATCTAATAGCACAACTAGAGATTTAATTAATTTAGTAAAAAGTATAACAACAAATTATTACGGTTCTACTAACTATGTTAATAGGAGAGGTAATGATGAGGAGGATGATGATTAATGGGTTGGCTTAGAAAAAAAGGAAAGCAAATAGCTAGATCAATAAAAAAAGTTGGTAAGAAAATTGGTAAAGCTTTTAAATCAGCTTTTAAAAGTATAGGAAAATTTGTACATAAATTAGGACCAATAGGAACAATTGGTATGATGATTGCCATGCCCTATCTAGGATCATATGTGTGGAGTTCTTTTGGAACTTGGGCAGGTGGATTACAAGGAACTATGGGTAATGTTATGCAGACAATCTATAAAGCTGGTAACAGTGTTATGGGTGCTTATCGAAGTGTAACTGATGCTGTTTATGGAACTTTAAAAAAGATACCTGTTGTTGGTGATGCTCTAGAAGGTATGGATAGATTTTTAGATAGAGCTAGACAGTCACTTGGTCTTGAACCGGGTTCTGTTCCTGTTATGAATGATAAAGAATTATCAACATGGATGAATAGTGAAGATGGTTTACAATTAATGGGCTTCGATTCTATTGAAGGATTTAAAGCAGCTAATCCATCATTTTTCAATTCTGATGGTTCATTTACATCTCAAGGATTAAATTTTGGTAGAGGACACTCTGTTGCTTTTGAAGCTCATTTACGAGGTAAAGATATTTATAAGACTACAGCAGACGGTGAGTTTAATTTTAAAGAATACTCTAATAACTTCAATGAAGTATTAAAGAATGATTTTGACGGAACCATATCTAACTTTGGAAAATCTTTTCAAGATTTATCAAGTGTTAATTTAAGAACAGGAACTCCTGCATCTACTCAAGCTTATGAAAGTTCCTATCAGGAAGCTTTAGATAAAGCAACAAAAGGATTTACAGCAGAAGAGTATAACGCATTTGATATAGAAAAATTTAGATCAGATTTTAATGCTGGTTATACAACACCTAAATCTTTTGAATCTCCAACCGGTTTATTTGGAGAAAAAACAGGTACTAAATCTTTTGAAGGAATACCAAGTAGATATAATGAAATTGTTTATGATGCTGAAGCACAAAAATATATTACTGTAGAGGGTACAAAGTTTGGTAGAGCAGCTCAAGCACCTTTATTGGGAGCTACAGCTACAGGAGTTGAAAGAGCTTTACTCGGTTCTGATTATATACCGGAAGGAACAGAAATGGTTTATAACCAACCTGTAGTTCCGGATATTGTAGCTGCTGAACCAGCAAGAAGTGCAGTTGACTTTAGTATGAGTCAGCCACGTTTTGCACAAACTAATAGTATGTTAAATATGAATGGTATAACTCAAGTTCCTCTATTCGTAACTGACTCTAACAATTTACAATCTTTAACATCAGGAGGTATTTATATGCCACAATTTAATTTACCTGATTTAAATAGTTATCAAAGAATGGTTTAATTATGGAATTTATAAATAATTTACAAGTAAGTCAAGAAGATTTATCAAGTGATAAAGTTAGACTACTGGAAAATTCTTTTAATAAAAGTATACCCGGTCAGTCCTTAACTAACTCAGTAGACCAACCTTATGCGTGGGAACAGGCTCCAGTTTACACATCTGTACCGGAGGCAGCTACTGCTATCTTTACAGATATGGTAGAGGAAGACAATTATATTCCATTACTTAGAGCTTTGAAAAGTGGTACACCTGTTTTAGATATTGCGACATCAATTCTTTATCGTGGGTTTCAGCTTGGTCAGTTTAATCCTGATTTAATGTTATTGTTATTAGAGCCTGTAATGTATATGATTATGGCACTCGCTGAGAAAGCAGGTATTGGAGATATTCAACTGTATGAGGGCGAAGAAGATGAAGAAGAGTTTGATACTGAAGAAAAAAAAGAAAACATAGAAAACATTAAAAAAACTTTAAGGGGAAGAGCAAATAGAATATCAGAACAATCAGTTGCTGATATACCTGAACTTCAACAACAACTTGGTAATTTTGAACCTAACGAACAAGCATTAGGTTTGCTCGATAGACCAAATCAAGATACTCAAGAAAATTTACTTGATAGGAGATAAGATGGTAGATATATCACCACAACAAAAAGTAGGACAAAGTATTCAAAGAAGAATTAGAAAGTCTTTAAAACCTAGAGCAGCCGATGTAGGTATTGCTATTGTTGAAGGAATTAATACAGGACTAAAAAGTAGATTAAAAGATAACTTTTCCTACATGAATGACAACATTACTGATGAAGAGGAAAGACTTGTCCAGCTTTTTAAAGATTATGAAAAAGAAGTTAAAATTGTTGATGATCTAAAGAAAAAAGGTAATGGTGATTTAACCGAAGGCATTTTTCAAGCTAACATAGAAGGTGTAAAAAATGCAGCCGGTATAGAAGGATTAGAAGCTATTGCTACAGGTTTGGATACTGACAGCAATTTATTTATTTCTTTAAGAAAAGAAGCTGAAGAGCAATCAAGAATTTTACAAGACAGACTAACGGGTTATTCTAAATTAGTTACAAAATTTGATGAAGAGGATGCTGCTGCATCAGATATTTTTGCAGATGATGTAAAAACAAAAGCTCAGTTTAAGCAACCTGTAATTAGCAGCTTAAATAATCTTATGATTTCACAGAAAAATTTAGGTATAAATAATCCATTAGATGCTATTGGATCAGCACTAAAATTAAATGATAAAAATAAATTTAATGTGTTAGCTGCATTCCATAAAAAAGAATTAGAGTTGCAAAATATTTTTGAAGAAACAAACAAGTATAGAGGGTCATTACCTACCTATGCTGGAAGTTCAGAAGTACTGTCAAAATTTATTCAAGAAAAAGAAACATCAGGCAGTGGCTCAAAGGCAGCTCAGAGAAAACTTGAAAAGGTTGAAGACAAATTTAATAAACTTGTTCAGTACAGTCAAATGTGGGCAAGGAGTAAAAACTTTGATGAAAATGGTAAGTATAATTATTCATTTTATTTTATGCCTTTATTAGATCAAAATGCTAAAGACATAAAAGCTAATCAAAACAAAACAGCAACTCCTGAAGAGTTAGCAGATTTTATAGAATATTATAATAAAGTAAATCCTAACGATCAGATAAGTAGAGAATCAATATTTGAATCTTTTTATGAAGCTAATCAATATGTGGAAAGTTTTAAAAATCAAGATTTAGCTGTAAGATTTTCTCAAGCTGTTCCTACAGTATTTGCAAACAAAAACGTATTGCAAAGAGAACAATACAATGAAGCTAATCAGATTTATGCAGAACATCAATACAATTTATCTTTAGTTCCTGATCATCTTAAAAATAAAATTATTTATGGTTTAGGAGATTCACTTAGGGCAGACGATGTTAAAGCTTTAAGTAGAATTGCGGTTGATAAGAATGATTTACTTTTAAATTCTCAAGCTGTTGAAAATGTAATCTCTGCTCATAGCATGGCACGTCAAAAAGGATTATATAAGGCTTTAGGAGATGATAAGAAAATGGCTTTTCAGATAGCAGTTATCGCACAAGCAAAACAGCTAATGGAAATAAATAAAATGGAGAAAACAAAAGCTTATCAAGCTGCTGTAGACACTCAACTTCTTGGTGTTAGGAAAGGTCAAGAATGGACTGAAATATTAGGGAGTGTTTTTGAAGATGCTCCTGAATTTAATTTTAGAAGAGAAGAATATCGTGAGCAGCAATTTTTGGCTTATGATTCTGCAAACAATTCATTTGTAGCAGAGATATTTAGATTGGAAGGAAATAGATCATTAGATGAAACTCAAATAGAAGGATATAATAGAGAGTTAAATGAAAGCCCTATACTATGGTATAAGCCTAGTAGCATTGGTAAAGGTAATCCTGAACTACTAGAAGAGGGTCAAACATTTACTTTAAATAATGGTAAATCTGTTTGGGTTTTCCAGCGTAATCCTGATGCTGATGGTAAGCACTGGATACTTCAAAATTAATTTAAAATAATCTAATGCCTTTATTAGAAATTAAAAAATCTGACAATAAAACTGAACCTGTCAATCAGCCAATTATAAAAGAGGATGAAGAACAGGTACAGCCTACTCCTGCTTTTGTGGAGGCTGCTGCTACACCACAATTAAATCAACAACTTATCGAACAAGAATTTAGTAAGCCTTTTACTGAAGATGAGATTGTTAAAGATATCCCACAACTTAGTATTACAGATTTCAAAAGAAATCCTGAAGTTGTTGAAAGAGCTATCAGGGCTATGGGATATGTAGATAAGACTACTTATGAAGATGGTACAAAAGCAGCAGATAGATTTGTAGATTATGCAAGAGATGCAGATTTTAATATAACTCATGGAGCTATAAGACTTGCAAAAATTTTAGGACAAAAAGATAAACAAACAAAAGAAGATATTCAGTTTAGAGACGATGTTAGCTGGTTATACAATGAGTTTTATTCAATAAGGGATGATGGTAAGTACAAATATGATCCTAAAGGATTTGCAGAAAATTTAGGTTTAGCTGGTGATATATTTGCAGGAGCTGTAACTGATTTAACAAATTGGGGAGCAGCTTTAGCATTTCCTTTTACTGGAGGGCAAAGTGCGACAGCAAGAGTTGCTGGTGGTGAAGCAGCAAGACAAGGGTTGAAAGCTGCAATTAAAAGGACTGCTTCAAAAGCCTATGATACAATCCCTAAAATAAAAATTGATCCACGAAAATATACTCAAACTGCACCGATACTTATGACTGAAGGATTTGTGTTTGGGTCAACAGATTATTATCTTAGACAACAACTTTTCAATCAGTTAGATGTTAATGGCTATGATGAATTTTCACCAACAGAAATGTTTAAGTCAGGTGCATTCGGAGCTACTATAGGTTTGATACCGGGTGTAGCTATTCCAGCAGGATATAGATATTTTGATGCAAAAACATTGAGAAAAAAACAAGCTGAAGATTCTGAAAACTTTAAAAATATTATACTTGACAAAACTCCTGAACGAGAAGACGTAGAAATAATTAGAACCGATGAGCCTACAGCTACTCCTAAATCTGATGCAGAAATACTTACATTAGAGGAAGCTTCTGCTGAAAGTTTAAAATTAAGACAACGTAATAACAATCCTGAACCTAGTCATGTTGAAAGAGTAGACAGTAAAGAAGCTGATGCTTTTCCAACAGAGATTATAAGAGCCGGTAGTTCAGATATTTCAGAAGAAGCACCGGAAGTAATTGTTGTTAATGGAGAAACAAGATTAAAAAATAATCCAAATGAAAAACCTGTAATAGGTGGAATGTTGAGTAGAAAAAGCTATGATGAGGCTATGAGTACATTTTTATTGTTTGGTAAACCTACAAATTATTCTAGAAGACTCGCTGAAATTGATCCAAACTTTGATACATTTTTAAGATTAGTTAGGCATGACTCTATGGATAATATGCTGGATAATCCGATAGCAGTTTTAAATAGTACTGCTAAACAACAAAGAAGTTATCACGAGCAAGTTAAAGATGTGGTAGGTCAGTACATGGGAAGAATGATAACCACAATTGAAAATGTTGAAAACTTCGCTAGACAGCATCCCCGTTATAATCAAAGAGGTCAATTTAAAGTTAAAGATGGTACTTTACTAAATGAAGATTTATACACTTATTTAGTTCGAGGAGATGTTCGTGGTGGTGTTCCCATAGATGTTATAAATGCTGCAAAAGATTTAAGAAAGATTTTTGATGACGTAGAAAAAGTTTCAATTAATGAAGGATTTATATTTCATAGTGTAGAAAACTTTTTCCCAAGATATTACAAACCCGGAAAACTTTTAAAAATATCAAGAGCAGGAATAGATACTGACTTTGGAAAAGCAGGTAAAAGAAAAGAAGCTTTTGCAAAACAATTAGCAAATGATGAGGATATGAGTTTTGAAGAAGCATTAACTGCTGTCGATGATTTGACAAGTAAACTATACGATGATCTTGATCCTACGATAGGCTCACTTGGACAGAGAAAATATAAAAATTTAAATACCATTCCTATTATGGATTTGTTTGTAACAGATATTCCAGCAGCTATGTCTATGTATCTTAACTCAATGGGTAGAAAAATTGTTAGAAAAAGAACTTTTGGATTTACTCAGGATGAGTTTGAACAGAAATGGCTGATCCCTTTCTTTGGTGGTAGAATAAAACCAACGGATGAAGTTACAGCAAGAGAATTAATTTTAGATAGATTAAAGGCTAGAGGGTTTACAGAAAGTTTGATTGATACAAGCACTGTTGGAGAGTATACAAGATTAAATTTTTTAATTAGACAAAATATTAATAATGAGGCAATAGAATTGTCTGATTTGTTAAAATTTAAAGATAAAGAAATTAAAAATTTACAAGATGTTAAAAATCCTAAATTACTTCTAACTCATATTAAACAGCTTAATAAAATTATTGATGAAACAAATGCACAAGCATTAAGACCTAGAGATAGAGACATTATAACTAATGCTCAAGGTAATAATTTAAGTGAAGTTATTGATAAACTTATTAGAGCTAGATTAGATGCTGGAGATTTTATTTTAAGAAGTCAAAAGGTAAAAGGAACTCTTGGAGTTGACAGTGTTATATACAAGGGCACAATTAAAGACCCTACAAAAACTATGTCAAGTGAAAAAGCTAGAGTTCAAATTCTAAAAGATTATATTATAGGTGTTGGAGGAGTTCCTCAAGGAGGTACAAATGCAATAAATAAAGTTGCTAATTCACTAATATTAATACAAAGTGCTAATAAATTAGGACTAGCTACTTTATCTAGTTTACCGGAAACATTAATCCCATTTTTAAAAAGTAATCCTAGTGTAGGTTTAAGAGCATTTTATAAGACTATAAATGAAGAGTCTCGTATGCTTTTTAAAAACATAACAACTGATGAAAAAGGAAGGACTTTAAGTAGGCAAGAGTTAAATCAATTAAACATGGTATTAAAGGGTTCGTTAGCAGAGGCAGTGCAAAATGCATATGCTGAAGGATTAGGAGCTACAACAAGTAAATTAAGTTATGCTTTTTATCGAAGTATTTTACTAGATCAGTATGCTAAATTTATGCAAATATTTGCTTACAATGCTTCTAAGATTATGATTACAGACAATTTAACCGATCTAAGTAAGTTGTCAGCAAAAGAGTTAGCATCAGATAAAGGTTCTGTTCAAAGATTAAAATTACCATTAGTTAATTTAGGAATTGATATAGATCAAGGAGTTAAATTTATTAAGGATAATAGACCTGTCGATGATATATTTAATGAAGTGATAAGAGCTAGTGCTGGTAGATATGTTGATGAAGTAGTAATGAATCCCGGAAGAGAGAGTGCTCAAAAACCATTATTTATGAGTCATTATTTTGGTAAAGTTATTTTTCAATTGTTTTCTTATCCTGTGTCAGTTTTTAATACAGTATTTAGAAATGCTATTAGAGACATATCTTTATCTAAGGGAGTTTATGCACCTAGAAACATTGCAGTTATGACTACTATGCTTTTAATGACACGTTTGATAAGAGGTATCAAAACAGGTGGTGAGTCTTTGGAAGAGGAATATGATGCAGAAGCCATTATAAAAGACCTAGATTATATGGGCACAGGAGGACCATTAAGTTTAATACATACTGCTATTGAAAATAATAAATATGGTGATAATGAGTTTACTGCATTACTTGGGATTCTTGGTCCAACTGTTGGTGGAGTACTTGTTGATGCAATAAAAACAAATAGACCGGAAATGGCATTTTCAAAAAATATGTTACCTTATAGAAATGTTATAGCAAAAGTTCGACCTGATTTAATACATGACTTTGATCAGTTTGTAAAAGATATGGGTGATACATTAAGAGGTAAAACTTATACAGAACAACAGATAAGAAGATTAGAAGATTCTTTTGGATTTAAAGAAAAACAAGCAGGTATTACTGACTTGGAAAGAGATTTAAAAGAGTTAGAAGAAAGGCAACCAAACTTTAAAGGTGGACCAATTAGTTCTGAGTTTCCTGTAACTGATGTTAAGGATATAGCTGCTGAACGTATTAATCCTTTAACTGGTGAACCTTATTTAGAAGAAGAACTTGATAGACTACCTATGAATAAAGGTGGTAACTCTCTTCTAGATAAGATGCAACAATACTTTACAAAAGAGCAACGTAATAAAAGATTGGTTGAAAAGTATAAAAAAGAAGGCACTGATTATATAATGACAGAAGATGGACCTGAAGTAATTTATAAAGGTACAGCACTTGCAAAATCATTAGGTGTTGAAGGTACAGAAGAGCCGGGTATTACACCTGTTATCCCGGTTATAGAGTTAGCAGGTTTAATAAGTGGTAAAAAATTAGCTACCGAAAGTGCGGAAACTGTCTTTCAATCAGTTGCTAAATCTCGTGTACCTAAGAAACTATATCATGGAAGCACACAAAGGAACTTAACAGAGCTTCGTGCTCCGGTAGAGATACAAAGATTTGGAATCTTTACAAGACCTGACAAGCAAGGTGTAGTAAGATTCACTGGTAACAAGGGTGCAATTTATGAACTTGATTCTAGTGATATGTCTTCAATTGCGAACATGGTAAAATTTAATAAGAATAAAGTTTTAGATGCAGATAAACCTTCATCAAAAGTATTATCATTAATTGATAAAGATATAGCTAGATTAAAAAAATCTAAAAAGACTGGAGTAAGTAAACAAGATGATTTGTTTGAGGCTAAACATTTAGAAGATTTTAAACGTGATATGTTGAGTCCTGATAATTATATATCAGGTTATGGTAAAGGTGTTGATAGTTTTTTAAAAAGAAATAATTATGGTGTTATAAAAACAACTCCTAATTTTCCAAAAAATAATGCAACTCCTAACTATATATTTACAACAGATAGAACTCCGATCAATGATAAATTTTTAACAAAAGCAGAGTTCAAAGAAAATCCTATGACAGGTGTACTTGAAAAGGTTTATTTTATAGAGAGTAAAAAATAATGGAATATAAATATTTTAAAGATTCAGAACTAGCTTGTAAGCATACAGGCGAAAATGGCATGGATGTTGCATTTATGAAAGTGATCGAAGCGATA
>CEPR01007246.1_pt1 | contig 11123 bp, 11 predicted proteins | sample 530431 | NCBI WGS metagenome assembly CEPR01 (sample SAMEA2620078, study PRJEB7988) | marine metagenome | isolation source: saline water (ENVO:00002010), including
TAGCGACATTGCTGCTGCCGAAACTGCTGCTGGAGAAGGTGGTAAGATAATTATGCTTGATGGAACATACACCAACTTCAGAAGCATAGGAGGAACTACCGATGACATTACATGGGAAGCTAAAAACTTTCAAGTTCCTCTAGCTACTGGAATGGCATTCTCAAATGGAACCTTAAATGGTGACGGACACGTTAAAGTAAATAAAATAAGGATTAGTGGATCAGTAAATACAAACGTAGCAGCAGGATCAAGCTGTCAGGATGTTACCTTTAACGATTGTACGTGGACTAATAAACCTACTACTATGGCAGCAGACGAAGGCATTCAAACCATGAATAGATGCACGTTTCCTTATGGAGTGCATTTTCAGATAACTGCCCAAAAGATAAAGCTATATAATTGTTCTGTTTATCAACCTACTGTTTCTAGGCTAAACGGAAACAATCAAACAATTTACGCTAAGAACTGCATATTTTCTTGCGTTTCCACAAATAATCAAAGTGGCGACATGGATTGGTTTGTTGGGCAATCGTCCTCAAATGTTAATAACTGGTTTCATAACTGGGCTTTAACAGGTATCGGTGATGACTCTGATCCTTTATTTGTTGATGCTGCTAATGGTGATCTTTCTTTGCGACCCAACTCACCTTGTCTTAACAAAGCTATAGATTAATGAACAAACTAAATAACAAAAACTTCCGCATTAAAGTACGAACTGGAGCGGATGCCGATCTGTCTACTAAGTTTGTAAAGGATTGTGTTGAAGGAGAGTTTGCTTTTGCTACAGACACTAACAGGTTAGCTATTGCTACGAGTACAGCAGGGTCTTCAGATGCTACGTTTCAGCAGGTACAAACTATAAACCCAGTATCGGCAAACGTTACTAGCTCAGACTCTACCAAAACTCTAACGCAAGCAGATCAAGGTTCTATATTTAAAGTAGATACTACTGGGGGTGCTGTAAACTTTCAGATGAACGATGCTACTTTAAAGGCTGGATTCATTTGTTATTTAGTTTTAGTAGACGGAACCAATCAACTTCAAGTAAGTGTGTCTGGAAGTGCTACTCGAAATGGAGGAACTGCACAATACTCAACAACTACCAAATGGAAACCAGTAATGATTATGTCATTAGGTAGTGGTAGTTATGTAGTTCAACAATTAGGATAATGTACGAAACTGCTCAACAGATTTATACTCAGCTAGAGGGAAACAAGCATTCCTTTCTTAGACGAGGTAGAGACGCATCTGAATTAACTATTCCTTACGTTCTACCTCCAGATGGACACTCTGCTTCTACTACCTACTACACTCCGTATCAAGGCATAGGAGCAAGAGGAGTAAACAATCTAGCGAGTAAACTTCTGTTAGCACTTCTTCCACCTAATGCGCCATTCTTTCGACTGTCTATAGATGGAAGCGAATTGCAAAAGGCTCAAGAAGAACTAGGTCAGGCGCAAACGGAACAAATAAAAACAAAACTAGACAAAGCTCTTGCTACTCACGAACGTAGTATAATGCAGGAGATAGAGTCACAGGCGTTTCGTGTTGGTGCTTTCGAGGCTTTAAAGCAACTTATTGTTACTGGTAACTCTCTTATCTATCTTCCAGATCAAGGAGGAATGAGAGTGTTTAGGTTAGATCGTTATGTTGTTAAGCGTGATCCAATGGGTAACGTAACTCACATAGCTATCAAGGAATCTATATCTCCTATGATGTTACCTGAGTCGGTACGTAATGCTGCTTATAGTGATAGCAAAGAAAATACTTGTGATCTTTATACAGCTATATGCAGAAAAGAAGATAAGTTTGAAGTCTTCCAAGATGTTAAAGGCATTCGTATAGAAGAAAACTCAGGTAGTTATCCATTAGGTCAATCACCATTTATTCCTCTTAGATATACTAGGATTGATGGTGAAGATTATGGTCGTGGATTTGTAGAAGAATACTTAGGTGATCTCAAGTCCTTAGAAAGTCTTACACAAGCTATCGTAGAGGGTTCTGCTGCTGCTGCTAAAGTTTTATTCCTAGTTAATCCTAACGGAACTACCAAAGCACGTACACTATCTGAATCTTCTAATGGTGCTATCGTACAAGGTAATGCTGGTGACGTAAGTGTCCTACAACTACAAAAGTTTAACGACTTTAGAGTAGCTCAAGAAACCATGAGAGGAATACAAGAACGTTTATCAAATGCCTTCTTGTTAAACAGTAGTGTAGTTAGACAGGCTGAACGAGTAACTGCTGAAGAGATTCGTATGCTTAGTCAGGAACTGGAAACTGCTCTTGGTGGATTGTACAGTATTCTTAGCCAAGAGTTTCAAATGCCTATGGTCGAACGTCTTATGACTCGTATGACCAGCAAAGGTAAACTACCTAAACTACCCAAGAACATTGTTAAACCTACAATTACTACTGGCGTTGAAGCGTTAGGTAGAGGTAATGATTTAAATAAATTAGATATGTTTATTGCTGGTGCTAACCAAATAGTTGGTCCTCAAGCTGTACAACAGTATCTAAATGTTAGTGACTATTTTACTAGACGAGCAACTTCTCTAGGTATAGAAACAGAGGGTCTAATAAAAACAGAAGAAGAAGTAGCTCAAGCCACTCAGCAAGCACAACTGCAAGCTTTAGCATCACAACTTGGAGGTCCAGCAATAAATGCTTTGGGTAACCAAGCTCAACAAACAGAGGAAGAACAACAAGAATAACGATGGAATCCGTAACGATAAATAATCCTACAGAGGGTGAAGTAGAACCTACAACAGAAGAAGCACAAGTAGAACAGCCACAAGCTGAACAAGTGCCAGAACCTCCTTCGGAAGATCGACCTGAGTGGTTGCCCGAAAAGTTTAGTTCTCCAGAAGAAATGGCAAAAGCCTATGGAGAGTTAGAGAATAAATTAAGTTCTAATGAATCAGATAATTCTGAACAAACCGAAGAGGTTGTAGAAGTAAATACATCAGAGGTTCTTACCTATGCCTCAGAAGAGTTTGTGGATCAAGGTCAACTATCTGAACAAACGTATGAAACATTACAAGAGTTTGGAATTAGTAAAGACATTGTAAATGCCTACATTGAAGGACAGAAAGCTTTAACAGCACAACGTGACTCAGAAATAAAAGCTGCTGCTAACGGCAAGTACGAAGAGATGGGACAATGGGCATCAGATAACCTCAGTCAGGCAGAAATAGATGCCTTTAACTCTGTTGTAGAAGGTGGAGATATTAATGCTGCAAAAATGGCAGTTAGTGGAATGTATGCTCGCTATGCAAGTAACAATCCATCTGCTCCTAACCTAACTATGGGAGATACATCAGGTTCATCCACTATGCCTTTTAGTGATTGGAAAGAAGTTCAAAGAGCTATGTCCGATCCACGTTACAAAAACGGAGAAAAAGCCTACCATGAAGAAGTGGAAAGGCGAATTGCCGTTAGTTCAAATTTATAATCATGGAATACATACAACAAAACTGGGAGGGTTTACTCCTCATTCTAACGTCAGCAGTAGCTCTTGCTTCTGCAATTGCTGCTGTTACTCCTACACCTAAAGATGATTCACTTGTTAAAAAAGCGTACAAGTTTATCGACCTTCTAGCTATTAACGTTGGCAAGGCCAAGGATAAGTGAAAATACTCTTAGGTATACTTACTTCTATTTTAAACGCACTCTTTAAAAATGTTATACGTGAAGTTAAAAAACCTGTTAAAGCTAAAGATGCTCCTGTCAGTCCTGATCGTGAGCGTTTTCTTGAGCGGATGCGGCAGCACGAGGGTAGTTTTCATAGACTCCCAAAGTCAAATGATAAGAGTGGGACCAAACGTTAAGGGTAAAGCTTACTTTTGGAACGGAGAAGAATGGGAATTATCTGCTAACAAGATTGAATACAATGAAGGACATTTTGTAGCAGGACTTGACCCAGAAGAAGAAAAAGAATAATTTACTGGTTATTATACATTGCATTGTTACCCATAGCCCTCAACCAAAGTTTTCTTACTTCTTTCTTTCCTTTGGTTGGGGGCGATTTTTTTTTAACAGCAAACCTAAGTTAAGTAGTAAAAGCCCATTGCGATGGATAACTTTCAAACGCTAATAGGAATGCAATCCAAACTAAATAAACATTAATTATTAATTATCATGTCTAATACGACCCCAAATAGAGTTGGTGCTAATAATCAAGGCTCCGACAAAACTGCATTGTTTCTTAAAAAGTTTAGTGGAGAAATCCTTACGACTTTTGAGCAACAAAACATCATGAAACCTTTGCACACAGTTCGCACTATTAGTGACGGAAAGTCTGCTCAGTTTCCTGTAACAGGAGTTGCTACTTCTAAATACCACACCCCAGGTGAGAGTCTTGCTTCAAATTCAAGTTATCTGTCTAGCATTAGACACGGAGAGCGTGAGATCAGCATTGATCAACAGTTAGTAGCTGCTACGTTCCTTGCTAACATTGATGACCTAATGAATCACTATGATGTTCGTAGTGTATATTCATCAGAGTTAGGTAAAGAACTTGCTAATCGTTTTGATACTGCTGTTATTAAAACGTTTATTGCTACAGCTCGCTCTAGTGCTGCTATTACTGGTGGAAAAACTGGAGGTAGTCTTGATGTTACCCAAAATAAATTCACAAGTGTTAGTGGATATTCCGCTGACTCAGCTTCTACTGCAATTACTGGTGCTGCTCTTGTTGCTGCCTTGTTTAGTGCTGCTCAAAAGCTAGACGAAAATGACGTACCATCCGATGGTCGCTTTTGCGTTCTTCCTCCAGAGCAATACTACAAGCTGATTACTGGTGCTGACTCTAATAACGCATTCTCACTTACCTCTCCTGTTAATACTGATGTAGGTGGTTCTGGTAGTGTATCAAGCGGATCAATTGCTTCTATTGCTGGTATCCAACTGTACAAAAGTACTCATATTCCAAGCACCGACCTATCTAGTACAACTTCTGGTGATGGTGGTGCTGTTAATGATGTATTCGGTGGTGCTGGTACTGGTTACAACGGAGACTTCTCCAATACTATCGGTTTCGTTGGTCATTCTGCTGCTGTTGGTACAGTTAAGCTGCTTGATCTAGCTACTGAATCTGAATACCAAATCGAACGTCAAGGAACTCTCTTTGTCGCTAAGTATGCAATGGGTCACGGAGTTCTCCGTCCTGAGTGTGCTATCGAATTGGTTAAGTAATTAACTTCCCTCTATCGTTGTCTTGTGAGGGGACTCTTCTTGTTTGGTTCTCGTCGGTCTTGCAAGAGTCCCCTCCTTGACAACAATTTATTATCATGGCAAATCTCACGACAAAACTAGAAGCAGTAAATACAATGTTAGGGGTTATCGGGGAAATGCCTGTTAACTCTTTGGGTACTGGATCAGCACGATCCGCAAACGTAGTCTTAGCCGAAAACGTGCTAGACGAAACTACGAAAGAAATACAAAGTGACGGATGGCATTTTAACACCGAACACGAATACAATTTAAGTAAGGATGCCGTAACCAATCAAATCATACTACCATTAAATACACTCAGGATTGATACTGTAGTAGGTAAGTATAATGATATTGATATAGTACAAAGAGGCACAAAGCTTTATGACAGGAAAAACCATACCGACCAGTTCGATAATGATATAGAAGTATCCATTGTTTTCCTGTTAGACTTTGACGAAATGCCAGAACAGTTTAGGCACTACGCTTCTATACGAGCAGCTAGGAAGTTTGCTAGTAGATATCTCTCAAGCTCAGAAATACAAAGTCTTACGATCAGAGATGAAATCGAAGCTAGGGCAAGAGCATTAGATAGTGATAACGAAACAGCAGACCTAAATATATTTGATAACCATGATACCTATCGGGTCATAAATCGAACAGGTTCAATTAAAATAGAATTCTAATGGGATTAATAAACACTAGCGTACCTAACCTTACACAGGGTGTATCTCAGCAACCAACAAATCTTAGGTTTTCTGGACAGGCTGAGACACAAGTAAACGCTTTAAGTAGTGTTATCGAAGGTCTAACTAAACGACCTAATACTAGAATTTTAAAAGAATTAAAGGCAGGTCTTCTTTCTCCGAACACTTTTGTCGATATTATAGATAGAGGGTCAGAAACTGAAAGATATTTAGTAGTTGTAGAACCTCAAGTAAATACATCGCTTGGTGGTACTGTACAAATGTGGAAAATCGATGAAGAAAATAATACGTACAATTCTATTTCAATTACTAATGGAGCAACAAATCAATATCTTCAAACATCAAACCCAAGAAAAGACTTAAAAATAGTCACTATTGCAGATACTACTTTTATACTTAACAGGTCTAAAGAAGTAACAGAAGATACAAACAATGCATTAACTAAACCTGCTTTCGCACATGAAGCTTTAGTGTTTGTTAAGCAAGCCGCTAAAGGTAAAGAATATAAAATAAGCTTAGGAAAAGGAAGTAGTGGAGTAACGTATGCATATTCACCAAACGAAGACGAACTTGTAAAAAGTAATAGAATACTTCCAGTACTTAAATATGGAAATAATGTTCAGCAGGGGTATGACTTAGTAAGTGGACAACAGTTTTCACCGAACTTTGATCCTAATAAGGAAACATTTGAAAAAAACGGAACCGAAACTTCTGATGGCATAGGTGAGTTTAATTCTGGAGGATACACAATAGAGTCTCACATTTTCGGTAACGTAATGAGGTTAAGACTCAAGCAGACAGGAACAACTGTAAATCAACCCTTTACTGGAGCGCATGAACTAAGTGTATCCGATGATTTAAATGATCAAGGATTAGGATTAGCCTATAAAGAAGTATCATCTATAACAGACTTACCTGCTAAAGCCTTTGAAGACTTTGAAATTAAAGTTAAAGGAGATACGGAAATAGGTGAAGATGATTACTATGTTAAATTTGTAACGAAAAATGGAGAAGATTTTGGAGAGGGTTCTTGGGTTGAAACTACTGGTTTTCAAGCGAATAGCGATCCCGATGGAACAAGAACCTTTGAATCAGATGGTCAAAACTTACATTTAAGAATTGATACTGCAACTTTTCCTTTAAAACTCGTACCCGAAACTACTGGTAGCAACTACAAGCTGCTTCAATGTGTGTTAGATCATAGAACTGTAGGAGATGATAATACTAATCCGTTTCCTTCTTTTGTTCGTCAAAAAATTAATGATATATTCTTTTTCAAAAATAGATTAGGAGTTCTAACTAAAGATAATGTAGTAATGAGTGAGGCTGGAAACTTTTTCAACTTCTTTAGGACTACTACAACTAGCTTACTAGACTCAGCTCTTATTGATGTATCTGTAGCTCATCCAAATGTTAGTGATTTACAAGCTGCTGTAGCGTTTCAAGAAAAGCTTTTATTAATGTCTCCTACTGCTCAGTTTATTTTACGAGGCAACGATATATTAACACCATCTACAGTAAACATAAATCCAGCAACTCAATTCACATCTGACTCTACAATAGACCCTCTATCCCTAGGTGGATTTGTATACTTTCCTTTTTCAAGGGGAGACTATCAAGGAATACGTGAATTTACTATTGATGACTTATCAAGCACTTATGATGCCTTTGAGATAACAGAACACGTACCTAAGTATATTCCAGCCGACATTAGGGAAATGAGGGGAAGTACTGCTGAAAATATTATAGTATGTACATCATCAGCAGATCAACAAGACCTATACGTTTATAAATACTTTAGAAAAAATAAAGAAAAACTTCAAAGCTCTTGGAGTAAGTTTAGGTTTCGCAATCAGATCATAGGATGCAATTTTATTGATAGTAAACTATACATAGTTCAATCCGAATACGTAGTAAGTAGTGGAACTAGGAGATCATTTTTAAGTGTAATACCTTTTGAGAGTGGACTAACGGAATCGAGTATAACTACAAACCATGCCATTTTATTGGATAATAGAATCGAATATGGTATTGGGTCTTCCGATGTTAGCTACGATTCGGGTACTAAAGAAAGTACTATATCAAACATAAGCTACGATCCTATGGGAGATACTGTAGTCTATACGGAAGACGGAACCAGATATGAAACCACTAAGGTAAACGGAACAACTGTTAAAGTGTCTGGTGCAAACTTTGCAGGTCATAGGCTTTACTTAGGTCACGAATATGAAATGGAATATGAGTTTTCAACTCTTCCTCTAAAACAACCAAGCGAAAGAGGAGGCAGGTCTATTAGTGACTTTGTTCATCAAATAATAAGAAACCTAGCTGTAGAGTATTCCGATACTGGATTCTTTTCCATAGAAGTAACCCCAGAATATAGCGATACCTTTACATATTCGTTTAACTCTACACAACTTGGAGCGGATTTTAAAATAGGAAAAATAGCATTAGATAGTGGAATGTTTAGAGTTCCTGTTCACGCACAACCAGATAAAGTAAAGATTAAAATTAAATCTAGTTCTGCTCTACCAGCTAAATTATTGTCTGCGGAGTTTGAAAGCTTTATAGCACCTAGATCAAGAAGATATGGATCAGGATAAGAGAGTAACTTATAAAGATTGCTATATAAGAGTTTCTATTCCAGCTTTGGATATGTGGAAACTTCACGAACAACTTCGCATTGCAGATATACTGGAGGTTATTGGTTTAGGATTTCATCCGTATAAAGCAATCGAAAGTTCTTTTGATAACTCTACCAAAGCATACACAATTGTATCAGGAGGTCATGTAACAGCCTGTTTCGGTGTATGTGATTCTCATATCGAAGATATAGGAGTTATATGGTTATTGGGAACTGATCGAATAAAGAACATTAGAAATACATTCCTAAGACATTCCAGAGAATGGATAGATAAGTTGATGGGAAATAAAAAGGCTTTAGTAAATGTAGTAGGTACTGCCAACACTATATCAATGAGATGGTTAGAGTGGGTAGGTGCTGAGTTTTTAAATGAGGAACCCCAAGGATATAAGGAATTTATAATCCACAAATAGAATTAAATATTATGTGTCCACCAGTTATAGGAGCTTTAGGTGCAACAATGTTGGGAGGTACAGCAGCAGCAACTTCAGCAGCAGCATACTCAGCAGGACTAGCAACGCTTAGTATAGGATCAAGTGCGCTAGGATTTATCGGTCAACGTAAGCAAGCCAGAGCAATGGAACGTAATCAAGCTATTGCTATGCAGCAGGAAAGAGAACGTGCCGAACGACAAATGCTAGTAGCAAGGCAAAGGGAAGCTCAAGAAAACATATCAGCATTACAACAAAAGCAACGCATAGCTGAAGAAAGTAGACAGGCTATGGCAAAAGCTTTAGTATCTGCTGGAGAAGCTGGTGTAGGTGGACAATCAACTCAAGCTGTACTAGATGAGTTTTCAAGACAAGAAGGTAGATACCTTGCAGCACTTGAACAACAACAACAATTTCAAGCAGTTAATTTAGATATTCAACTTGGTGATATAGGCTTAATGTCTGAAAGTAATATTACAGCATTGAACAGACCTATTGATAGTCCTAACTTTATTACCTCCGCTTTTCAAGCTGCTGAGAAAGGTGCTACTGCCTATGCCCGTGGACAACAGTACTACGATATAGCTAACCCTCCATCCTTAGAAAAATCCTAATGTCAACACGTAAAACATACGAAAATAGAGCGCAAGTTCCACTACCTTATGGTCAAGCACCAGTAGTTCAAGCAGCTATTTCACAGGGTTCTGGAAGAGGTGGTACAGTAGTAACCAAAGCTGCTCCTAAAAATTCTTTCTTGAGTTTCGCTGAAACGATGGACTCAAGTATAAATATATCCAACAGTCTTCTTGGAGTAAAAGCAGTTCAAACAGAAAGAGGACAAAAGCTAGGTAAGTTAGCAGCAGACGCAGAAGAACAAGCATCGTTAAACTCTCTCGTAGAAATACAAGATAAACTAATTAAAGAAGGTAAGTTAAACGAAAGTCAAAGTGTTGCGTTTCGTATGGGTTTTACCCAAACAATGGGATCAAGAATAGGTGATGAATATGGAAATAAATTAAGAAGTAGAATACAAGATGCTATTACAAATGACCTAAGTGATGGTAGTGATCCAGAAGCATACATTAAAAGAATAACAGACGAAGTCTATCAAGAGTATGCGTCTCAGTTTGAAAATAATTCCCTAGGGTTAGCAGCATTTAATAAAGTAGTACGAAGCAAAAATAACGAATTTTATGCCAGTACTATTTCAGCTAGGAATAATAATATAGTAGCATTACAAAACAAAGAGGCTATTAATCATGCTTCCGCATCGTTAATATCTGCTACTCAAGAAACTATGGGTGAAGCTGTAAATACATTTAGTAATCTTCATCCTGATGAACTTAAAAACGAAGAGCTACAGATTAAAACGTTAGAAAATACCATTCGATCTTTAATGGGTGGAGAACCATCGTTTGAAAAAAATGAAAGAATCAAAGACCTGTTAAGATTGTTTGAAATTACTAAAGGAGCAAAAGGATCAAACTCTTTAAGCGTTATAAGTCCTGATAAATACTTTACTTTATCTTCAGCACAAAGTCGTTACGAAGCTAACCTAAAACAAAAAACAGAAATAGATTCTAGAGATGCTGACATTAATCTAACGGCATTGCCCGAAATGATTCAAATGGCATTAACTGATGATAGTCAGATTTCTGAGCTTGAGGATTTTATAAAAGATTTAGGAGGTCAAGATTCCCTTAATGAAAATCAAAAAGCAGATATTGAAAATCTTTTAAATGCTTATAGGCAAAGAGATCCAAACATTGAAGCTTTTATTAAAAAGGTTTTACCAAATAATAAAGTCTACGAAAAAGCCTACAGAAAAGCTTTAGGTAACGATCTTTTTGATCAAAGTATTGAAGAGTTACAGCAAGACTTGGACTCTGGAATTAGAGATGATATAGCTAAAATCGTTTTTAAAAACGGACAACAAGGAAGCAGAATGGGATTACAAATCATACTCAGCGATTATGGTTATGATATAAATCAACTAACAAACAAGGATAGAGTATTTTTTGTTGGAGAACATAAAAGAGGAAAAAGGGATTCACTAGGTACAACCCTTGATAAAGAAAATAACGAAAGTAGTTTAAATCTCGCAAGGGAAATAAAAGCTTTAAGAGG
>CEPR01020095.1_pt1 | contig 11112 bp, 16 predicted proteins | sample 530431 | NCBI WGS metagenome assembly CEPR01 (sample SAMEA2620078, study PRJEB7988) | marine metagenome | isolation source: saline water (ENVO:00002010), including
GAGCGGGAACATTCTCAAGAACACCACCCCAAATTTTTGTGTTGTTCATACCACGAGCAACAGATTGACCACGACCAACACGCGGTGTAGCAGTAAAGAAATATCTACGAGTTGCATGATGTACAACCTGCTCAAGTGCAATAAAGAAGTGACGACCACACCCATTGTGTGCTTCATCAAAATAAATTGTATCGATATCAATACCACTATCTACAACACGCTGAAGACTATGATAAGTTGTAAAGATAATGCAACTCTCACCAGCAGCGCGAGAAACGTTGTTGAATATAGCAATTCTTTCAGGTTTAGTGCTACTGAAGTGATGAGTTTCACCACTATGAGCATGACATACATGTGTCCATGTAGCAGACACAAACTCCATGAACTCTTCACACAATTGATTAGCGAGAAGAATACGAGGAGCAACAACAACAATAGTCTGAGGACCAGACTTTAGTTGATTGACTGCATCAGCGATCATGATATAAGTCTTGCCACCACCAGTAGGCACAATAATTTGACCTGCATCGTTGCTTTGCATAGCATCAAATGCACGTTGTTGATGGGGACGAAGATTCATAAATTCCTTAACTATGAATATAGTATGACACGAAACGACCTCCAAGTCAAGAGGTCTGTGCCACTACATCAACTGGTCTAGAGGCGACCGACTGGTTTTGTTATCAGTAACTTCATTCACTCTTTTCTGTATTAGTTCATCATATTCTTCATGTAATTCACACCCAAGATAATGACGATCGAGTGATTTAGCAACCGCAGCAGTAGTTCCTGATCCCATAAATGGATCCAGAATAATATCACCTTCTTCACTACCTGCTAAGATAGGAGAAACAATTAGTTCAGTAGGATATACTGCGAAGTGAGCACCTTTATATGGTTTAGTCTTCACTTCCCATACTGATTTCTTTCTCTTCATTCCTTTTTTATCTACAGTAGGTTCCTTGATAGAATTCACATCAAAATAATAATTCTGACTCTTACTGAGCAAGAAAATATATTCATGTGATTTTGTGCATCTATCCCTTACTGATTCAGGCATAGGATTAGGTTTACTCCAGATAATATCCTGACGTAAATACCATCCATCCTTCCTTAATGCAAATGCTAACATCCAAGGGATGCCGATTAGATCTTTTTCTTTATATCCTTTAAGTTTATTTCCACGTCTAGGATTTATACCCTGAGGTAAATCTTGATTAGTTTTAGCAACTGATTGTTTTGGTAATGCTTGACCCTTACCACCACGATAGTTGTAATAACTATCACCAATGTTTACCCACAATGTGCCATCGTCAGTAAGACAATCACGAACACCACGAAATACTTTTACCAGTTCATCAATAAACTCTTCAGGTGATTGTTCCAGACCAATTTGTGAGTCTTCCTTACCATAATCTCTTAGACCATAATACGGTGGCGATGTAATACACATCCGTGCCTTACTATCAGATCGTGCAATCTGTGCGAGAGTGTCACGACAGTCACCAAATAAAACTTTATCTTTCATTCTAATTTTCATAGTGTTTCTTTGATGAATAGTTCTTCCATTTTACCATGATTCATGCGAAATGCAGTACCTCTGTTACGAATACTTTTACCAATTAGATTTTGTGTACGCATACGAATGTCAATAGCGATCATATCATTTTCTATTGCTGTTCGGAATAGATTTTTATCAGTTCCAATATAACGATATGCTTCATTATAATGGAAGTATTCTACACCATTGCGAACATCAACATCAGCAAATACTTTTACACAAGCAGGGAACTTTTTATGGAACTGGTTAATGAGAGTGTTCCAATCCCACTTGACAATAATATCATCATCATGCATAACCGCACAATAATCCTCTGTTGTTTTGATGTAAAGTCCATGTTTGTTAGTTTTTTTAGTTACTGTTGATTGACCACTCATTTCACCAATTTTGGTTGTATGAGGAAATCCATAGCGAGCGATATAATCCTTTTGAGATACAATCCACTCACCCTCTTTAGTGAATAGAGTTTGTTTACCACCAGCACCTTTTCTTGCCGCCTTTAGTTCATTCCCTTCCAAGTCAGGTCCAGAGATACAATTTTCTGTTAATCCTAGTTCCTGTTCTAGTGTGTGACCCACACCAGTATTTCCTTTTCTGTGTGTTTTAATAAATCCCCTTGCTTTGATTTGTTGATACTTTGGGATGAAATCTTGAAAGTTCATGATGGGCAATGCCTCGATCAAATGTTGACGGAGGAAAACAAAAACAGAGGTTCGACTTAAAGAGCAACTTGTGTGCTCACCCATGCCTGTTTTGTTTTCCTACTATTATAATGCCATAAAAAAAGACCCCTGTCAAGAGGTCTGTGCCAGTTTATGCAGGTGTCACATTCCACTCATCTGTTGGCACCATTGTTTTAATGACATGTTCAACATTTTCAATTCCGTAGACAATAACCTCCTGATTGGATGTGAATCCATTTACTTTTTTTTGACGACGCCATGAAACACGCCACCGATCTTTTTCATTCATAACAAAGTTCTTCAATTACTTCACTTTCTGAACCAAGTACAGCAGCAACCCAATCATCCTCGGGTGCCTGTACTTGATCATTTTCGTCCCAAGAAATATCAAACTCGATGTCATACATCGTAACCAAATCCTCCTTTTTGTGCGATTTTAGCAGAACGTTGCCAGTCTTTCAACTGACGTAATTTTTTCTTGAGTTTATGGAATTCCTCATTATTATAGAGGAATGGGTCTTTTTCACCCGCTTTAATTGCATGTTTCAGCAACTTGATATCTTTCTTCATCGATATAAGTCAGATAAATGTAATTTTTCAACAATTTGTTCGATCTCGTTCATCTTGTCAAGATAAACAGATTCTTCGATTAGGTTGTCACGATAATATCGTTTCTGTAAATTAGAAACGTACATGAACAATGCATCCTTTAGGATCATTTTTTCTTCTTTGTCAAGAATAGCAGAATGGAGAAATTGCATTATGCATCTCTCCGTTGAGATTTGAGGTACTCCAAAACATCATCACGAACCCACATGAGTTCATTAAAACATTTTTGGTTGTGAGCACACTGACGTAATTTGTGGTCAGGTTTCATCACGGACTCAATAAAAAGATCGAGTCCCCGATTGAACTTAATGTCCTGAGATTCGTTGTCCATTTTGAGGTTAAGACTGAGTGGTATAATCCAGATCGTAGTCTACCGCACTTCCATCGTCAAACTCTATGTCTTCATAGAATTTTTCGATTTCATCATAATCATTGCCATCCATCATCTTCGTATTCGACATTCCTTTTTCTGTTGTTCCTTGATCCTTTTGATTGATAGTTTTCATTGGATTCATCTCCCCAGTTAGGTGTTCGGTTTGTTCCTCCACGTTGTCGCTTATCACGGATAGATTTACCTGGCGAGTAGTATCCTCGTTCGGCACCACCACGTCGAAAAGTCTTGCCCATGTCTAAAGATGTGTTTAGAAGTAGAAACTACAATGTTATATATCAGGAGTCAGTATCGCGATAGATACTGGCGTAATCAAAAGAATCATCATCTTTTTCAGGAGTTGGGTACACCTGAGTATGAAGATCATCAAACACATATCCTACTCCCTTAAGGAAGTCAGCAGTTTTTTCCACAACTTCATCTAGAACTGTTGCTTCAAACTCCTTGGATGATACGGTTTGATCTTCGTCTGTGCAAATAAGAGTGAATTGAGGCATCGTTCGATCCGAGTTACCCATTTAATATAGCATAAAAAAACCCCCTATGCAAGGGGGTGTGCCAGTTACTTGATTGGATCAGTTGGCGAGTTTATATCGAAGGATGACGACACCAGATCCTCCAGACCCTCCAGTGCTGCTATCTTCACCACCTCCACCGCCACCAGTGTTTGTTTGTCCATTTCCTGGATTTAGGTTCGGGTTCTGTCTTCCACCGATACCTCCACCACCAAGACCACCGCGACCGACGCGAGCATTAGATTCAACTCCACCGCCGCCGCCACCTGCTAACCAATAAGAACCTGAGATATTTTCACCAATACCAGTAATAGTGCCCCAAGGGTTAATTAATCCAAATCCACCATTTCCTGCAGTATCATTATCTCTAGCATTTTGTCCAACGCCATTGGCACCTCCACCACCACCTTGAGGATAGTTAGGACCACCACGACCATTTCCACCACGATAACCTTGATTAGCAGTTCCTGAAGCGTAACTATTACCACTTACAGATCCACCGCCCGATCCACCTGAACGACCAGATCCTGAACTCCATGATGCTCCACCACCGCCACCTGTGGACGTGATGCCATTAAAACTTGAATCTTGACCATCGCCAGCATCCTGAGGAGAACTACTAGAACCAGATCCTCCGCCGCCAACATCAACAGGATAAGATCCCACGCCAATAGTCATTGCTGGTTCAGCAGAAGCACCACCACCTGACTTAAATCCTCTAGCATTTGAGCGATAACCGCCAGCACCACCACCAGCGCCAACGTCACCACCGCCGCCTCCGCCACCTCCAGCGACTACGATATATTCAATATCATCATTTCCAGCAGTTACTTGAAATGTTCCGTCAGATGTAAATACATGATACTTATATCCATCTGATTCATATGTGTTATTACCACCAGATGCTGTAATTGGTGAAGATGCTGCGGTTTCAATTGTATTCCAATCACTTCCGTCATATATTTCTACTTCAGAAGTTGCGGTATTGAATCCGATAGTACCAACAACAGGACCCGCAGGTCTATTTCCAGTTCCACTATATACAGGCATCGCGCCACCACCCTTGACAAGATCCCATGCAGATCCATCATAAACTTCCAATCCTGCTTCATCAGTATTGTAGATAGTTTGACCTACTACAGGTGAGGATGGGCGAGTTGCAGTAGTAAATTGAGGAAACTTAAATCCTTCAAGTGCTTTTAACAGTCCAGTTACGTTAGCACTTGTTATTACTAGTTCATCAGTATTAAATGTACCAGACATAATTCTTTCTGTTTACGATATTATTTAGTGTAGGAGACAATATACGGCGGTGCTGTAATCTCTTCGGTTGGTGTTGTTACCATCCCTATTAGGGAATGTGTCCATGAATGCTCTACGACTGTCATCCCTACCAAATTGAACCATAACCGATTCATCTTGACCAGGTGTATTACTAAAGGCATCAGCACCAAATTTAGCATCCTGAGCATTATCAAGATAAAATGATCCTGAAGAAGTAAAAGCGCCTTGACTAATACTAGTATTACCATCAGACATTTGATAGAAAGACATTGATGGGTTTGCCCATCTTCCATATCCATCCCAGTTTCCAGAGACGGTAAATCCATAACGCCTTTGGTTATCCATACCCGAGGATCTTCCGTTAGTCCAGAAATTTTTCCAAAGACGGTTAGAGGGAACACCATACCACCAATCTAGGTTTCTTGTGTTTGCCCACTGAGAAATATTATTACATCCGATAAATCTTTGGAATGCAGGGTTAAAGTCACCAAAGTCAGCAGAGAATTCAGTACCTGTAGAATCTTGAATTGTTACTCCTCTTGTTGTAGTAATAGTATTTGCGACTGTATTAGATGCATCAGATGCAAACTTACCAACAACCATCCAACCTACGCCATTGTCAAAAATACAATAGGTTTGTTGTACACCACCATTAGGTGTGTCAATATAATATAAACCATCGGTGACGGAAGCACCACCTGTGAGTAATACTTCCTGAGCATTATTTGCAGGGTTAGCAGCACTGGATCCTTTTCCAGTTGCACCACTTGCAGATGATTGAGAAAGTGCTAACCAGTCAGTTCCATCATATACTTCAACAAAATCAGTATCAGTATTAAATCCAAATGTACCTACAGGAGGTGCAGCGGGACGAGTTGCATCTGTCCATGATTGAGTTCCACCACCACTAACATTTAACCATGATCCACCACTTCTAATATTAATAGCACCATCAGTTTTATTCCAAATTACTGTCCCATTATCATAATCATCAGGACGAGTATTTGAATCGTAAGAGGGAAGTTCAACACCACCCGAAGTGGTAACTAAACCACTAGCAGTGATAATTCCTGCTTTAACATTTACTGTGTTTAAGTTAGACATAGATCAGATAATCCCTTCTTTGTATTTATTATGCAAGATAACGTACAAGAACGATACCAGTACCGCCAGCACCTGGTGGACCATACTGTCCATAATATGCAGATCCAGCACCACCTCCACCAGTATTAGCGGCACCTGGTTCTCCATGATAGGTAGGAACAGCATTTTTTCCGTGATCTCCACCACCACCTAGTCCACCGTTACCGTATGAACTTGGAGGGGCACCATCACTGTTACCAACCGCTCCAGCACCACCACCAGCGAAATATCCATTTTCACCATAGGTAGTACCAAACTGAGCAGAATAATCTCTACCTACTCCACCATTTCCACCTTCATTTGCTCCGCTACCAGCATTGCCGCCAGGTGCACCAGCACCTCCGCCGCCTCCACCAGTATTATCATCACCAGGTCCCCATTGTCCGCCAGGATTTCCAAATCCACCAGATGCAGAACTTGGTTGTTGTCCATTACCAGGATTGTTCGGTTCGTTTTCACCAGCAGCACCACCGCCAGATCCACCAGGTCTTCCATCTTGACCACCGTCACCACCACCTCCGCCACCACCGCCTAAAGCGGTTTGACCGAAACCAGTCGTTGCTTGTCCATCTTGACCCTGTTGCTCACCACTAACGACTCCACCGCCGCCACCAATATCGATTGGATAAGCACCAGGTGTAACGGCAATAGTCTTAAATACAAGACCGCCAGCACCTCCGCCAGCAGCGTTGTCGTTACCACCTGAACCTCCACCACCGACGAGAAGAACTTCAACATCACCACCTTTGGTGACAGTAAATGTTCCATCGCTGGTAAATGCGTGAATTGTGTATCCATTAAAGGTGTATGTGTTATTACCACCAGATGCTTCAACTGTAGCACCACCCATTGTCAACCAAATAGGTTGATTAGTTCCTGAATCAATACCGTTATAAACTTCTAAAGCACCAGTATCTAAGTTGAAACCTAATTTACCAATTTCAGGTGATACAGGTCTTCCAGCATCATTTGCATATGATTGAATCTCAGCATCACTAACAATACTTTGCCATGCAGATCCATCCCACACTTCAATAATGTCTGTGTCAGTTCTATAAATCATAACACCTACAGCAGGTGCAGATGCGGGTCTATTTCCAGAAGTATATTGCGGCAACCTAAAACCAGTGCCTGCAGAGAAAGACTTCAGAGCCTCTACATTTCCACTTGCGGTAACACTAGTTACATTTAATCTAGGCATTGTTATCCTATAATTACTACGCTCTTAGTATTTATCACTTAATCCACCACCACAACGGTGTATTTGTGATTGCGCCATTGTTTCCTGCATTACTTCCAGCACTACTTGCAGCACCACCCCAGTTTCCATTATCGTCGTTACCAACCTTTGCAGAAATATTACTATCAACGTCTTGTCCAGTTACATCGGTGTTTGCACCTTGAATCGGAATTGCTAACGTACCATCAACGTCACCGCTAGATCTAGATGTATAAGTTGCATTTCTACCAACGTGATACCACTCAAATTGTGAACCAGGATTGCTTAATGCTGCCCAAACATCAAAACGTCCTCCAGATGGAGCACTGCTATTACCAACAGTACCATAACTATAATCTGCAGTATCAACTCTAGATCCCTGATAACCATAGTCAGTAATATTGTTATACTTATGGTTGGGATTGTTATAACCATATTTGATATTATAACTATTATCAAATTTTCTTAAACTAGATCTTTGAACACTAGGGTTACTACCATTAGACATATAATATCTAAAGTTACCTGCTGTTGGTCCCCATACTTCTTTCCATGTAATAGTATTATTCCAATTGTAATACCAATCAGCAGATGCAGATGCTCCCAAAGCAGTATCTACAGAGTTGTTAGCTGTAACTCTAAACTGATTCATTGGCATATCATAAAAGTTAGCAGATGGATTATAATGTTCAGCACCATCAGGACTAATATAATTTCCTGTAGTAATAATATTTTGACCATCACCACCCCATCTAAAACCCTCTGCAAATGATGCGACTAACATCCATCCACTATTACCATCTGCATCCTGAGTATCAAAATCACACCAAACTTCTTTAACACCTGCAGATGTTGTAATAAATCTCTTACTCTTACCACTGGTAACAATACCATCGTCAAATAATTTCTTAGCAGATATTGCTGGTTTAGTTGCATCAGATCCATCATTAGTTGCACCTAACGGCATTTGAATCCATTCAGTACCATTATAATATTCAGCACTATCGATAGTTACATTGAACCGTATCATTCCTGCTACTGGAGTTGACGGTCTTTCAGCAGTTGTTCCTCTGGGTAAACAAAATTGAGCACTACTTGCCATAGCAAGAGTACCATTGATGTTAAGGTGTGCATCACCTTCCATCCTGATTCTAAAATCATCCCAGTCGGGACCTTCCAAATTGTTAACTTGAAGAATACTCATGAGTTCTTTTGTAATAATGCCCAGTTCATAACAAGCATATATCCATTGGATGTACCGAAGTTACTACCATACAATCTCCAATATCTATATTTAATCCCGTTCGTATTAACGGGAATCCACTTATCAGTATCGTTGATAGTATTACTATACATGTGACCACCAGCATTATAAATTAGATAACCGTCAGCAGAACTAGCAGATCCATTGTGATAGTCCCATTGAGCAACTGTTGTCCAGTTACTATCATCATTTGATCCTTGAATTTCATTTCTATTGGACCAGTGACTATCGTTAGGATAACCAATTACAAAGGTAAAATCAAATGATTCTGCATTACCACTACCCAAATCTACACGGATCCAGTTAGTGCCACCCTGCATCTGAATACCATATGAGGGCCAACTACTAGTAGTGTCTCTACTAACAGCATCAGCAACATTATTAGGACTGCTACTACCCTGACCAGAACTTGTAGAGTTAGTCCAGTTAAAAGTAGTGGCGTTTCCTAGAGGACCAGAAGGTGTAAGATAGTTTGTATAGTCAGCAGAATTATATGTTGGAGATCCAGTTTCAAGATACATGAACAATGTATCGCCTGTATTACCACCACCAGAACCTGAAGGTGCATACGGAGTGTTAACAATACCAGCATAGTTACCAGTAGAGTCAATGTTACCCCATACCATACCAGTGCTCCAGACAGTGCCAGGATAACCTAAAGTAACAATATCATGTGTTTCACCACCGCCATTATTATGTTGGAAGTTCATCGGTTGATTAACTCTAGTTGATGAACCTGGTAAAGGTGTTACAGCATAAGTTGAGTTAGTAGATGCTGTCCAATTACTATAATTAGAAAGAAGTGATTCAACTACAACATCAATATTAGTTCCTCTTTGGAATCTATATTGAACGCCAGGATTATTTACACTAGTAAATCTTGCAACAGTCCAACTTGCGTTTGCCTGAACTTCAGATAAGTTTGCTGCGGTTACAGATGGATCTGCTACTGAAAGAGTTCCAAGTGTCTTAAAGTTTGGTGATCTTGCATCACCTTGAGCATTGAAAACATATGCCAAATATTCATCGGGAATTGTTGGTGTGCTACCACCTCCGCCACCGCCAACAGCACCCGCAAAATTATAATCTACCCATGCAGAACCATCATAGATTTCAATAATATTATTGTCTGTGTTATATCTAAAATAACCTGTCTGAGGACTGTTAGGACGTGAAGAGGTTCCCCCAGATGGTAACTGGAATGCACCAGTATTTAATGAATTATTTAATGAACCGTTTACTCTAAATGTATGACCAGCAGGAATTGTCACCTGATTCAAGGTGGCACCGATTCCTTTTAGATAGTGGGTGCTGAATGTGCTCATATCTTAAATTTGTTTCCACTCTACACCAGTATAGATTTCTAGTCTGGATGTTGTTGTATTGTATCTGATACTCCCATCATCAGGTGCACCAGGTTTAGTTGATGCAGAACCTGAAGGGATAGGAACATATGATTGATTATTTACTCTAAGATCACTAGACATCAATAGAGTAGAAGTGGCATCTAATGACACTTCAAAATTAGGAGAATTGCCTCTGACTGTACCGACGTTAAGTTGTGGCATTATACAACACTCCAACTACCACCTGATTCAACGGTGACAGTATAACCGTTTGCAATTGTCATAGGACCAGCACTCATGCCGTTGGCAAATTCACCACCAGCAGTAGGTCCAACTGTAATATTTTCTTCGATAGTAGCGGGGTTTGTTCTGATAACACTATCTGACCCCAAAGCAGGACCACCACCAGAAACTGCTGACCATCCAGCACTACCAGTTCCATCATCTGCTTTGTAGATTTCAGCAGAATCTGTATCAGTATTGAAACGAATTGTGCCAGGCGATACACCTGTAGGTCTCTGTGCTTGAGTACCTACAGGCAACCTAAAAACACTATTTGTGTTCAGGAAACTCAAAGTGGTGATAATTGCTTCAGTTGCAGTGGATATCTGATTTCCACTAATTCTTGAGATTGCCATGCTGTCCTAGTATTCCTCCTTAGTATTTAGATAGGCAGTTCGAGAATATGAACTGTGTCTGCTGCTAAAGGTGCATCACCGCTATTAAACACGACGTTTGCTCCGTTAGAATCGACTGTATAGTTGGTTCCCGCAATTTGTGCAACACCATTGAGGAATACTAATAGTGAATCATCACTATGTTGAATACCACCAGAATAGGTAGTTACTGCAAATGTAAGTGTTGCTCCATCTCCAGTATATGTTTTTGTGATGTACTTGTCGGAACCAACAACACCACGACCAGTACCAACTACATCACCATCAATTCGTACAGAACCATCTACGTTGATCCTGTAAGAATTATTAGGAGCAGTACCAATACCGATAATTGTGCTGTTGTTGTAAGAACTAATATTGATGTCACCAGTATCTGTGAGACCAAACTCTTTCCACGCTCCACCGTAGTATATCCAACCA
>CEPR01063071.1_pt1 | contig 11093 bp, 10 predicted proteins | sample 530431 | NCBI WGS metagenome assembly CEPR01 (sample SAMEA2620078, study PRJEB7988) | marine metagenome | isolation source: saline water (ENVO:00002010), including
ACAGCCTTATAAAAAATTTATGAATACAAATAAAAGCAAATGGGAAACTGTAAATAATATATTTGGACCCTTGCTAAGTCAAGACAATATGACTACAAAAGAAAGTGAGTATTTTGATTTTGTATTTGATGGTGATTACAATACATATAGACAACATGTAATAGCAAGGCATTATGCATTAAAAGATTTGTTTGGCTCTGATTATATCTTTATGAAGCCAGAGACTTTAATGAAAAGAATTAAAATACCATTTACTCCTGTGCAAACAAGTCCTTCACTTCCTCCTAGAAAAGTAATGTTCTTTGATTCTAAAAATGCGACAATAGAATATAAATCTACTCGTGTTGATGGAGATGATAAAATTAAGAAAGTAAAACTGCAACAAGCTATAGATGGAGAAATGCAATATATAGGTGATGGTACTACACTTACATCGGGTAATGTGTTTACAGAAACATATCCTGAGCATTTTGGTACTCCTGAAAATGCAACAAGAGCTAAAACAGTTCATTACTATAAAAGAGGTGAAGATGTTCATATGGCTAAACACCAAGAAATGACATTGTTTTTACCTGAGGGAGAAAGTGCAGTATTAAAAGTAAATAACGAACCTTATGCTTATTTTGTAAGAGAAGGAAATAATGTAAATATTTATGATATGGAAAATAATCCTATCGATAATCTTATGTCTAATGATGAAGCTAAAGTAAGAAGTGGTGAATTACTTAAGGATGGAGTAATGCATGAAATAGCTGGTGAGTCTATAGGTATGGTTACATTTACAGATAGGTATCAAAAGAATACTAGCATATTTAGTGGGCAATTAAGTTATTACTTTGATGATCCAAGATTTCAAGAACTTATAATGGATAAGTTTGAAAATATAAATCAAGGTACATTCTCTCCTAAAGCATTAGAAGCTACATTAAGAGCAATCTCTGAAAATGGCGAAAGAATGGATGCAATTATTAAAAACTTTTCTAATCGTTATGTAGATGTAATACCGCAAAATGTTGAAGAACTAGCAGAATTAGGTGCTGGTAAACATCCAGTAAATAGTGGATTTTTTAAAGAGACAATGAAGAATAAGTTTTTAAAACCTATGGTAGATTTTAAGATGAAAGGTTCTCACTTAGATTTTCGTGCTGACTACAGAGGATTAGTAAATCAAGACGAAACTATCATCGGACCAAACAATGGTTTAATAAAAGAAATTACAAGAATAGCAGAGCTACCTAGTAAAATGAATACTAATGCTAAAATAGATGCAGTTAATGAGTGGCTTAGTAAAAATAAATTTTACACAATGATTGTAAGGCATCCTGTCGCAAGTAGTGTAGGATTTGGTTTATATAGAATTAAAAAGATTGAACCTTCAATAGGTGATTCATTTATATTGCATCCTAAAGAAGTTAAAGAGCGTTTTGAAGGTGACCATGACCATGACAGAGGACATTTAGTATGGCTTGACCAAGAGTTTTATAATCAACTTAAACCACATGAAGTCCCTACTAGTGGATTAGGATTAAGTCAATTTAAAAAGTTTGATGAAGAAAGTACCTTAGAAAACCTTAGTGGTACAGCAGAGATGATTGAAAGAATGACTTATGGTCAAACTGCTATTGGAGAAGTAGTGAACATTACTAGATATGCAGGTGCATTAAATGCAATGTTTGGTAAGGATGGTTTTATGCAATATACAGTTAACGGTAAAGTAATTAAACTCAAACCAAGACCATTTAATATGCAAGTAATGGATAATGATATTGTTTATAAAGATGGTAGAAGGTGGAAAGGTAAAGTAAAAGACCTTTTAAGATTATATCTGCAAGCAGCAGTTGACCACCCTAAAGTATTATTACTTGATAGATGGAATTATAGTAGAGATAAATTAATTAACTATTTGTTCTATGACCCAGCATCTCCAAATGCTCCTTTAAACGCTACATTAGTCGAGTTTCTTAAAAAAGGTATATTGGATATACTTAATATAAATGGACAAGTAGATAATCATCGTGTCTCTGGTGGTAAGTCTGTAAAGTTTGATGAATTGTTAAATAAAAGTGAAGAATACAATGAATTTGTTAATGATAGAGCAGAGTATTTAAGAAATGACTTATTAAGAAAAGAAGAAGCATATTATGATAATGTAAATAGTAACATTGAATCTGCAACACGATCACAGGATATGGTTTTATTTGGTGAAGCAAAGTTTGCAAAAAACAGTAATCAACCTATGAGTTTACAAGAAAAGATTACAATCAAATATGCAGAAATGTTAGATAAAATACCTGGTAAGCGTAATAGATTTTTTAACACACCTCGTGAATTAAGTCTGCCTGTACATAGAACTGCAGTTTACAATATATACCCTGAATTGTTTGAGCAAATTACAGAAATGGCTGGAGATGTAGATGCATTACCTCAAGAGGGAATAACGTATGCAAGTAATATTTCTAATAGCTTAACTAAACTATATGAGTCTAAAAAAAATAAAAACGAAACTGGTAGTACAATAAGTTTTATAGAAAGACTTACTCCTAAAACATGGGATTACAATAAACAATTTGTTGAGTTTTATAAGTTTTGGTCTAAAAAATATGAAGCATTATCTCCACTAGATAGAAAGTTAGCTACAATACAATATTTATTTGGAACTGTTGGTGGTAATAAAAGAGTACTAAAACAAGATTTAAATACATTACCTCCTATAAAACGTAAAGGCGGTACAACATTAGACCCAGAAATAATGGCAATATATTTTAAAGAATATAATAGTTTATTAAACAAATTTGAAAAAGATACTAGCATATTGACTGAGCTTAGAAAATCACCAAAGATGTCAATGGCTGAATTAAGAAAGGACTTAGGTTGTGGCAAGTAATAAATGTAGCGATTTAGAACAAGATGATGTACTGGTAGCAGATTTACATAATGCCTCTAATTTAGAAAGTGAACTAAATAAGAAACAATTGTATGACCCTGATGTTTTACCTGTATTTAAAAAAATAGATCAATCTATTAAAAATACAATAGACAGAATGAAAAAATACTCAGGTGAGTATGACCCTTCTAAGTTTACGTTTAATGAAAAGTATCTAAGAAAACTAATTAAAAGAAGAGAAGCAACAACAGACCAAGTAGAAAAACAAACTATTATAACTGCATTACAATCACAAGCAGATGCTGACCCAGGTTTTTTAGAAGCATTAAAAGAAAGTGCATATGAAATAACTAAGACAGAACAATACAAAGAGCAAAGAAAATACAAAGAAGCTAAAGTAGACCCTGTTACAAAGTTACCTAATTTTTATACACTTAGTTTACAAACGCTTAGAGTATTGTATCACGACTTAGCACCTTTAATGGATGTAAATGAAAATGGAGATGTGCTTGGTAGGTTAGGTTCAAACATTGCATATGAGTTTGCATTACCTAAAACAATATTTAAAAGAGCAAAAGACACAGAAATATTTAAATACAAACAAGCATTGTATGATTATCGTAATGAAATGAATAGAAGGGTTTCTAGTTACTCTGGTCCGATAGACGTTCCTTCCAGTCAAGAAAGAGAAAGAGTACACCCTGACACAGATATTCCTGTTATAGATAATATAAGAAGAAGTAAGGCAGGCTATGCTGATATACTTGACAATATAAATACAACAGTAAATGCATATCTAAAAGCTAGGGGCATGGTAGGAGATGGTAGTGATCAAGTACATGAATTAATTACAGATTTAATGCATGGCAGAGCGTTTATAAGGATGGATAAAAAAGGATTTGGTAAAGTATATCGATATGAAAACTGGGTTCCTACTGAAAGAAGATATAAAGAAAGTGGAGATAGAATATTTAGATGGAAAGGGAAAGAGTTTAACGAACAACAACTTGAAAAATATAATAAACAATATGGTAATAAGTTTGATTTTACTGAATATGTAGTGCCTTATCAGTTTGGTAATAGACCACAAATAGATTTTGGTGCAGAAATGAAAAACGGAATGTCTATGGCTAATTCTGTAGACTCGTTATTAGAGCATTTAGACATTATATATAGGGAAGGTTTTGATGATGTAAAGACTGACCTTACAAACGTAATAGAAGAAATGAATACTACTTTAAATGAATACAAGAAAAAAGGAATACAGATGCCACCTGAATTATTTCAGGAACTTGTTACAGATAAAGTAAATCAAGAAGAATTTTTAGATTTATTAAATAAAGATATATCTAATAGGAATGAAGAAAGAAATGAAAGACTAGTTGCTGGACAAAGAATGCAAGCTGTAGGAAAAGTACAAAAAAGAAAACAACATGCATTAGAAGATGGTACAATAATTATAGCAAGAGATTATAAAAGGTATTATCCTAAGATGTATTTTAGTGCAGATGTAGGTGAAGGAATTAATCAAGCTTTAATAAATATAGATAGTGAATTATTAGCATTACAAAATGCAATGGTAATTGACCCTGACCTTATTGATGAAAATACAGCAGCAAACTTAGATAAAGATTCTGATAGATTCAATGAACTAGTAAAAGGTAAAGCACATTTAGAACAAGCTTTAGTAAGATACTTAGATTTAAATGGGCAAACGTTAAAAGAAGATGAAGTAGCAGAGTTAATGACTCCATTTGAAAAGCATTTTAAACCTGTTACTAATTTTTTACCTTATGATTTAGTAAGAAAAGATAAAAGCGTAACTCCTGATTATTTTAATAGAATATCTAAAACAGTTGTTAAAGCACAATTGTTATCAAAGTTATTATCTGCTTATGGCAGGATACAGAAACCAAGCTTTCAAAACTATTTAGTTAATAGATATAGGATTGCATGGAATAGTCCTAAATCAGAAGGTAGTTTTTTAGGAACAAGATTTGACATGCCTTCATTAGCTAAAAAATTACATGTAAGTGAAGATGGCATTGTAAACCTATTAAATAAAATGAGGTCAATACAAACTTTTCAAGTATTAGGAGGGTGGTCTTCGGGATTTGGTCAGCTTACATCTATGGCTAACAAAATGATGGAACTTGGATATGATGCAACTATAACTGCATATCAAGATTCTCAGCTAACAGAAAACAAAGCATTGATTGTAAAGAGTGGTATACTATCATTTGAAGATATGGTTGAAACGCATCTTCTTATGGAAGGTAATAGTGCTGAAGTAAAAAGAGTACAAGAACTTAAAAAGAAATATAAACAAGAATTAGAATCAGGAAAGATTCAAGGATTCGCTAAAGCGTTGTTAAGAACGTTAGAAAAAAATAATTCTGCTTGGGCTGAAGTACCAAGATCACTGGCAAACTATGCAATTACTGGAGAGTTTCCTATATATAGTACTGATAGTAAAACAGTAAAGAATGCTAAGTTTGTAGCAAACTTTAGAAAATACGTTAGTATGTCATTAACAGAAAAAATACTTCGTAGTACATCTTTTATGATGGGTGTTAATTGGAGTATTGAATCTGGATATGCACAAAGTAAAGATGACCCAGTAGCTACAGAGTTTGGTAAACGTTTTGTACAAGAAATGGATTTTACACTTGGCAATGAAGGTGTAGGAGATTCTTTTGGTAATTCATTAATGCAATGGTTTAATCAAGTAAGGGTTTGGAGTACACAAAGAATGGCTTATGGCAAAGATGCATACAAACGAGCATGGTTATCTGAGTATGCAGTAGACCCTGATCAAAGTAAAATTACTAGAAGTGCAAAAGCATCTATAAAATTTGCTAATGCATTAATGTTGGAAGCTAGTGGAAATGGTCTTACTGTTGCTAGTACGTTAGGAGGGGCGGCAGTTGCAGGTTCATTACTTGCTGGATATAGTGGCGTACTTGGTCCAATAGGAGCATTAGCTGGAGGTGTTGCAGGGTATGGAACATCTTATTTAAGTAAAAAGATAACAAATCCTATAACGCATTTAGAAGAACGAAGAAAAGCTTTGCGTTTAACAAACCCTAGTACTTCTAAGGCTAGTCAAATGCTATTATTTCATGGTGCAACATCAGCATTATATGATTTTGTATTATACAATTTTGATTTTAGTTATGCTAAAGAAGGTGCATTAGCATCAGGTGTGTTAAAGTTTACTAGAAGATTTGCAGGTAATCAATCGTTTACAAGGCTTGGTAGTGGGTTTACTTCACCATTAATGAGAAGCACAATGATGAGTATGCACTTATTATATAAAGCTCTTAATGAAGAAGAAGATGTAGAAGCTTTAGATTTTGTTAAGTTGTTTGGAAGTTTCGCAGGGGTAGGATATATGCAATTTGCATATTTACTTATGGATGCATTTTATGATGAGCAGTCATTAGCAAAACATAAAAATAAAAATGCTCGTAATGGTATACGTCAATTTATTAGATTAAATACACCTAATATAGTTCCAAGCGAATTACTGGGTTCATTTGGTGCAGATTTTTTTGACATTACTGAAGCTGGTGCAAAAGTATTTGATGATATAAATAGATATGGAATGGGATTAGGTAAAAAATAATCTGTTACAATTAGGAATGTATGCTTAAAATATGTTGCACTCACTTATGTGTGTGTTGCTTAAACAGGTCTATTTAAGAGGGAGCCACTCAGTCCAAATTACTTTGGTAATTGAGTGACTCTCTCAAACCCCACGAAAACGCCCTAACGCTCTCGATATCATTTTACTTATTTTTTATTTGTTTTACAAGCTTTTTACACTTGATTTACAAAGTTATATAGTATTTTCATCTACTTTTTTTAAAATATGATAAGGAAGTACTTCTCTTATCTCAGGTATTAATTCATTATCAGGATAATTAACTGTTAACCAATGTAATATTGTTGCCATTATTTCTTCGTATTTAGCGTTTTTTGCGATTTCTTTTGCGACTTGCTCCATTGACATTGTCATTGTTTAACTCCTTTACTTTTATATAACGTTCTAGCCACGAATCAAAAGGTTCTACTACATAAGGTATTCCTCTATCTTCTTTTATAACTTGTATGTCTACTTCTTCAGATGGTATCATCCATTGTGCAATCTTTTTACGACATTTAGCTTGTACTTTAATTACTTTATCTATTAATAAATCAACTTCTTCATGCCAGCCCAATGATTGACCATTACTACCCCATGCTCTTTGACATTCTAAACCCATATCTTTTGTCATATCTCTTAATAAATATTCAAAGCGATTACCTTTTGCTTTTGATTTGTTTGCCATGATCTCTCCAATCCTCAAATATATTTATACTTAAAACAAATAACACACTACCTATACCAATACATAATATGCTAAAAGACATAATTACTATGTTGATTATCCATTCTGCTAATATCATTTTATACTCCTTATTTAAACATGCGAAGGGTCAAACTGGCGAGACTAAAACCAGACCAAGGAGGAGGAATCCTGACCCCTCGCTGTTATGTTATTTACATTTAGGACATGGTTGTTTCTTTTTTCCATAAGTAGGAAAATCATGTAAGTATATTATTTTATGAGTGCCTCTTAGATATTCTTTTGTCTCTATACTTTCCCAGCATTGATTGCAAGATTTACAGTAGTTTATATTTCTATCTGCTCTTCTTGCATCAGCTTTCCAACCATGTCTTTTTAATGCAAGTGCTTGTTTATACTTAATCATTTAATATATCAAACAATCTTTCTCCTGTTTTTTCTACAGGAAAAGCTTCAGGAATTATGACTTCAGTTTTGTTATGACGCACTATCATGTTTTCATGAAACTGACATTTATTACCATTAAATCCCATTGTTATCATACCACCTGTGCCATAACGCACCTTTGCAGCAACAATCTGATTTTGTTCGGGACCAAGTTCTGAATCAGCATATTTATCTTTGTATTCATAGTATACAAAAAGAATATTCTCAGCAACTTGCTCAATGCTACCACCTTCAGATAAATCAGACATTTTTGGTACTTTGTCAATACGAGCTTCAATGTTACGATTGAGCTGACTTACAAGAATAGGTATGCAGTTATATCTTTTTGCAGTTTCTTTATAAGAACGCATGATTTCCTCAATTTCAAAACGTCTGCCTTCATTCTGTGATTTAACACGAATTAGTTGTATGTAATCATCAAGAATAATATCTGGTTTATATTTACTTATTACTGCATTACTATCATTAAGAGTGAATAGTTTGTCAAACATAAACAATTGGTCTTTGTATTGTTTAAAGTTTTTCATAGCAACATTCAAATGATTTATTGTTTTCTCATCCATATTCCTACCACCCATACGAATATTAGAGTAGTATAATTCTTTATGAGAAAGAACAAGTAATTTCTTCATCATTTCTTTGTTATTCATCTCACGATTAATCATCATTACTTTCAAACCTTGTTGAAGTAGATTGTAGCATAGATTAACAACAAGTGTTGTTTTGCCATGACCAGGTCTGCCACCAATCACAGTGATCTCACCACGAGTCATACCACCAGCCATTTTATTAAGACTATCAAAACCATATTTAACAAGATTAACAGATTCATAAATACTATCTTCTGTTTCTGAAATAAGGTCTTCAAGGTCAAACTCTTGTCCTGTAGTTATACTTTGAAACTCTGAACTAACTTTATTTACATCATCTACAAGAGCATTAAATTCTTTATTATCTTTGAATGCATTGTCTTGTATCTTCATTGTAGACTTAATTAGTTTACGTTTGAGACTTTTTTCTGCAACGATTCTAGCATAATCTTTCATCTGATGATTCATACCTGTTTCAAGTAAACCAGTAAGAAAGTATGCATTAATATCATATTTCTTTTTGTCATTCTCAGTAAGAGATGCCATAATAGTAATAGGGTTTATTTCGCTTTCTTTCTTTTCTAGTTCTGCAATCTTTTGATAGATTCTTCTATTAGTCTCATTATAAAACATCCTTGAGTTTGTAATGTATTTTTTACATTCTTCTAAGGTTGTGTTGTCATTCATAATAATACCTAGTACTGCTTCTTCAGCTTCTAGGCTTTGTGGCATAAGTTGTAAATCACTCATTTATTTTCCTCACATTTGTTTCTGCACCGATTCTAGTTTTTTCTTTTTTAACTGTAGGTTCTCCATTTGCATCGAACCCTTTAGCATTATCAAGCATTACAAGACAACCAAACTCACTTTTAGTCAGAAGTGTGCCTGTAGTATCTTGTCCTTCAATGACAAACTTGTCACCTTCAACAAGGTCAGCTAGATACAGTGTTTTTTTCTTCAATTAAATCACCTCTTATTTTTGTTAGGTCTTTTAATAATTTTTCAAAAGCATTTCTATAGTTTATATTATTAAATAGCCTTGAACTTGATATCCCTAACTGTAAAGCGATGATAAGCCAATTAATTTCAGATATATTAAATCTGATATTTGCGTTTGCTTCTTTACTCATAGTCTACTTTCTATAAACAAACGACCATTATAGATTGTTATAATGACGCCAACCATTTATTAACACAATAGCAGTCCTGTATACCACATACTAAAGGACACATTTATCAGCCTCCGATGACTTTTTTAAAAATCGTTTGTCAAAAGAGACAGACAATCAAATGGTCGTTTATTTATTTTTTATTATTTGTGTGTTGCTTTCGAGTGGAGTCCAAATCCACGTTTCGAAAGGGTTACTAATTTAGCCAAATAACATATTATATGCACGAAGTTTCAGCATGTTACCACTACCAAACATTGCATAACCATTAGCTTTTCTTGTTTCAGAACTGCCATGATCTACAAGGTCTGTTACTGCATTAAACATACGCCAGTTACCATGTTCTATTTCAGTATATTTCTCATAAGAATCCTCTAGTTTTTCTACAAGATTTATACCTCTAGTGCTATACATAGGAGGAGTCCATGTTGTTTGCTTTATACCATTACTATCTGTTTTAGTAATAGGTCTTGGCTTTTCTTCTAATCTCCATAGTTTAGTACCAAACTCATGCGGTGATTTGTAGCTTCGTACAAGTGCTTTTTCTTTGATTGCATAAGTGTTTAGCCTTTGTATGTTAGCTATTTCACGAATGTTATCAGCAAATGCTTTAACTCTATCTTCACCAGACATTGTATGTTTTACGCTTAATGCAGTTCTAGCATTTTTATCTCTATTAGCAGCAGTCCATGTATTTGAACACCATATGCGAATCATACCAGCAAAAAGCTTAAATGCAAGTCCACCATTATGTGAGTTTGCAAGAGTTACATAACCTTTTACATCACCTTGTTTATCGCCAGGGATAATATCTTCTACAAACTCATTGTTCTCCATTTGAACAAATACTTCAGCTCCGTTCTTAAATGAACCAGCTTTCGTTACGACACAACCATATTCTTGTTCAAGTCTATCAACTGTATTCATAAAACTTGTATTAGTAATTGGAAAGTATCTTTTTGATGCGACATGTAAAGTTTCTTTCGTATCATCTCTAAATATCTCATGATAGTTTGATATTATTTTACCTCCAGCATCATATATTGGAGCTGTTTTTACATCCCAATCAAATGGGTAGTCTTCTGTTGGTTTAAACATAGTTATTTTCCTCTCGCTTTATCTATTTGGTTTTGTATTGCTATATCCTCTAGTCTTTCGGCTATTTTTTGTTCTTTAATATCTAAATCTAGCCAGGGATTATTCATTGCATGTTCGAAATAGTCATCTTCGTTTATGTTTTCTTCTTCCAAGTCCAATGCAAGGTTTTTTACTGCACCCATGTGTTGCCTCCTTTTATTATTTGTTATTTGTTATGTTTGGTGGATTATTACCATATTTCGCAGACTCAATCTCTTTCTTCTTAGTCCATGCTTTTGCATTGCTTTGTATCATTGTTTTAAGATAAGGAAAACCTTTACCTTCTAAATGATACTGAGCTAATAGATATTGTGTTACTGTTGTACTTACAATATCATAATCTATTATATCAATAAGATACATAAGTTGATTCCATTGTCTATTAAGAGTTGGTTTGTCAAAATGGCTTTTTAGTTTTTTGCCAATATACATAAGGTTTTCTCTTAGATGTTCAGGAATGTCCTTAAATATTATTTTTGCTTCAATCGATTGTTGTTTACGAGAATTGGTATAT
>CEPR01012796.1_pt1 | contig 11081 bp, 9 predicted proteins | sample 530431 | NCBI WGS metagenome assembly CEPR01 (sample SAMEA2620078, study PRJEB7988) | marine metagenome | isolation source: saline water (ENVO:00002010), including
TGCGTTTAAGAACGACCCCTTTGAGCTTGCGGCCAGCTTTGTGTCGGGCAGCATGAGTCAGATGTTACCTTACGGCTGGAAGCTTGTAGGAACAGGGGCGGCCACTGGTGCAGCCTCAGGTGCGTTAGCTGGACTTGCGGGTGGCCCTTTTGCAGAGGTAACAGTGCCGGCTGGAATATTGGCTGGAGGAGGCTATGGTTTAAGAACGGGCTTTGCTGCCACTGCGTTTGCAATGGAATACACCAATGCCGTGCTTGATGCGGGTAGAAACAGGGGGTATGACCTTATGAATCCTGAAGAGCTAAAGGCAGCATTACAGGATGAGAATGTTTGGAATGAAGGGGCTGAGATAGGAACTAAGAGAGGCATCCCTATTGCGGTTGTAGACTATCTGTCGGGAGGACTGGCAGGTAGGGTATTTAAGGTTGGTAGCGTAGCAAGCAAGGCTAAGCGAGTAAGTGCTGGTCTTTTGGAGCGTGTGACATATGACCCTGCGGCAGAAGCGGCAGGAGAGTTTGCGGCTCAAGTATCTGCGGGTCAGGACGTAGAGGGAAAGGAGATATTTGCAGAAGCATTGGGAGGATTTGGAAACAATGCTCCTATGGCAGCAATTAACATGGCCCTTGATATTAGGTCAACTAATAACGTAGAGCTGGCTAACAACCTTACAAGCCTTAAATTCCTCTCTAAGGAAGGCTCATCTGACGAGGCTATTACTCGTTGGGCCAATAACATGGAGAGGCTTGGGCAGATAAGTGCTGAACAGAACCAGCGAATACAAGAAAATGTTGGTATAAGAAGAGAAGCAAAAAGTCTTCTAAGTGTTGGTCAGGGTAGCGGAGCGTCTGTTACAGGTGCAAGCTCAGCGGTAGAGGCAAGGACGATGGAGCTTCTTGCTGCACGAGATGAGCTTAGCTCTACGACAAACAGGAAGGCTGTATTTAAGGACAAGATTGCTGAGATAAACAATGAGTTGCAGGAGCTTGCAAGCACTAAGAAGCTTAGGTCAGCAGACCCAAGCAAGGGCGGAAAGCAGCAGACCCTATTAGCGGGAACAGGTGTGGTAGAGGCTTCAGCTCAAGAGAGCCGTACTGATATCCGAGAGGGTATTAAGAAGTACGTCATAAATGGCAGGGCCTTTACACGAGAAGAGTTCCTTAATCGCTTGAACGACATGAGTAAGGGTAGACTCCTGAAGGCCAAGGTTCAGGTTAAGAACGATGAGGAGACTCAAAAAAAGGCGGCTAAGATTATGGGCAAGGAGTCAGCCCCTATCGTAGAAGATGTTGTTACAACTGAGGAGGTTGTAGTTGAAGAGGCTGCGCCTGTTGAAGAGGTTACTGAGCAAGAGATTACAGACGAGTTAAACTCTCAAGGGCTTGTTTCAAATGAAAAGAATCGAAAATTAGTTCAGTTTCAGTTAGAGCAAAAGAAAAAAGAATCTACTGAGGAGGCTGCGCCTGTTGAGGAGAAGGTTAAGAAAGAAGTTACAATAGAGCCTGTTGATTTTGACGAGGAAACCCCAATACTTCAAGACAAAAACACACTTACAACAGAAGGGCTTCAAGATTTAGAAATAACTGAGGCAACTGAAGAGTTTGAAGCGTTAGAGGCAGAGATAGGAGGTAATGTTGGTACTCTTGACCCTGAGTTAAGGTTTATTCCTATTCAAGAGTATGACGTAGACCAAAACAAAAGAAGCCAAGACATTGCTGAGCAAATAGATGAAAACGGATACATAGAGCCTTTAATAGTTTCTTATGACAATAACGGGAATCCATACATTGTCGAAGGGCAACACAGGGCGGCAGCACTTCAGCAATTGGGATATGATAAAGCACCTGTAAAGGTTATATATGACTCATCACGAATAAGAAAACAAGAAAAAGATGCCATTCAAGAGCCAAGCACAGAGACGGTGGATGTACAAGAACCTGCCACAGATGGCAGAGAAATGGGAGCAAGAGACACCGAAGGGGAAGTTGCCCAAGAGGGTGAAACCGAAGTCGAAACTACAGCAACGGAGGGCGAAGCGGAAGGCCAACCTGTAACTGAACAGGAAGCAGAGCAACTTGAGCAAGAGCTGTCTGAGTTAGAGACCCAGTTGGGTATTGATGAAGATATGCAGTTCCAGCTTGAGGCTGATATGACTAACGAAGAGCGAAAGAAGGCTCTTGAGGAGCAGGCTGATGCGCTCCTAAATGAGGTGCAACCTGAGAATGTTGAGACCGTAGACCAGCCATCACCAGCACAGGTGATTCCAATAACCGTCACAGAAAACACTGCGCTTGCTGACAAGGTAAAAAGTGTTGGCCTTGACTTCCTTGTAGGGAAGAAGATAAACCTCCTAATGGCTGACCAGCTAAAGGTGGACGATAAAAGAATGGGTGGCCCATTTTTCCCATTGATGGATAATCTATTTGGCAAAGTGGCTTGGGCTTCTATTAATAATACCGCAGCAGGCTCTATTGTTAACGGAGCCATAAAGTCAGACTATTCTGTAGTATTTAACATGAGTCCGGATGCCATTGATTCCAACAGCATTATGGGCGAAACCCTAATCGAGCTTTTATCTGACCTTAATGCAGAAGAGCAAGCCGATGTGTTTTCTCTTATGAAGGAAAACGTCTTAAAAGGAAAGGCTAAGGCTTTTAAAAGAGTAAGAAATGTTTTTGAAACGTCTAATTCTTTAAGCGAAGCTCTTGTCTTACTTCAAGATTTATCTGTAGATGAAAGAGCCGCTCTTATCAAAAAGGTTGTTCCCTCGGAAAGCGTAAACGCAGGAACAGAAATTGGTAAGGCTCTTCAAAAAAATGGAATCACTATTGAGAAGATGAGGGCTATAAACTCAGAGCAGTTTGCATCCAATCTTCCTGTCGGTGCGCTTACTATGGTTCTTGAGGTGACTGATAAGCAAGGGAACAAGGTAACAGAACAGACCAAGGAAGAGGCTATAATAAGCCCTGAACAACAGAAAGAAGAAGGTCTTCCTCAACACCCTAATTACGATGTATATGTAAGAGGGCGAGCCGTGGCTTTGCTGAACGAAACAACTTCTTTTTGGAATGTGCTTCCATCCTACAAAAACATTGTGGATTTAAAGGTTGCGGGAATACTTAAGTCTCGTGAGGTTTATACGGTAGAAGATGGGTCTGCTTTTGTTCTTGAGAATCCTAATGGTACGAGAACCGTAACCTTTAAAGATAAAGCTGGCACTGAACAAGGGTCTCCTGTAACAATACCAGCCACGAACAAAAAATCAAATAAGCAAATAGTTGAAAAATTATTTGGTAAGGCTGAGCTAAGAAAGGAATCTAAAGAATATACAGCGAAGCAAGCAAGAGCGGGGGCTTACGCAAGTGCTATGAAGGGGGCTTCAAGAGCGGAAACCGTAACAGAGCCTACTCAAAGTATGTACGAAAGGTTTGTGGAGCGTTTATCAAAAGCCTTCCCATCAGTAGAGGTGGTTACCTCACAAGCTGCGTTTGATAATCTGATTGTAGATGCAAGGGCTAAACAGTTAGTAACCCGAAAAGACCAAAAGGTATACGGAGCGGTCTATCAAGGGAAGCTATACTTAAACCCTGAGTTAGAAAACTTTAATACGCCTGTTCACGAATTTGGTCACATATGGCTGAATGTGGCGAGAGAGATGGGCAAGGATGCCTATAATCGGGGCATCGAGCTTGTTAAAGACAGTGAGTATGTAGAGCAGATTAAAAACAGTAAAGAGTATAAAGCCATCGTTAAGAAGATGCGACAGGATGGCGCAACTGATGCGGAGATTAATCGGTACATTCTTGAAGAAGCACTCGCTACCGCAATTGGAGATAAGGGTGAGTCCTTCGCTTCCGCAGCCAAGAATAAGAACTTCAAGAACTGGCTGAATGAACTGTTTGAATTTGTAAAAAAACTAACCGGTATCTCAGAGCTTACATCTGAGCAGTTGCAGGACATCGGCCTTGATGAGTTCTTACAGGGCGTGGTGGTTGACCTTATGTCCGAGAATGAGGTGTTCCTTGGGGCTGAGGTGAAGTCATTCGGAGAACAGCTCCAGTTGATGACAGCTCCTGACTCATCTATGTTAAAGGTAATTCAGTTCGGAAGGTCTGAGGGATTCTCTGACGCAGCAATAAGGGAGCTTCTTAAGAAGAGGGGATTCAAGATTTCTGACATCAATGAGGCGATGGTTGTAAATATAGATATGACCACTAAGCTTCCTATTGAGTTTGAAAGAGTAGCGGGTGGAGTGCAGAAGGCTGAGCAGCTTTTCAATGAGGTAAGAGATAAACTCAGCAAGTTTGCCAAAGGGAAACGCAAGAAGATTCCAGCTAAGAAGCTTACTCAGGAAGAGAGAGAGGCTAAGATAAGAGAGCTTAGGCAGCAGAACCCATCGCTGTTTAACCTGTCGGACGAGGCGTTGCTTAAAAAGTTTCCGGAGCCTGTTCGGTATGAGACCACGGAAGCCCCTACCATGTCAGAGATACGAGCCAAGGCTCTTGAGCTACTTAGGGCTAATCCAATCTTCAAGGCTCAGAAAGAGAATGTTCAGCTTGGGCTGATAACATCCTTCGACAAGACCTTAGAAACCACTGCTAATAAGGCTATCCAACAAGAGATAAACTCAATTAAGAATAGCATAAAGCAAAGGAAGAAGGGGATTAAAAGTATCAAAGAGGCTCAGCGTGACCTGAGAAAGGCATTGAAGAGCCTCCCTCTTTCTAAAGAGGTCAGGGCTATAATCAAAGCTGTGGGGGATATCAATGAGGACAACTCACTGGCTATGATTGAGAAGATATCAGAGGCAGTAGACAAGCTCGTATACAAAGAAGCCGTGGCCTCTCAGCAGAAGAAGGCATTACAGGATGTGATAAAAGGACTTAAGGAAGATGCAAAATATCTTAACGCCATAAAGCGAAAGCTGGCGAGGTTGATGAGAAAGGCACTTCCATTGTCTAACGTCTACTCCAAGAGTCAGCTTACAAAGGCGATGTCAACTGTTGTTAACATCAATGCAAAGAACTACATCGAGCAGGCTAATAAGGCTTTTGAGATAGTTGAGCAGCAGAGGGAGAAGATGAAGAATGCCATCATTAAGGATATGCTTAAGATGGCTAAGGCCAAGGCAAAGAAGGAGAGAGGCAAGTCAACCAAACCAAAGAGCAAGGGACTTGATGCTCAGGGTCAGGCATTTTTCCAAGAGGCAGCGAGAGTATTAAAGCTTGTCTACGATAATGATATCACTGGTATGATTGAGTTGGCTCAAGAGCTTTCTGACTTAGATAAGATTGATGCCATCATAGACAAGGAGCAGAGAGGAGAGAAGCTTACGGTGAAAGAGCAGGCAATGATTGATAGGCTTGCCGCATTTGACACTTTTGGAGACCTGCGAAGCATGAGCCTTGAGGAGGTCATTAACATGAGCGGTGCGCTCAAGGATGTAAGAAGGGAGTCTATTGCAAGGCTCAAGGCCAACAGGCTAAAGAGAGCGCAGGAGATGGAGGCTCTATCTAAGGAGTCAATGTCTCAGATAAAGAAGGGCTTCAAAGAGTTGTTCACTATTACTGGAGTGTTGAAGAACGCCAACCAGCTTAAGCAATCTGTTCTATCTATACGCGAGGCGTTCAAGCGTGATGGAATTACTTCAGGAGTAAAGTCTCTATACGATAACATGGGGCTATATAAACTGAACCCTGTTTCATTTGCTAAAAAAATGATTAAGGAGAATCTGCTACATCTTGGAACCATAGTAGACCTACTTGATAGAGGCGGAACTTTCTTTAAGGACAATATATACACCGCTTTGAACATAATGGATGAGGCTAAAAGGGCTGGGGTAAGAGAGCAGATGGAGAAGCTTGACAGTATAGCCAACTCGATTAGTGGTATCACTAATGGGTATAATCAGATACGAGAGATGTTGTCGGACGGCAAGCTGTTTATTGAGGGGCTTGATGCAGAGGGTATAGACCTTGACATCGAGGCCATAAAACGAGATTTAAAGGAAGGTGAGCTGGAGCTTGAGGATGCAAAGAGGAGGCTCAAAGCAATAGTACAGTCTCGAATGAAGTATATGGGCATATCCAACAGGTCAATCAAAGAACAACTTGCCACTATTGATGGACAGACAGATGTGGATGCTCTTGTAAAATCTACTGTAGATTATATTGAAGATGTATCCGAAGGATATGTGGTGAAAGGAATGACCCTAACCAAAAACGGTATGCTTCGTGTATACGCACTCAGTAAAAATGCCGTACAGAGAGATAAGCTTAGAAGACAGGGGCTGACAGATGAGTCACTTGCAAAGATTGAAGAGTTCTTAGGGCCACAGCTACTTGAGTTTGCTGATGCTACTGTAGACTATCTGAGTAATGAATACTTTGAGTCGGTAAACGATGTGTACTCAAAGACCAATGATGTCAACCTTGACTACATTGATAACTACTTTCCAACCAAATCTTTATCATCAAAGAAAGCTCCGACCTTTGACGCAGAATCTTTTCAAGAGAGGTTTAATGCTGAGTCGCCATCAGCTTTAAAGCAGAGGGTGGACGAGGTTTCAGGGATAAACCTTATGCCTGTATTTACAGCAGAGTTGGATGCTCACTTGGATAGCATGGAGAGGTTCAAGGCGTATGCAGAAGGTGTAAGAAAGATATCAAAGATTCTTGCGCTTGAGCAGGTGTCAACCCTATTAAATGAGACAGGCTTTACGAAGATGGTAAACATTCTCATTGATAATGAGGTGAACCCATACAAGGCTGAGCAAAATGTATTCGGTAGTCTTATGAACAGGTTCTATGGTATGGCTCTTGGTTTCCGGTGGATGCAGTTGCCAAAGCAGGCAACATCATTTGTTAATGCGTACTCTCAATACTCCTTAAACAAGGGAGGAAAGCTGGGCGCATTGGGGCCGGACTTCTTAGGCTTTGCCTATGATATGGCTCACCTTCTATTGATGTTTAGAACCAACCTCAGAAAGGCAAGGAGTATGTCTGCTACGTTTAACGAAAGGGTTAGTGCTGCTCTTGAAGGAGAGGTAGCCGGTCTTGAGGGGGGTATTGCAGACCCTAAGGTTAGGGTTGGATTTAGGAAGTTTGCTAAGGTCATCCAAGCATCTCCGACCACCCTTGGAGATATAATGGGAGTGATGGGATACATGGCTGTATACAATAGGAATATCAAAAACGGGATGAGCGAGGCTGAGGCTGTTAGGGTGTTCAATGATTACAACAGAACACAGCAGACAAGAAGAGGCACAGAGCTATCTCCCCTACAGGTTCAGGCAAAAAAGACCCCTATGCTTAGAATGCTGACTGCATTTTCCAGCACCTTAATATTGCAGATGAACGAGATAATATCATCCTCTGCAAAGATAAAGAGGGATATAGGCGAGAAAAAAATGCCAAAGAAAAGTGACGTAAGGTCTCTGTATCTAAACATGGGAGTTGCAAATGCCTTGTTTGTGGCTGCGGCAAATATGTTCCGAATCATACAGGGAGACGATGATGATAGAGAGGATGTCTTATATGAGATGGGAAAGGCTATGGCTATGCTAAATCAGATATACAGAATCCCTGTGATGGGTTCTGCTATTGAAGACCAAATTAATAAGCTTGAAGGTAAGTCGTGGAAATCCACAGGGGCTGTAAGTCCTTTGGCAAGAGTTGTAAAAGAAGTTGCCAAGTCTGTTAAGGAGGAGGACTATGTGGATGTGATGATGAGAGTCTTTGAATTAGCCGCTGGAACAAACTTAGATATGGTAAGAGGTGGAATGACGATGGCTGAAGATGGTATAGATGACAAGGCTATATTTGAGATGCTTGGCGTGGGAACATCCTACCAACCTCAAGGCAGTAGCAGAGGCTCTGATGAGAAGAAGCCAAAGAAGGTTCTGAAGTAATTAAAAAAGAATGAAGTCACCTATAAATTTTGAGCAGTTTTCAAAAGACCCAGTTAAAGGACTTTTGTTTATAGTAATAAGTGCGGTAGCTTACCTATACTTTGACAACAAGGTTAACTACACAGAACAGATAGACCGTCAGGGAGCTAAAATAGAAGTGTTAGAGGTAAAGGTTGACAGGCTTCAATACCAACTGCACAAGAGCGACAGTGCCTTAGCAGGGGCTATCTCTAAACTTTCAATATTAGATAAGCTATGTGTATTAGAAGCAAAATAATCCTTGCTTCTTTTGTCATGGGGGCTTGCTCATCCCCAAAAAAAACTCCTGATACCGAACCGGACTCGGACACTGTCCTTCACCGCTCGGAACACAATACGTTTCTTTTTGAGATAATGTCTGAAGATGTAGACTCTTTCGAGAATGTGATGTGGGATAAGGTGGAACACAAGATAGACTCCTTAATTCAAAGGAATAAATACTTAGAAAAGAAAATGGGCAAGTCGGTTAGAGTGGTAGACAAAGATGGTAAGGTTAAAAACTTAGGAACCATCGAGGAGATAAAGAAAAGATTGATTGAAAAAAGAAAGTCTAACAGCCGATAAAAAAATTTGGTGTGACATATCCCCTAAAGAGTGTGACCATAAATGTTTAAAAACAAATAACTGTTCTGTTAAAGGAACAACCCCTAAGAAAAATGAGAGCGATAGATAAAATAATAGTACACTGTACCGCAACGCCTGAAGGCAGAGATGTGAAAGTCGGTGACATACGCAGATGGCACGTTGAGGACAACGGATGGAACGACATCGGATACCACTGGGTAATTGAACTGGACGGCTCGCTTCAAGAAGGCCGCAAGGAATATCTCAATGGCGCACACGCAAAGGGACACAACAGCGACTCAGTAGGTGTGGTATATGTGGGTGGTTGCGACAAGGATATGAATCCCAAGGACACAAGGACAGAGGCTCAGAAAGAGGAGCTGCTCTGCATCCTGCAAGACCTAAAGGGTCGCTATCCCAACGCTGAGATAATAGGTCACTGTGACGTAAGCTCAAAAGCTTGCCCTTCCTTTGATGCAAAGGAGGAGTACAAGTCGCTTTGATGCCTCAGGTAAAAATCCACTTCAGTACGAAGTATATGGAATAGAGTAAGAAACCGTTGACAGCGATGGCTACCAGCAGGTTAATAATGTCGTCCATTCTTTTCTCGTTCATTTGTTTCTAACTTTTTCAGCCATTTCTTCTTCCAGCTTGGTCATCCAAGCCTTGTTTGAGATGGTATAGTGTGTCTTACACCCATCCTCTTGACACCTCATTCTAACACGAGGTATCCCCGTCTTGGTATATCTCCTGCCCTTTACCCACACACGAGAAGACCCACAGTTAGGACACTCCCACTTGTCTCCTCCGGTTGCAACAGCCGCGTTAGTATTGTGGTGTATGTAGGGGCGTAGCTTGTGGTACACATCCTCCAATAGCTGCACGTCTTTCTTGCAGTAGCGTACCATCTTAGCCATTGACTTGCCACAGTTGTCCAAGAGTATTGACTTCCATAGACCGAAGCCTCCAGTGTCAAGCTTGCCTTCACCGAACAGGAACTTGCCAATGTAATCCAGCCGGTTGGAGTTGAATCGGAAGTGAGACCTCGCCTTCTTCAATGTGTCAAGGGAGTTGAGTTTCGGAGGACAATCTATACCATGCTTAAGGCATCGTGTCCTTATCCACTTCTCGTCAAAGTTGTCACCGTTGTGGGCAACCACCTCATCCGCCTCCTCTATTACTGCCATTAGCTCCTGAAGAAGCTTCTTGTCACATTGGTTTTCATCCCACTGCAAGGCATGAACCTGCTTCTGACCTTCCCACTTGTAGCACACGCAGATAACTGAGCGTTCCTTGATAATGTTGTCGTGAGGGATGTTCGCCTTCCATGAGGCAGACCAAAACAATCCTATGTTCGGAGATGTTTCAATGTCATAGAACAGTCTCTTGAATCCTTTTGGGGGCAACCTGAATTTCAGTTCCATCAGATTTCATCTTTCAGGGAATCCTCAATGTCCGAAAGCACGGTCTTAAGTTTATCAATAGAACGCTTAAGCTCAACAATCTGCCTGTCAACCAACGCCTCGTAGATACAATCAGTGCTGTCATTTATTTCCTTCATTAGGAAGTTAATGCGATGCAGCCTTTTCTTGTTGAATAACGAGCTTATGTTGGTTCGAGTCATTTGTCCATTGCTCTAAGGAACAGTGCGCCTGTTTCCTTATCTATCTTCTCAATAGCCTTGTAGATGTCTCTGCTTTTTTTGTGGACAGCTCTCATCTCCCCGACTGTTGAATCCGTTCCCATGTTACAATACATTGACGAGTCAATCCTCAGAAGCTCGTCCACCTTTCGCCTATCGCTCCAAGTTTTGAACTCAAGAATCTTATCAATGTCATTGTAGGAATATCCCATGGCGGGTAATATAGTTAAATTAATCATTCAGGCTATGGGAAAGTGATTTATTTTTTAGTATGTAGTCAAGGTATGTGTCCACATCTATCAGCTCAATGTCTACCAGCATAGGCGCGTCATCGGTCTGCTTCAGAATAGTCGCCTCAAAGTAGCGATGAGAATCGTCACCGTCTACGGCTAACCCTGCGTACTTCTGCGTAATCCCGTTCTTGTCTGCTATCTTTTCGATGTTGTAAAAAACCTCTGCCGGTATTGAGTATTGTAGAAAACCCCAGTCCTCAATCTTATAGACAAGGTCTTCATCAATATCAAACTCAATCACCTCTGTATACTTCTGTGATGCATCCATGTTGTTCTAATTCTTTTAGTCTATACTCCTGTAACTTAGACAGTTTGCCATTCGGCCTCTTGACCTCAGTGAACAACACCCCACTCTCAGGAGGGATGGCAACAAGGTCAGGGATACCGTTCTTGTTCGTCTGCACAAGCTTAATAACGTAGTATCCCTCGGCCTCAAGTTGCTTTATTCGCTTGGTCTGAATCGCCTGCTCCGTCATTCACCTAAAGGTAAGGAGTCTTTCTTAAAGTGTTTTAGGGTGTAGTCCTTCTTCTTGGTGACAGCCTTGTAGATGTCATGCTCTATGCCACCTTCACTGAATACCCAGTAGATTTTATTGTGCGCTCGCTCTTTAGTGGTCATCCTATCCCTTGACTGCCA
>CEPR01007980.1_pt1 | contig 10992 bp, 14 predicted proteins | sample 530431 | NCBI WGS metagenome assembly CEPR01 (sample SAMEA2620078, study PRJEB7988) | marine metagenome | isolation source: saline water (ENVO:00002010), including
GGCCAGCGCAGATAGCTGGAAAGACGAGGCGTGGACCCTATGCTTTATTGCCATAGTGCTAGGCAGCTTCGTGCCTTGGCTACAGCCTTACATGAAGCAAGGCTTTGAGAATTTGCAGGCTGCGCCCCAGTGGTTCACTTGGGCCATGTATGCCTCAATCGCCGCGAGCTTTGGAATACGTACAATGAAAGGACTTAAAAAATGAGTTTTAAATTAAGTAGACGCAGCCTAGACAGGCTGGAGGGTGTAGACGAGGATCTACAGGCCGTCGTTAAAATGGCTATCACATTAAGCGATAAAATCGATTTCGGAGTTGTGCAAGGCATGAGAACCCTCGAACAACAGAAAGAGCTCGTAGCTTCTGGGGCCAGCCAAACTTTAAAATCTAAACACTTAGAGGGTAAGGCCGTTGATCTTATGGCATACGTCAACGGACGTGCTTGCTGGGAGCTTAATGTGTATGATGATATAGCTGACGCCATGAAAGAAGCAGCCATACAGGTAGGAGTTCCTATTTGTTGGGGGGCCGCATGGGGTACACCAGAAATGCCATACCCGATGGATATTCGTAAGTGGGAAGGCACAATGGAAGAGGCTATGAATGCATATATAGATCTCAGACGTTCTCAGTCACGACGCCCTTTTATGGACGGACCTCACTTCGAAAAGATAGACTAAGTATCTGCCTCAGGCCGTATCTTTGGCCTAGGTATAGGCTTACTAATTTTATCTGATTTTTTGCAGAGCATCGCCTCTGCATTTAATCGTATGTAAAGTGGCCCGTTGTCTATCATTGCCTCTAAACATTTCTTTTCGCTTTCGTACCAAATCACGCTGTAAACATTTGTGCTTGCAACAGTGTAATAAATAAAAAGTCCAGTAATAAATTCCATTGTTTCAACCCATCTTTCTGTTAGATAGAAGTTCGCGGCAGCGCCGTTGTAATACTCTGGGTGTATTGTAACACATAAAGCGCTGCCGCACGAATTACCTAGGTAACCCGTATCTGTTTTTCACTTGTAGCACTGCCTGCCTCGAACAACCTAGCACCTGACCACACTCCTTAGGAGATAAGCCCTTTTTTAAAAGTAGATTAACTTTTTCGGCTTTTTCAGAAAGCTCTAATTTTATTTCTCGATCCTCTACTTTTTCTTCTTCTAAATTTATATCGCTAATAACTTTGTTTGGCTGGTATGAATTACGCTTTTCTCTTTTATCTTTGCGTTCTTTTTTACGTAATTCTTCCCAAGCCCTGCGATAAGCATATTCAAATTGCTCAGTTGTTAACTTATTTGCCATCTAGTTTTCTCCTAAGCATTGCCACTAATGTAAGCATTTCACTGCTATGGTGTACGTTAGGACTGCCGGTGCGCTTCTGATCATCTTTAACAATCTCTATTTTACGCTCTAGCCTTTTAAGAATTATTTCTATTTCTTCATTCATATCTCTCTCCTGATTTGTTCATAGCGTTAACTTAGTGTTAGCTTAAAATAAACACAAGAAAAAAATGCCCCACTGTTTAGGTGGGGCAGTTCGGCAGTGTCGTAGAGACAGGGAGAGAGCTCTACTGTATGCAAGATATTGTAGTTACATTTGCATTTAAACACAATACGTCGTAAACTTGCGGTATTTTAGTAAAGGGGATCTTTTATGAACCAAGATCAAATAGATGAAATTTTAGACGCTATGAAGCGTCCACATAGAATACAAAATAAATTTGCACTTCACCAAAAGTGTGCAGATGCGGCTGCATTGATAGAAAGTTTAATGGCTGGCGCAGAAGAGAAAGCGCCAAAGAAGTCTACAGGCTCAAAAAAAAAGCGAGCTCGTGACGAAAACGGGAGGCTCAAAGCTGATGACCCGTCTACTCCGGAAGTAAATGAGGCTTGGGAGTAATTATCTAAAAGCGCCGAGCCCAAATTGATTTAACAACATTTGGGTTCTGGCATCTCTATCTTTATTTTCTGGGTTTAAACCCATCGAAGTAGCAAGTTTTTGTGTTCCAGACGTTGCAGCTCTAGATCCTTGTCGCGCTCTTTCAATAGCTGGTACAAGCGCTTCCATTAATTCTGCTTGCTTTCTTAATTGCTCAGGAGCCATGCGCTGCGTAAGTATAGGCGCAATTTCAGAAGATACTTCTTGTATTCTTGTAGCTTGATTAGGCCCAGAGACACTATCTAACAAGCTAGATGCGGCAGTTGATGCGACGCCTTGCTGACCAACAGTTTCACTTAAATTTTGACCTACTATTTGTTTCATTCTTTCCATTACTAAGCCACGAATAGCTGTTTTGGAATTAGCATTAACCATTGCAGCTTGCATAAGTGCAGATGATGTATTGTTAATTTGTTCAGATAAAGTTTCCATAGCTCTATCGCCCAAAACCATAGCCATTTTTTCTTTTACAGCTCTAGTATTTAAAGATTTTAAAATTGCTAGATTTTCTATAACGATTGCTTCGTTATCACCTCTTGGGTTTACTCTAGCATTTGCAGCTATTTCATCTATTCTATTTCTTAATGCCTGTCTAAGTTGTTTCAATCCAACTTCATCAACTGTCTCAAGAGCGATTGTAACGTCTTCTCTAGTTATTCTAGGACTTAATATGTCGTTACCTAGCTGAGCTGCTAGTTTTTGATCTATAGCGTCCTTACCAGCGGCTCTAGCTGCTTTATAAGATGGGTTTATTTCATCTAATGAATTTCTTAACAGTCTAGCTAAGTTAAATTTAGATTGTGATGCCGCATCTTCTCCAGCTCTACGTAATGCCTCACCCCTGCTATAAAGTTGTCTGGTAATATAATCTATTGTTGCCACTGATGGATTATCAAAATCTATAGCTTCTCCAGCTTCTCTAAGTAAAGTTTTAGCACCGCTTAAATCTGTTGGGTCAACTCTACCAAGTAGGTCTATAACAGCCTGACCGCCTTCGTCAGCGCTGTTAATAGAGAAATCGTATGCATCTCCGTAAAGCTCTCTTCTAGCTTTTGCAGTGTCTGACATTATTTCAGCTTTTTGAGTTTTTATACCTCTACTTATTGGCCCTAGTAACTGAGTTAAAACATCATCTAAATCATTTGCAGCTACTATAGATGTATCTGTAATATTTTCTTTTGCTATTCTAGCTCCTGAACTTGGAGAGTTTACAACAACATCTAGCAATGCTGAAGTATTAGGACCTAGTGTTGATATAGAGCCATAGGGCCCAGATGTTTGAGCACTTTCTACAGCGTCGGCCGCATCCATTGCTAGAAAATCTTCTACAACTTTTCCGGCGTCTTTTTTAAATCCAATTTTTTCTACAATATCAGAGATTGGCTGTTGCAAGTATTTATTAAATAAAAATCCAACTCCTTTTGAAACTGGAACGCCAGCCCCTCCAAATAAAGTTCCTGAACTAGTACCAGCTTTTACTCCGGCGACATAATCACTAAAATCTCCTGTATTTACTAACTCAGGCAATCCTGAAACTGCGCTTTCAGCGCCGCCTAATATACCTCCGTAAGTAGCGCCTTGACCTATTTGCCCTAGTAAACTGCTAGATGATAAGGCAGGAACAAAAGGAGCTGCGCCTACAATACTTGTACCAAGCCTTGAAGCTGTTGAAGTTATAGGAGCTTCTTGCGTTCTTCTATCTACGGCAGTTTGTATAGTGTCTAAAGCTGTTTCGTATGGAACACCTGTATTATAACTTCTTGCTAATGCTCCACCTCTGTCAACATAACTTCTTAAAAATGGAAAAAACTCAAACGCAGATGTAGCTCTAGTTGGTATTTCGCCAGCTATCTCCTGAGCTGTTTCACCTTTAACTATATCTCCAGCTCTTTTAGATCCTTCTTTAGAGTTCATAATCTCTGTAATTTGAGATAAATTAGTTGTCGTATATCCACTAGGATCAACAAAAGTAAGTTGGCCACTATCTTCATTACTAGCTACGTAGCTACCATCGTCATACTGCTCGACAAGTTTAAAACCTTCAGGAACCTGAACTTCCGGTGTTTCTTGCTGTGTCCAAGACGGCCCAGAACCTGAACCGCCATCTGTTGTCCAAGAGGGCCCACTCATCTTACTTTCTCCCAAGAACTTCCTTTACCTTTATCTCCCCCTAAATATTTATAATATACTATTTTACCTGTTGCTTGATCATAATCTCTTATAACATCACCAACTTCTGCATCTTCAAATTTTATATAAAATTTTTCTGGATTAAGAAGTTTAGAAACTTTATCTTCTCCTCCTAAAGCGTCAACTAGTTCTTGCCTGTTATTAGTTGTTGAAAATGCTTTTTGTATTATTTCTAAATATCTTCGTCTTATTAAATTAAGATCAGATAAAACTTTTTCTTTACTTTGATTTAAATCTAATCTTTTAATATCTGCTTCCAAAAGAGTAAGCTCTTTTTCTGACACTGAGCCTAATGTAGCGCCAGTAGCTTTAAGTCTTTTTAAGGCGTCTAATGCCATATTAGATCTAATTGTGTCTACGTCTATTCTAGCTTCACCAGCTTTAGTAAAAGGTAAAACTCCTGTTACCATTCCCCAAAAACCGGTTACACTATCATTTTGTTGAACAGTATTAAATAAATCATCTATAGTTTCTATACCTTGAACAGTACTTGTAACTGTATCTTTCTCTTGAGTTTCTAAAGCTTGCAGTCTGTTAGCTTCAGTTATCATCATTGTTGCAGTTTGAACTAAGCCAGCTCCAGCATCCCCCATAAATGGAGCCTGCATCATTAACTGTTGAGCTGCTTTCCTATAATCTTCAGCCGTTGTTAGACCAGCAAGCATACTGCCTGCCCCACCTAACATTTGCTGCATCATTGTATTTCTAGCCGCCGCTGCCGTGGCTTTTCTATTTTGGTCAGCTAACTTTTCAAAAGTTCCCATTAAGCTAGTTACTGCCGTGCCTTCTTTACCCTGCAATGCTCTACCGGCATCTCTAAGGCCAGCAAATGCAAGCATACGTTTTTGTTCTTTAGATAGAGTTTGTTGTGCCGGCGTCTGGCTTTTTTGAAATTGACTTAAAATTTTTTGCATAGCTGTAGCATCAAAAGTGTTTTGAGGTACGTCTGTAACTTCAGGTCTAGGCGTTACATTTTCAACTACAAGTTCACTAGAATTGCTGCCTCCACCATTGCCGGCTGACGTAGGTAAGGGTGGAACTATATTTAAAATTGCTAACTCTTCAGCCGTAGCTTCAGCTCCAACAGGAATGCCATTAACATTTCTTCCAGATTCTTCAAGAATATCTATGTCTTCTTGAGTTAGTAGATAAGCTGACATTAGTTAACCTCCTTAAATTTTATATTAAGAAGATCATAATGAACCGCTTTAAATCCTAAATCAGTGTCCACCACAGCTTCTGGATAAACACGTTCAACTTCATGAGCCATTACACCACGAAAACGACGTTCTTTATCACCAATGTAATTAAATTCATAAAGATTTAAATTTGTTGTAGGGTCCACGCCTACTTCTATTACATTTTCTTTTAAACGAATGTCAGAAAAGATCGCTGGAAATCCGCCGCCAGATCCAACTGCTCCACCAGCTTCTAATAATTTACCAATTGTACCCATAGGATCTTTTTCTGTTGTAGTCCCATATCCGGTTGGTATAGCTCCGGCAGCTCCTGTAAGAACTCCAAATTTTCTTAGTGGGTCTGCATAACCTCTTAAAAATTCTTGGTACTGAGCGTCTAGATCTGCTTGCTCTATTCCTCTCTCAATACCTCCAGCCGCAAGTTGTCTGCCAAGTATATCCGTCTGAGCTCCTAGACCTGATATGCCAGCGGCAAGCATAGACTTGGCAGCGTTCATTCTTGACATATCTTCAGCGTTTGCTCGTTGCACAGCCCCTAAGTAACCTTGTGATTGTAAATTACCGATAGTTTGCCCCATGTTAGCTTCAAAAGCGCCTTGACGTTCACCTTCATATAAATCGCGTCTAGCTCCACCAAAAGCTTTACGTTTAATCATGTCAGCGTCTTCACCTACACGAGCTTGAGCCCTTTCTCTAAGCATACGATTTATAGTTGGGTCTACGACATTATCTGTAAATTGATTTGTATATTCTTGTATGTCAGCGGCTCTCTGTGCCGGCGTTCTGTTAGCCATATCACCAAATATATCAGATGCTTGCTGTATCTCAGAAGGAAGCGTTAGGGCTCCGTAACCGCCCATTGCTTGCCTTTCTAGCCCAGATAACCCTGCAACTCTGTCACCGGAATAACTCTCAAACTCAGTATTTTTTATTTTATCTGCAAAAGGAATAATTGTATTTACAAGTAAATCCTCTTGAAATTGAGGCATTTCCTTTGTTGTTGATTTTTTGCCCACGACTAAATCTCCATCTCATAGTGTCTGTAGGTTTCCTTAAAGCCCACACTTTCTGCAAATTTTGAGAAGCCGATACGTCCGTCAGCTTCAATACCAGATAAGTTAGCTTCTTTTGCTAATTCTTTTAGCACATTTAAAGCTGCCCTCATCCAAACATTCATTTCTACTCCACCCATAAACTCTATAAAAAGTGTGTGTCTTTGAGGGTGCTTTACGACGCTGGTTGTAAATGCCGCCGCTAACGTGTCCTCGATGTATACAGCCCACATAAGAGACTGATTGCTTAGTATGTCGCCTACAACATCATCTAGTGATGCGTTACGATTGTTATTATCTATAGCCGGCTTCAGGATATTTATAACCTTAGGCAAAATATCATTAATATTTTCGACTACAGGCTCAACCCTAATCTTTGGCTTTGATACAAATTCTACAACATTATCAATCATTCGTCGAGCCTACCACGTAGCTAATGCTACTCTTTTCCAAATTGCAGTCGATCCATCGTGATCGGCAGTGCAAATATATATGTAATTAGTGTCCCAAGTTATCATTCCAGTTACATCTCCAGCCGACCCTATATTAGCGCTGGGCACAGCTTGTTTAGTTGCTAACTGTCTAAACGCATTGTCGCTGGATACAACAGCATACTTTTTAGTCTTATCCCAAAGCACAACCCCGTCTTCTGACGGGTTATCCTCAGGAGTTTTAAAATACAACTTACCTAAATTTCTTTGCAGATAAGTATTTATCTGCCTACCCCATTGCGTAATATCTGGGCCAATAATAGGAAGAATAGGAACCGGCACTATCTGTTACCTCCGGCTACTGTTTGTAATCTCATAACGCCTACACGCCAATTAGCTGGTCTTACACCTTGCACTTTCATGCGTAACTGTCTGCCACTAAACCTAGCGTCTGTAGGGTTGGCTGGCGTAAAGGGCCCGTGTGATGTTTCTGTGTCGTTAGGGTGAAATCGTGTTTTAAAAGTCATATTTACGTCACCCTGCGTAACTTCGTCAGGAATAACAGAGGTTACCTTAGCTATCTGGTCACCATTACCAATGCTAATAGGACCTGTCTCTGCAAAGATTGCACCGTTATCTACGTTAAAACCAACTTCATGCTCTTTTATATTAGCGTGTGTCGTATCCCAATCAGCCATCATAGGATATCTAAACACGCCACGTTGAACGCCAGACGTTCTTGATAGCTCGCCAATCATCCAGTGATTTTCATTGTAATCGTAAGCCACATAACGATCTATTTCTATGCTGTTAGCTGATGGATAAAACCACCACACTTCGCCATATTGCGGTATGCCCATTGCCCATATCTTAGTTTGCTGAGAAGTATTTATGTCACCAAAAATATAATCGTGAACATCGCATTTAATAGGCTGTACTGTGTTGCCGTTAAACAAAAAGAAATTTTCTTGGCCAATAAAGAACACGCCTTTATCTGTATCTACAGCTCCACGGCTGGTTACAGTTCCGCAAGATGTGCCAACCCTAGTAAACCGATAAATTTCGGGCGGCCCTGAATATACCGCTGTGAAGGCATCTACGTCAGTAAGTATTAAAATTTGTCCTCTAGTTCTTATGCCGGCCATGATCTGGCCAGAAGTTTGTAACTCTGTATCCCCAGCTTGGTTAGTGCTTGCCGGAGCCCACAGATTTCTATCTTCAAACGAGCACCATTGTACTTTACGACTATTGCCTCCAGCTCCTAGCGCAAAGATAAAACGCTCTTCAGTGACAACTAACCCAAGATTATTAATAGGTGCGTTTGTTATTGGTGTAGCTACCACAGCTAATTTAAGAGATGTTTCTGTGACATTAACATTTTGCTCTGCATTTGTAGCAGGATAAATTTGTATTGTGACGCCAGTATCATCTGTGTCAAATCTAAAAAAGCTATTACCAATGGGTAATGTCTTATCAAGTAAAACTGTCGTTGTTGTCGTGCCGATAATCTTAACTTTTAATGACGGTATTGTAGTTGCATCATTATCTGCATCAGGGTCAGTGACATTTATAGTAAAGTGATATTTTTTACCGCTTGTTAGGCCTGTTATAGCTTGCTCAAGGTTTGCAGCCGTTGTGCCTGTCCACTCTGCTTGCCCAGAGTTAATAGCCCAACCAGTGCCTAGCGTCCAATCTGTGCCTGTGGTAAAGCTGTTGTTCGTTATTAGCTCTGAGCCGCTAACAATATTTAAATCCCACTCGACAAGTCTACCGTCATCATAATGGCAACCAACCATTAATTCGCCAAAATTGTCTAAAGTCCAGAATGTAGCAGGATCTGGAATTGCGTTAGAAAGTTGCTGTCTTGGCGTACCCCAAAAACCAACACCGTAAGCACCTTTACCATAGCCTGCGCTTACAGCCGCATCTATACGTCCAGTTGCTAAGTTTTCTGGTGTAATGTCGTAGCATAATCCACCACCTGTCATTGCCACTAATGAATTATGTGAGCCGCCTGCTAACCATGTACTTTGGTTAAGAGCTTCCCAAGCGTGCATACCTCTTATTGGCTGCAAGGCAAAATCTTGCTTTCTATCTTGCCAACCGCCAATAGGACGCAATGAACCGTCGAGCCATCTAACTAAACTACCTTCACGCCATCTGCCAGATTGCTCGTAGTCTGTGCCTATTCGGTAAAATCCAGATGGTATATCAAGTGGTACTAATGTCATGTTTACGTTTTCATAATATAGGCAAGTGCATAGTAAGGTGGTCTGTTTTCGTGTGCGCCACCACCGCCTGCATTATCGACAGATAATGTATGAGTATGTGCGCCGCCACTAGCAATGGTTACAGTGTGAGAGTGCGACCCTGCCGAAGATGTAGTGCCAGTTTGTGAGCCATTTGGGTTCCAAGTTGTCGCGTTAAAATCGATATCAATTCCTGGAACGAGAGAGCTTTGCAGGACATAACTATCAGTATAAGTATGCGTGTGCGCTCCGTCACTGCTTGTCGTTCCAGTGTGCGTGTGCGCGCCACCGCTTGCCGCCGTACCTGTATGGCTGTGAGCAGGCAGTTCGCTAGTTGCTAGTGTCACATCATTTGCACCGCCTGTCGCGCCTACGTTGTACGTTCCGCTACTGTCTGCGTCTGCGTGAACAATAAACTTACCTGTTAAGTTAGGTGTGCCGTTTGTACCATCACATAATGCCCACCCTGTCGGTATCGTTGCAATCGTACCAGACCACATAATAATGCCGCCAGTAGGCATTGCCGTGTTAACGGCTGTGTCAAGTAAATCAAAATTAGAATTGAGCGTATTTCCCCATGTTGAGTCGCTACCCCCCACAGTCGGCTTCGTTAAACCTAAATTTGTTGTCGTAGACATATTAAATTCCTTTTATTAAACTTAACGTACCATTTTTCTAAGCATCCGTCCACGTTCCTGACGCTGCGCTGTCATCCACCCATATACCTGTTGCCGCACTGTCATTAGCCCATGTGCCTTGGTCTTGCGCGTCGTCGCTCCAAATGCCATCACCTTCACAATATCCTACTAGCCAGTAACGCTTTCCTGCAAATACAACATTCGCCCCAGAAGCATTTGGGTCACGTTCGACATATGGGTTTAGTGCAGTCATTTATGCCTTAACCTATTAAGTGTATGCTGGCGTGGATGTAGCTACTATTATTTAGTACTGGCGAAACATAGCTAGGATGCCAAGCAAAAGCCAGATAATCATTAGCTGTTGCGTCAGTTACACCACTAACTATTGTGTTATTATAATCAAAATTAGTTGCATTCCTACTCCAACTATTAATTTGCCCAGTTCCATTATAAATAAGGTACAAACCCAGCCAGCTACCATCAGTCGATTTTAGGTTTACGTTACAGAAATAGTAATAACGGCCAGAGACAGGAAAAGTAAATTTACCAGTACTATTACTAAAGCAGTTTCCAATATTTGTATGGACGGTACTAAACAACAAAGGATTGTATCCCCCAAGTTGGGTTGTAGTTCCGCTATAACCGAATGCGCCAAAAGCAGGCTGATTAGGTTTTGTTACAATTCCACCATTAGTAGAACCTCCAGTAATCTTCATTCCTAGGTCACTATTATTAGCATAAAAATAAGTATCGTTTGTGGAACGCCCTATCCAAGTATATTCATTAGCTGTTGAGTTTCCATCGCGTATTTTTAAATAAGAACCTAAACTATTAGCGGCTGTGTTTTCTAATCTAAGTTGGTTTTGAGTAGTTGTGGAAATAAGCGTATCGCTATCTAATTTTACTACTCCTGCTTCGTTTGAAATATTTGTTGTTTTATTAACATTACTGCTATCACGAGACATTAATTTTACAGACGCCACCGCATTCGCAGTGTCATCGGATTGCACAACTAACTGTGTACTTGTGTCAGTATCTTTACCTAATACACGAAAATCATCGGTGCTTGAACTAACTAAATTTGCTAAGTCTCTGGCTTTAGTCATTATTTACCTCAAGATGGTTTAGTAGGCCACGTTACATCGTCTAAGCTAGTTGCGCTGTCTGTTATATCTCTAAGAGCTTGACGATAGGTTGTACGCTCAGAACTCATGTTTAGGTCACTAGACGCCCACCAATCTGTCTCAGCTAATCTACGGTTACGCTCTTCACGCAGTAGCCTCATTGGTTCTGCATT
>CEPR01062486.1_pt1 | contig 10952 bp, 10 predicted proteins | sample 530431 | NCBI WGS metagenome assembly CEPR01 (sample SAMEA2620078, study PRJEB7988) | marine metagenome | isolation source: saline water (ENVO:00002010), including
AATTGAAGAGGGTTATCTCCAAAATCAGGTATTGAAAAATTTAACGTGACGTCATATTGTTGTTGTTCAGGGTCTGCTAAAATATCTAATGATATAATAGTTATTCTATTTTCATTACGTTGTATACCTTCTACTATTGCATCTCCAATAATTTGACCTCTTAATTTTGATACAGGTAAAAATAATAAATCTCCAAAACTGACACCAAATTCAGGGTTAAGAATTTTTTGTCCTGGAGAAGTAGTAAATAAATTTATTAATGAATTTTTAATAGCATTGAAGTTAACGTCAGTTTCAAGATCTTTATTACTAGTATTATCACCTAATTGATTTCTTACTACTTTACCTACTTTCATATTAAGGTTAATATCATTATAGATAATATTATCTTGTAATTCTTCTTTAGTTTCTAAAATGTCAATTTTTATAGGCATAATATTATTTAATAGTAATCTCCATACACATCATCGTTATTATTATCCATATCAAAAACATCATTCTGACTTATGTTATTAATATCATAAGCATCATATTCTGATTGTTTTGGTTGAGAAGATTCATTTACCCCTCCAGTTTCTCTACCTGCAAACGCCCCTTCAAATACTTGAGCATTGCCTGATATATTACTTGTTAAGTTATTAAACGGTACATTAGGTTCAAAGCTATAATCTAATCTCTTAGCTTTTATTTTAAATACATAATGACCACCTAACTGATTCATTTCAGCAATGTCTTGGTCTAACTTTTCTGTAACTTCAAAGTATTTTGGTTGTCTATTTGCTGGTCTATCATCCCCGTATTCTGATAATTGAAACACATCACCTGCTTTAGGTTCGACAGGATAATTATGAATATTAGAAGCTGATAAATCAAAAGATGATAAATTTTCAAACGTACTTTCAAATGAACTTATATGTATATAACCAGTAATAGCATCATCACTATCAAAACCGAATCTACTTAAAGTTATAGCATCTTCATTTAAAGTAACTGCTATCACAATATCAACTGGGTCTGCATAAGATCTATTAGGATCTTCACCATATAAGTTATCACCACTTAATGTATTAAATCTATTAACGAAATAACTTACTTTTACCCCATATAAGTTTATTTGCTCTCTCCACCAATTTGAAAATAATAATCTTTCATTAGCAGAATTTTCATTACTCTTATCAGTAAATCTGAAACAAGTATCATCACTCTGTACTATTCCAGGAAAATCGCATGTATAATCTCCAGAGCTCATCGTTCAATCACAAACTTTCCAAGTTGAGGGTCAAAATAAAGTTTAATACCAGTACTACCTAATTTTTTAACTTTACCTTTAAAAGGTACGACATTATATTCTTTACGTATATATTCTAATTCAGGTGTACCACATACATGTTTACCGTTTTTCTTTCTTAACAACTCTATTTTAGAGTTCTTAGAAGTATCTGCTTTAACATAGTCCGGTACTAAATTAAGATGTTTACGTTGATAATGCTTATCATGGTCGGTAAACCCACGTCTATGTCTATGATTAGTAAAAAATTTAGAAAAACTGTCCACGAAAATATTTAAGCAAAAAAAAGCTGGCATAAAGCCAGCTCTTAAATTTAGTTGTTTGAAGTCTAATTTAAATCTTAGTCACCAAATAAATCAGCGCCAACTTTTAAATTCCCAACTTTATTATTTTTAGTTGATGTTAAAGAATGTCCTCCTGCATCACTTAATTCAGATCCGCCATCATCTTGCTTCTTAACTTTAGCATCTGCTTTCTTCTTAGATGTTTTTAAGCTACCTACTTTATTATTTTTAGTAGAAGTTAAGCCTGAATCTTTTTGATTCACTAATGCATGCCCATGATCTTCAGCATCTACTGCTTCTTGAGCTACTTCTTCGTCCTCTTCGTCTTCCTTATCGTCGTGATCTTCACCGTCTTCAGCATCTTCTTCATATTCTGAATCGACTTCTTCCATCTCTTCATAATCTTCAGCAGCGTCGTCGTCTTCTTCTCCCATTGCATCTTTCAATAGGTCGCAAAGTTGCTTAGCCATGTCTTTATCTAACGTGACTGTGATTGTATCCCCAGACTCTTCAGAAACTTCTTCAGTGTCTACTCCGAGTGCTTCAAGCTCACCTTGCTCTTCATCACTCATTACGTTTTCAAATAATTTATCAAATGTTGACTTCATGTAATTATTTATAGACTCCTTGACCTTTTTTCCAACTTTTTTATTCAATTGTTCAACTTTTACTGATTTCTTTTCTTTTCCACCTTCTTTTTGTGGATCATCTACTGTATAAGGCTCTTCCATTACACCAACTGCATTGCCAGGCCCTGATGTATCATCATTAGCAAATGCACCAGCATTTTTATCATTTAAATTTTTTGGACCTTTTCCTGGTTTAGTGCCAAATTTAGCTGCTTTCATAGCAGGGGCTTTTTCAGAAATAACATTTTCATTATATGTATTCCAAATTTCGGTTAGAGTATTTACACGTGTCATGTAAATATTTATAGCATTATGACCAAAAATAAACAAAATTATATGAATAACCCTAATCTACCTACGGTCGGGGCTGAATTTGAGTACACTCCCAAGATGGTGAAGGAGATACAAAAAAGTACAAAAAACATATTGCATTTCGCAGAAAATTATTTTCATATTGTATCATTGGATGAAGGTAAGCAAAAAATTAAACTTCATTATTGTCAAAAACGAGTACTTAGAAAAATGAGAGATCATAGATTCTTTGTACTGCTAGCATCAAGACAGATAGGTAAAACGACTATGATGACAATTTATGCTTTATGGAATGCATGCTTTAATAATGATCAACGTATATTAATAGTAGCTAATAAAGAAGGTACTGCTATTGAAATTATGAATAGGGTAAGACTTGCATATGAAGAATTACCTAATTGGTTGAAACCAGGGGTAAAAGAGTATGGTAAGACATCTGTAACATTTGCTAATGGTACTAAGATAGGTATATCGACTACTACAGGTACCGCTGCCAGAGGTCAATCAGTTAATATATTAATACTAGACGAGCTTGCGTTTATTGAACCTCATTTAGTTGAAGATTTTTGGAAATCAGTATATCCGATTATTTCATCTTCTAAAAAATCTAAAATATTCATTGCATCTACTGCTAATGGTACAGATAACCTGTTTCATAAGTTATATACTGGAGCTGAAGCTGGTGAATCAAATTGGGCTTGTGATAAAATTTTATGGAATGAAATTCCAGGTAGAAATGAAAAATGGAAATATGATACTATCAAATCAATAGGCAGTAGAGATGCTTTCGAACAAGAGTTTAATTGTGTGTTTTTAACGTCTGGTGAAAGTACTATTGATGATGATTTATTTGATAGGTTAAAAATGCAAGTATCAGAGCCTAAATTTATATTCGATGAAGGTAAATATCTGCTATGGGATGAACCAACCCATGACCGTATATATATAGCAAGCGTAGATACAGCTGAAGGTTTAGGTAAAGATGCATCAGTAATTCAAATATTTGATTATACTGATATGACTAATATAAATCAAGTTGCTTGTTACCATAATAATGAAATATCTCCTTATAATTTTACTGAAAAGGTATTTGAAATATTACAACACTGGGGTAATCCTTTAGTTTGTATAGAAAGAAATAATTCAGGTGCTCAAGTAGTAGATGGATTAAAAAACAACCATCAATATGAAAATATAGTATCGTGGGGTGCTTCTACTGCTAGTAGAAAAAATCAACAGCTCGGTATAGTATCACATACCAATACAAAGTATAAAGGTATAACTAATATGAGATATTGGATTAATGATATAAATGCGGTGCAGATAAATGATATACATTTAGTAAAAGAATTAAAGAACTTTATTAAGTATCCAAATGGTACATGGGGAGCTAAAAGAGGATTTCACGATGATAGAGTTGCAGCTATGATGTGGAACTTTATTATATTGATAGATGAATTGGTAAGTCAGTATTTTGAAGTAACAAGATATGATACTAATAATAGACCTTTAGAATTAGCGCAATTCGATTATGGGATTAAATACTTTATGAATCCAACATCAATGTATTCTAATGAAAAGGAGAATTTTGGAAATGTATTACCTTCAATTATAGGTAATGCTAATAAAGTTGAATCTGAGATGGACGATTTAATACAGCAAGGATATAAACCATGGCAACCATAGACCAGTCACAATTTAATAAAGGTAGATTAGATAAGTTTCTTTTAGTTACTGACGTACCTGATGTTCTCAAAGAAATTACTACAAATGATTTAGCCGGTAGAAAAAATAATTCGTTAATTGGTGAATCATTACAGTTTTCAGTTTACGGTGCAGTAGTACCTTCTATAGCAGTGCCTGAAAATGACTTAAGATATGCTGGTCAATCTTTAAAAGTATCATCTCATGTTAGACCGTCATATGATAATGTCACGGTTAATTTTACCATAGATAATATGTTTAATAACTACTGGGTCATATATAAATGGTTAGATTTTCTGAATGATGAGAAGTTTTCAAAATTTAATCAGAAAGAATTAGCTAATATACCAACTGTAGCTCCTGAAGATAGAGAAAAAGATACATTGACTCCTACCGATTTATATACTAGAGATTTTACTATTTTTGGTAAAGATGAATTCGATAATAATATTATTAAATTTACGTATACTAAAGCATTTCCTGTTAGTTTAGGTAATATTAGTTATAGTTATAGAGAGCCCGGTGAAATCGAAACTACTTTCGAATTCGCATTTTCACAATTACTAGTTGAATTGGTGTAAATTTTCTCTCAGATACATAAATAATAATATATGGCACGTACAATACAATCTCCCGGAGTAGAAATAAGAGAAATAGATAGGTCACAACGTCCAGTATTACCGGCTGGAACTAACGTCTTAGTGACAGGGTTTGCTGACAGAGGACCTACTGATGAAGTTATTCAAATAACTAGCGTCAGTGATTATGAAAACGTTTACGGTCAGGCATCCACGCCTGCTGAACGTTATTTCAGTTCAACAATTAGACCATTATTAGATTCACCTGCAAATATCTTTACTTACCGTTTACCTTATGGTGAAGGTACAGGAATAGGATTTGGGGCAAGATATGGTGTTTTAGCATATCCTTCAGCTGGTATTAACTATAATGCAACATTTGCTGATGACATTGGAGGCGATGTTGAACTAACAAAATTTAGTGAAATTGGTGTTGGTACTGGTACTGGTACGACCTCAGCTACAAATGGTATATGTTTCTTAGGTGCACCAACACATTTTGATTTAACAAAAGAACAATATGATGCGATTCTAGCTAAAGGTGCATTTCCTAGTGAATCAGACGGTACTTTTGCTTTTGAAGATACAATGACAACAACATTTAGTGGTGTTGGTGCTCTTGGTAAAGCTGCTCTACTAGTTCTTAATAAAGGTCAAACAACTATTAATCAGAAGTTTGAAGGCTTTTATGTCGGTATAGCTGATAATAATAATTTAAATCCTGCTACAGATTTCGATGCCATACGAAATGTAGAAACAATTACAGCAAGTGCTGTTAAAACAAATTCATTTACTAATCTACCAGCTGCAAGAATAGATGGATCGTTATCAGCTAAGTCAGATAATAACACTAATACATTTGGTCAAGATAATGATAGTGTTTCTGAAGTAATGGAAAACTTAAGCATATTTGATATTAGTCAACGTAACTTTGATGATACACTTTCAATTGGTTTATTTAGATTAAGACAATCACCATTTACGCCAGATACTATTAAGTTGAGTGTAAATCTAGAAGAATCTTATGTTGGATCATTTGATTTCCATAGACAAATTAATTCACAACAAGGTGGTCAACCTATATCGTTTAATATTGAGACTAAAGAATCAGAATCACCTAATGTTAAGATTTTAACTAATGAGTTTTTAAATCACAGACTTGGTGAAACTTATCTTAATACGGAAGGTAATCCAAAAGTTAAGATCAGAGTTGCAAATGAGAATTTAAAATCTGGTAATATTGATACGACATTTGTTAATTTATCAGCGGGCTTAATTAATGGTTTAGATGATGGTCAAATATCAGTTGCGAAAGCTGATATTGCAGCAGCTAATGATAAATTGACACCAGCAGATAATGCTTATCCATTAGGAACCTACCAAACAGCTAATTTAAGTGATAAAGTAATTGGTAATGTACCTCAGAAATTAGATAGATTATTCGATACTATTGAAAACGTTGAATTATTCGATGTAGATATTACAGTTGATGGAGGTTTATCAACAATTTTTGCAACTAGTAAGCAGTTAGGTACTGATGGGTTTGATGATACAGCTCAAGTTACTGCAATTGATAGTTTCAGAACTTCGCAAACAAGTTCAGATTCGTCAGCAGGTGATACAGCTGGTAGAAACTTCAGAGGTTATTGGAATGAAGTAACTAATAGATTTGCTAACTTTGCAGAGTTTAGAAGAAAAGATCACATGTTTATTAGTGACTTACCAAGACAAATATTTGTACAAGGTGAAGATTTCTTAACATTATCTGATCCTAATAAAAACTTTAGTAAGGATATTTTAAATCCTATTAAAGCATTCAGAACTATTAACAGTAATTACGTTGCAACGTATGGCCAATGGGTTAAAGGATATGATCCAGTGTTAGACTCAATGGCATATAATCCATTCTCAGGACATGCAGCAGCGGCAATGGCTAATACGGATGCTAACTTCCAACCTTGGTTTGCTCCAGCAGGATTTACTAGAGGTAGAGTTATAGGAGCTAGTGACTTAGCATTATTCCCAACACAGAAGCAAAGAGATATGCTTTATAAGGTTAATGTTAACCCAGTAGCATTCTTCCCAGGTGAAGGTTTTGTAATATTTGGTCAGAAGACATTACAGAAGTTACCAAGTGCATTTGATAGAATTAACGTTAGAAGATTATTCTTAAATCTTGAGAAAGGTGTACGTAATACAGTTAAGTTCTTTGTATTTGAACCTAATTCATTATTAACTAGAACGAGAGTTGTAAATACAATATCACCAATCTTTGATAACGCTAAAAATACAGAAGGGGTATTTGATTACTTGATTGTATGTGATGAAAGAAACAATACGCCAGACGTTATCGATGCTAATGAGCTTAAGGTAGATATATACCTGAAACCAACTAGAGCAGCTGAATTTATCTTAGTTAACTTTTTTGCAACTAAGACTGGTACAGACTTTAGTGAGTTGGTTGGTTAATTAATAGTTGGTAAGTTAGTCAAAGACTATAAATATTAGTATGGCAGATACTAAAGTTTCGAATTTAACTGAGCTTACTAAAGCAGATTCCAATGATGTCTTTTACATCGTCGATACTGGTAGCAGTCTTTCAAAGAAAATTACATTTGATAATTTACTAAAAGGACCTGATAGTACCGGTGCTATTAAGTTTCCAGCAGTTATATCTGAAGTTCAATCTTTAACAACTGACTTTCATGCTATATCATCTGCAGTCAACGCAGTAACAGCATATAGAGATACAGAAATAAGTTTCTTAAGTACACAGTTAAATGTATTGAGTGGGGAATTTGATGTTACAAAAGAATCATTAGCTTTCCCAACACAAATAATAAACAGTTTAAGTAGTGTTTGTTCAATTGATGCTTTAGGTACAAGAGCATCACCAGTGGTAGTAAATTTAGGTAGTACAACAACTATGACATTTGTAAGTGGAATTTTAATAGGAACAACATAATATGGCAAATAAAAAATTAACAGATTTAGGTTCAATTACCACATTATCAGATGATGATGTTTTATACATTGTCGATCCTGATTTAAATGCATCATTACAAGTAACATACGGCGACTTAATCAACACTAAATTTAAATCACTATCTACAAACTTTTTAACTGTATCCGCTGGTTTAGGTACTCTATCAAATAGTGTATCTGCTAAAAATAGAATCGATTACTTATCAGCTGCTGTAGGAGGACCATTTAGTTCATCAACACCAATATTTGTTGATGGTGATGGTAGTGCTGCAGGTAACCCAGGGGCTGTTAGAGACGGAGCTGTAATGGGCATGGCACCTATTGTAACTAATTTAGAATATCTATCAGGTAGATTGAACGATATTTACAGTCAAATAGCATTGAGAGCTTTACAATCTGATTTTGTAACGGTCGAGTCAGATCTAGCTGCTGCTAAACTTCAAGTTCAAGAGGATATAACAACTTTAACTGATGAATTAACAGCCGGTGGTGGTACATTGAGTGCAGTAATAAATTCAAGTGATAATTTAACTGCATTTCCTCAACCAAATAGTGTAGGTGAATTACCAGGTTTTCAAAGATTAAGGACCACGTTAGATAGTATCCATGCATTAACCGCAGGCCCGACTCTAGGTAATGGTGAAGTAATGGGTGGTGCTACTACAATAAAAACTATTTTTGATAATATAGGTGTAAATACATCGACATTGAAATTTAACACCCCAACTGCATCATTTGCTGGTCGTGATGACGGTGAGTTAGGACCATTAAAAGATTCAATATCTTTTATTCCTATAACTATTGGATCAGATACTTTTAGATTACTATTATCTGCAACATAATTAAACTAAAATAACTAAGAATGCATAAATAATTATAGTATGGCACAGACTAGACAAACAATTCAGAATTTTTATACGCAGAGCCAGCAAAAAGACTTTGCAAGGCTTAATCTTTTCAGAGTTTTAAATATCGATTTCGGAGATGGTTCAGATGTTTCATTTAATGAAGATGATTTAGTTTATGCAACAACAGCATCTTTACCTAATAAAGAAATAACTTCTAATTCAGTACCCTATATGGGATTAGAATTTAGAGTACCTGGTGTTGTTAAATACCCAGGTGGTTCAGGTTATACATTAAGATTTAGATGTGATGAAAATTATGATTTAAGAAATAGATTTTTACAGGTAATGAATGATACCTTTGATGATTCAGATTCAACTGGTAACTATTTTATTCCTAATCAAAATTCAGTTTTAGACTTAGCTTTATTGGATAAAGAGTTAAATAGAGTAAGTCAATTCCAATTAGTAGGTATAGCTCCTACAAGCGTTGGTGATATTCAATATGATGTCACAGGTGATGGTGCAATAGCAGAATTCGATGTAACAGTATCGTATCACTTCTTTAGACAAACAGCGTAAATCTAAATAGTTAATTCGTATTAAATATTAATAATACGATGGCTAAGTTTTTAAATGGTATAAATAATGCAATACGTAGCTTTAACTCTCTAGGTGGAGGATTAGCTGCTGCTCCAAGTTTAGATATTATCGGAGCTAATATTCCTTTTGCTCCATTAATTAGTTTTAGAGATTATTTTTTAGATAATTTTAATCAATGGACTAACTCTATACCTTTAAATACTCAATTTATAATTTTAATAGATAGATACCCACCTGCACTAACTACCGAAACAATGCGTAGATTAGAGCCTATTCAGAATAATGGTTTTGATATAGACATAGCTGCATCGTTATTAACACAAGCTAAAAACCAATTATTTGTTGGTTGTATCTTTGCCAATGGATTTCAAGTAGGTAGTGAATCATTAGGTGTTTCAGAAGCAACTATCGATAATAATAGAGGATTTATACCCGGGACTATACTAGAAAATAGAGCAGGTTTTTCCGGAAATCAATTACAAGTATTCTTTAGAGAGACCAATACATCATTTACTGACGTAATTATGAGACCTTGGTTAATAGCAGCATCACATTATGGTTATGTAGCTAGAAACTTTGATGATCCAGTTGAAGCTAGAAAAGATATGAAATGTAATATAACTATATTACAATACACAAGATCAGATAAAGGATTATCTCAGATACCTAGAAAAACATGGAGATTCTACAATTGTATACCTACTAGTTTAGATAGTAGAACTTATGATCATGGTGATGATGAATCAGCTAAAAATTTTAATGTCGGTTTTTGTTATGATAAATATGAAGTTTCTAATAACTTATATCTATCAGTTGAGCAATTAATTAAGAGTATTAACCCCTTTGGATTTTAATAAATGGACGTAGGTAAACAATTAGAAGCTTTAACTAAATTAAATGCAAGTGTTTTAGCAACTTTAACCAAAGCATCAAGTATGAAAGGTGGAGAGGGAGGTAAAAAGGATGCATTTCAATTCAAAACTGGTCCTGAAAAAGTAGTAGTTCAAGACTTTGATAAGCCTGCTTTAGAAAAATTAAAATCTATATCCGGAGCAAGGGTAGCTCCTAGTGCAGAAGCTAGTACATCTGGTAAAAGTAAAGGACTTGGGTCAGCATTGGGAATGATATTAGGTTTAGGTGTAGGTATAGCTGGGTTAGCTGTAGTATTCAGTGCAGCAGATAAAGCTATAGGTGCATTAGGTGGAGGTGAAAGTCTTGCTTCATTAATGAAAAATTTAGCTGAAGGTTTAGGATCATTTGCTGGACCTGCTTTAGTACCTTTAGGAGCTTTATTGGGAGCTGGAGCTTTATTCGGTATGTTACCTGGTGGAGGATTTGGTATAAAAAGAGGTGTTAAATTAGCTACAGGAATAGCAGGTATAGGTGTCGGTTTAGCAGGATTTATGCTAGGTTTAGCTGGTTCGGATAAACTTATATCTATGTTAGGGGAGTCAGATCCAGGTGCTAGTATTGCAACGTTAATGAGTAATCTAGCTACTGGTTTAGGAGCTTTTGATAATTCTTCTATGATAGCATTAGGGTCTTTATTAGGGGCTGGTGCGTTATTTGGTAATATACCTGGGCTATCAGTTCAAGGAGCAGCTTTAGGCATGACTGCAATAGGAGCTGGTATTGGTGGATTTATACTCGGCATAGGAGCAGGTGATAAACTAATGGATTTAATGATGGGTGAATCTGAACCCGGTAAAGCAATTTCAACTTTA
>CEPR01039724.1_pt1 | contig 10919 bp, 5 predicted proteins | sample 530431 | NCBI WGS metagenome assembly CEPR01 (sample SAMEA2620078, study PRJEB7988) | marine metagenome | isolation source: saline water (ENVO:00002010), including
TTATATTGGTCGCCTTTACCTGTTACAACTCTTTCAACCATTGACCTTGGATTCTTAGCACCATCCTTAAACTTAGTTAAAGATTTATAATCTTTGAGTAACACTAACATTCTATACTCAGCAGTATTTAAGTTAGTTAACCCTGCTTGATTTCTTAGTTTATATATATTGTAAATTTCATCTTTAGTAATACTTTGTATTGTATGTCCTTTTTCTGCTAGTTTTTTAACAACATTATTATATACATCATCTGCAGTAGAATGAGCCATTGATGCCGCAACACGTCTTGGGAATCTATCACCTTTGTTAAATAAATACAAAGATGCATCTTCAATATGATTAAAAATAGTTTGCAATTGAGTTTTACTTAATCCGGTAAGACCTTCAGTTAAATCTCTAGCACCAATACTTGCAATACTTTTTCCTTCATCTGCGATACCTATGTAAGGACCTACTTCATCTAATGCTTTTGTTAATTCAGAATTGTTACGTCTAGCTAAGTGATTAAAAATACTCTTAGCAATCTTACCCCCATTACGTATACCAAAAGCCGGTAATACTGATAATGGTAACATTGTAGTTTGTACTGCCGCTGATAATAAGTTAATACCTAATGTACTAATACGAGATAAAGCCAAACTAGTTGAAACTAAACTACGTAATCTACGAGTGCCCGGCTGATAATTAGCTGTACTAAACAATCTATTTACACCAGGTACTTCACGGATAGCTTTCTCTATAGTGCCTAAAATAGCATCTATTTCTTTCTCTGCTTTGTATGGTCTACCAAATAATTCACTTGCTTTTGCTTCTAGAAAATCTGCTAATTCTTTACCTGCTGATTCTGCAGTGCTAAAGTTTCTTAATTTAGATATTTCCGTATTAGCATCCAAAGCTAGTCGAGCATAGTGTTTATATCTTAATTGTTTAACAGCATAAGTAAACGCTACGTCCATAACATTTGTATCTATGTTACGTAATTTATCAGAACGATTTTTAATATTACTATTGTTAACTCTAAATTTATTAGCAAAGAATTTTTTATTCCCACCACGAATAGCTTTCTTAAGTTCTGATACAGACACAGAGTTTAATCCAACTTCATTGAATAATGCTGCACCTATTTCAGGTAACTCATTGTCTACTGTTCCTAGTGCGCCATCTACTTCTAAGACACTTATACGCCCTGAAGATAAATCACCATCAACTCCACGTAAGGACCTAGGTTTTTTACCGGATAACACTTTTGTAATAAGTTTTTCTGCTTCGTCTGCACTTTTTACATAACCAATAGTTACCATGTTGTTGTTAGCACCTATATAACTTACTTTCAAATCACCTATTCTCATGTGAGGATAGTAGTAAGGTATACGTTTTGGTAAAGCAAAATTAGCATCACTTAGTTTTATAATATTACCGGCAGCATTAACTTGCTCACCACGTCTAATACTATCTAATATTTCTTTTTCCGCTGGAACTAACACATCATCCCAGAATGTATCATAAAACTTTTTATGTTCTTTTACGAAACTTTGTACATCATCTGGTAATGTAGATATAACTCTATTTACTTCTGGTTCAATTAATTCTAATAAATCATCGTAAGCTGTATTAGGATTTTTTGTAGCAATATCATCTGCTATTTGTTCAATCCTAATAATTGCATCATTTGCTATAACTTTATTCTGAGAATTAAGTGACCTATATACTGTTTTCATTGGTTTTATTGCGCTATCTAAGAATCCGCCTTTAACTAAATCTAATTGAAATAATCTACTACTAGATTCCGCATTGTTTATAAATTTAATAGCACCACCATAAGCAGTATCTTGTACCATTCTTGTACTAGACCTAAACAAATTCAAAAACTTTTTCATGCCTCGTAGCAATGCACTAGAATGTGTACCTATATCACTTGTTCCTTCTAATTCTTTGGCGGTAGTTTCTTCTAATGTTTTCTGCGCATCTTCTACTTTAGTTTGTTCTCGTTTGTTTTTACTTTTTGTAGCAGGTTTAGGTTTTATTTTATTTATAGCTGCTTGTTCTGCAGTATTAGCTACATTTCTTGCTGAAGACATATCAGCTTGATTAATTAATTTAATTACTTTGTGTGGATTATTACGACTATTAATTAATTCAGCTATATGATGTAACTCATGACTTCTATAATCTTTACCTAATAAAGCTCTTCTAAATGTAGGGTCATTGTTTAATAATTCATTGGTAATTTTTCTAGCTAACTGGTCTCTTGCTGCTAGTTGTGCATTTGCAGGCACGTTTTGTATAGCGGCTAATTCTCGTTGTGCTTGTATTACAAGTTTATCTTGTGACGGAGTTTTTAATAAATTATCTAAATCATTTTTTACATATGAAACAGTTATATCTCGTAATTTAGGCTCATGTTTTGCTATGTTAGCTGCATGTTCTTTAGCAGTTGATGCTACAGTACGTTGCAAAGTATTTAAGTCAAACCCATCAAATATTGTTTGACCTACTATATCATTCATTTGTTCAATTCGTTGTTTAGTTAATGGATTAACTTGTTTTGGGTTAGTAACAAGTGGTTGTAAATCATCTATAATCCCACGCATAGCTATTGCTAGATTACCGTGATGGTTTAGGAACTTGTTTGCTAAAATTAAATTACGTAAATTTGATATTGAATCTGAGAATTGATTAACTACAGAGTTTGGACCTAACATTCCTATTTCATCTAGCTTGTCTAACTTCTTAACTAAGTCTTCAATATCTTTTGCTTTCTTAAATAAGGTACGGTCTGTATCAAACTTTTTACTCATTTTCTCTGTAAATTTTAATAATTGTTTAGTAGCTCTTGCTACGTCTTTTGTTGTTGCAGTTGGTGGTAAATATAAATTAAGTTTGTTTTTGTAAATGCTGGTAGATTCTAATACATTATCTACTAACTTTTCCATACCACTAAGATTAAATTTAGCTGCAGGTGTTTTAACTTTACCTAACTTAAAACTATCTGCTACCGCTGCTGTTTTTCGCATCTTTGCGGTTGAGCTAGCTAAAAAGTCTAATTGCTCATGAAAAAACCCAATAACTAAATCTTTATCCATACTATCTAAATGGTCATAGCTACTGCTATTAACTCTTTTAGTTACTAATTTTTTGTATTGAGCTACGTTTGTACCATCAACAATAACTTTACTACCTCTAGGTCTAAGAACTTGTGCATCTACAGGACTAAACATGCCTGAAGTCCTATTAATGTTAGCATCTCCTAATTCATCTACGGATTGTTTAATTGTTTTAACGTATGCTTCGTAATTTTCTCGTAATGGTTTAATTAACAGATTGTTTAGGTTAGCTTTACTTATTCCTTTAGTTGGTACAGTCTTACCTAAATTCTTAGCTACGATAGCTGCCAACCCGGTGTCTGCTTCATCAATAAAACTTTTAATTAGTTTTTCTATGTCTGCAAATTTTTTACCTAAGTCTGAAGTGATTTTTCGTACTTGTGGTTGTTCTCCAAAAATTGTTGAATCTAATTGTCTAGATTGTTGTACAGAAGTGTCATCTCCTTTTAATACTTTGGCTAGTGCTGCCCTGCCCGGTCTAAATGGTTCAGTTAAATCGTCTGCTGTTTTAGCTGTAGCCTTAATAGCTTCATCAATTGATTCACTACCTTCTCTAGTTAATAGACCTATATCTTCTAATAATTGATACTTATGAGATGCAAACTCGCCTTGCACTCTAGGATTACGAGGAGTATTTTTAATTAGACCTTGTATACCTCTAACTAATCCGTGACCACCTATAGACCATAAAGCTGATTCAACATAACTCATATCAAATAAATGAGCACCAATTACAGTTTCACTTGTTAATTGTCCAGTTATTTTTGTTAATTCACCACCAGTCATTCGACCTATGTGAGCTACTGGTCTTGCACTTCCGGTTGGACTACCTTTTACTATTTGATTAGTTAATCGAGCTAGTATTGGATTTTGTCTGTACTCATCTAATTTTGTAATTAACTTTGCTGCACTTGATACATTTTTTGTTTCTTTAGCCCAATTAGCAAAATTAGCAATAGCTCCGCCAGCAGATTTAATTCCAGCACCAACAAGAGCATTACCACTAAGTATAGATGCTAATGTACCACCAAATAATCCAAATATGTTTGCTGCTTTTTCACCTGTAGTAACTGGTTCTATAAATGACAAAGCATTTCGTTCAAACATTGGTAATATACCTAATGTATATTCATACAATCCTCGTCCAAAGTTTGCTGTTATTCCATATTGATGTTGAGAGAATTCTCCTGCAGGTATACCAGCTGACCCGTATGCATCAAATAAACGTCCTTGGCTTGCTAAACTATAAGCCACACTATCACTTAACAAACGTTTATCTACTACATTAGTTGTATCCTCTGGCTGTTTAACAGGCAGTAACCCGTTGTACACTTGTTCAGCAATTTCAACTTTAATTTTACCAGACCTATCTCTTTCTGGACCTTTACGTAGTTTGTCTTTAGCCTCTAATATCTCAAATTCAGGTAACATATTAATATCTCCCTATACGGCAGCACTATCTGTGTTAATCGTATTTAATACCATGTCTTTGAATTTATCCTGTAATTCTACAGACATGTTTTCGTCTATCTCTAATGTATAATTAGCAATAAATCTATTTAATAATTCCATATCATCTAACATATTATATTTCACAATTGTTTCGATAGCCGCAGTTTTATATTCACCTATTTCATTGTCGCTAACAGTGTAGCCTAACTCATTATCTTCTGTTGGTGTGGCGGCTTGTGCTACGGTAGCTGTTCCTTGTTTTTGACGACTGAATTCTTCTAACACACTTAATAAATCTTTATTTTCTTTATCAGTTATAGTTTCATTTTCGGCTAAATTAATTGTTTCTCCTGTTAATGCAGAAGTTAAATTGATGTTAATTCCTGAATATTTTTGACTTACATCAAATGGGTCATAATAATTGTTATATCTTGTTTTTAACTCAGGGTGTTCTTCTAAGATTGCTACTGAATCTCGTTTAGCAGTGTTAATTCTTTTCATTGCTCTAACCCATAAGTCTTTATTTTCTTCTGTTATCTTCAAACTTTTAGCTAACTCACTAGGATTAATAGTTTCTATTCCTAAATCTTCTAAGAATTTAGTCATAACAATTAAACCTTTACCAAGTAAAACTTCTTCCGAACTACCGGCAGCTCCTTTGTTTACAAAAGCGCCTACTAAAATGTTATCTAAGTTTTTTAATAGTAATTGTTTTTCGTTGTCATCAAACTTATCAGAGTTTTCTATTAACTCTTCTATATTTAATTGGTCTTTCATTAATGTCAGTAAATCATTAACTTCAGAAAAACTTTTTACGTTAGTCATAAATTGTGTATCTATGTTTTTTGCTAATTGATTAAATTCCATTTCAGCTTTAAGACCTGAGTCTGCATAATTTACTAACTCTTCGTTAGTATAATTACCACTGTCTTTGGCTGCTTCTGTTTGTTTAGCTATTTCGTCTATTACTTCAGTTACAATAGCATCTTCTTGTTCTGGAATAACTTCTATACCAGCTTTTTTGAGCCCTTCTCTAACTAACACTCTAACTCTAGTTTGAATACCTTCCTTAATATTATCGCCTTGTATTCCCATTGAATTAAGCCCATCAGTATAACCTTCAACTAAATCTGGATTTGTAACTTGTATATCACCTAATATGTTTGCAAAAATAAGTTCTTCCATAATTGGTGTAAGAGTATTGCTTAAATTTATATCACCATCTTTTGCGTAGAAATCTAATTTTCTAGTTGTCTTACCAAATACTTTTGTTTGCTCTTCGTTAACACTTGGAATAGCTATGTTACTAAAATCGACTTTACCTGAGCTTTGTACCGTTCTTAGAAATGTTCTTTGATTATCTGCTTGAGGATTTAGTTGTGATGTTAAAACTCCAGTAGTCGGGTCAAGTGTACTTTTCTTTGTAGTACCATACAAAGTATTATAATTTTTTATATTACCTTTTAACGATGTATCTAATGCACTTAGCCTAAGTACATTATCATCAGTTAAGACTCCTGCTTTTGAGTCATACATTTTTTTATATAAACTAGCTACTTTTATTGCAAATGCTGAACCACTAATTTCACCATTTTGTAATTGAACTTGCAATCTATTTAACTCATCTGTTATATTGCTGTATGGCACTGTATTTAATTTTTTGTGCATATTTGTGACATTGTTTATATTGTCTATATCTTGTTGATATTTTTTCTCTAGCACCTCTCCATATTGCCCAAACTTTTTATTTACAGGAGTAACTGCACTCATGTAATCTTGTGTAGGAGTTGATGACGCATTTTTACTAAACATATTTTGTATAGTGTTATCATATACTTGTACTCTTCTGTCATTAGCACCAGCCAATCTTTCTTTTTCTAATTGGTCTCTCGTTGGTATTGTAAATCCTAAAGTAAAATTACCTTTTTTAATTGTTATTGCCATATGATTCTCCTATTTATCCAGTTGGTGCTGGTCCAAAATACCTTGCTCCTGCTAATGCTAACATTCCTAAATCTAATCCAACTGAGAAAGCTGGTTGACTTGTAGTTTGTGTTCTGTCTGATTGATTTATTCCTGTGCCTGTTGTAGCTAAGGTTGTTATCATATTTAAGAAAGCAGCTTGTTTATTTATTCTAGCTTGCTGTGAAGTTCTATATTCATCTTGTGCTAAACCTAACACATTAAAAAGAGATGTGTTTAATTGTTGCTGTAAAGATAAATGAGCTTGTATTTTTGCAGCTTGTATTGTTACTTCTGATTCTAATAATGCCATGTCTTTTTGTAAAGATAATGCTTGTTGTGATTGTCCTATACCTAACAAATCTTTTATCATACTCGCTGCCGTATCTCTAGCTTGTATTGCTGTTTGTAAGAATTGTAATTTAGCACCAGCAACTTTTGCGTTAGCGTCTTTGGTAAGTTCAATAAGTCCTTCTTTGACTACATTTAATACAGCACCGGAACTAGCTCCACCTAAATCCGCAACTAAATTTCCCATCGTGCTTTGTATAAATTCTTCACCTTGGTCTTCTAATTGAGTAAACAATGCTTCAGCATATTCGTCTACTCTTGCGTCTATACTTTCTTGAGTTGAATCTACTAACAATGAGTTAATAAAATTAATCTGAGCCGGTGGTAAATTATTAGTAATTTGAGCTACTACATCTGTTAGTAATGGTGGGTCTGGTAATGCAAAGGCAGAGTTTGCTCCTGCTGTTTCATATATTTGACTAATTTGTTCTTCTGTTGCGCCTTCTGGATTATTAGCTATCTCTAATGCTCTTGATACAATACCTGATGTGGTTGAATCTAATGTACCTTGGTCATAGGCTTCATAAAAACTTGTATAATCCATTTCATCAAAACCATATTTTTGTAATAACTCTCCTCCAAAATTTGTAATACCTAATTCAGCATCACTTGTTCCTGCTTGTAATCCTTGTGTAATTGATGCTAACTGGTCTTCTGATGTATTTTCTGGTATAAAAATTGTACCGTCTGCCAATCGTTGTATTCCCATACTATCAACTAATTGTTTATTCTGCATAAAGCCTTCAACAGAACCTTGTCCCATTTTTTCACGTTCTGGTACACGTTTTTCTAATTGAGTAAATTGCTGTGTTTGTGGATTATATAATTGTCCTCCTATGTTCATAGACGCTGGAGTTTGTGTTGTAAACATTTTACTTAAATTGCCATAAAATGATTGTATATCACTTGGTCCACTAACACTTTTATCTACTGATTTTTGCTTGCTACTACCACCCATAATGTTCTCCTACTTCATCAGTTTTTAATTGGTAAATTAATACTGATGGTTTTTTCTTTGCTAAACGCTCTACCCATTTACTGGTTTTTTGATTTGCTTGTATTTCTACATTGTTGTAATTCCATTTTTTACAAAACTCAACTATCTTAGAAAACCACAAACGAGGACGTTTTCTGTATTGTTTATCTATATATAAAAATTCTATATACAAAATATTATCATCGTGACCGTTAGTGTTAAGATTATAGCCCATAAGTCCTATAGGTTTTGAATCCCATCCACCCTCAGTAAGCACATGCCATATCAAGCCTCGTGTTATTATTTCTCTAGTTTGTTGAGGTTTTACTTCTTCCATGTATTTATCTACATAGTATTCTTGATAATCATGTATTACTTTTTGCAATCACATTCTCCATCACAAGAACATTCTAGTAATTCTTTTATTAGCATTACTTGTCCTTGTAAATACGCACTTGCAGCTTTTGACTGCTCATAGCGTTGCTCTAATTCTTTTAATTTTTCTTTTAATAAAGTTTTATTCTTACATTCACACTTATTCATTTAAACGTCTCCAATGTTACTAATGATACTGTATAACTTTGTACACTTGCTGTAAGGTCACTGTTATTATCTTGTACACTTACAGCTACCGTATATGTTGTATCGGCTGCACTATCTATACTTCCTGCTGGGTCACCATCTAGAAATGTACCAGTGCATGTATTGCCATCTTGATTTCGCCCTGTTACTACAGCACCTCCACCTGATGTAGCATAAAAACTACATGTATTCTTAAATGTATTTCCATCTATTGTTACTTGTAAATTAGCATTGCCTTGACCTACACTACCACTACCTCTGACTACAGCTACTACAGATATAGTTCCTATAATATTTCCACCTTTTGTTGATACCGTTAAATTTACATCACTACCATCAGAAGATGTACCTGTTGTTACAGTAGGTACTGTTATAGCTCCATCTTCTATGTTACCTGTAGCTATAATATCTCCAGTTACAGTTATTGTACTATTGTCCCATGCAATGTTATTACCTCCGCTAGGACCAAATCTAAATGTACCATCTGTATTTACATCTACAGTTTGTGTACCATCTGCTTTGTATGCATTAAGACCTGTTGTTGCTAATTCAACTCTAGCACCTGATGTAGCAGTCTGTATCAAACCACCTGTTATTGTGCCAGCAGTTATTGTTCCTAAGTTTGCAGATATAGCTGATAAGGTGCTTACATCTATTTTACCAGCAGTAACAGCACCAGCTGCTAACTCTGCTGCAGTAATAGTTGTACCTGCAATTTCGTCAGCTGTTATTGTGTCTGCTGCTATCTCGGTAGCTGTTATTGTGTTTGCATCAATCTGTGTTGCTGTAATAGTATCTGCTGATATAATACCGCCATCTAGAAATGTGCTTGTGCCTGTTTGAAACTTTACAGTACCAGCTGCATCTATTACTTGTATACCATATTCATTAGTTGCTGATGAACCTAACTTACCAATTTTAACTCTAGTAACTGGTGTGCCTTGATTATCGTCAACACTAATTAAATTATTTGGACCATCTAGTTTTATTTTACTTTCTGCTCCAACAAATACTGTATTTAAGAATTGTGTATTGTTTGCGACTTTATCAGCACTTACATCTACTATTTGATTATTGCTAATCAAAAATTCTGATTGTACAGCAGATATAAAATCTAATAAAGCTAAATATTGTGAATCTAAGAACTGAGGTAAGTCTTTACTTATATAACGAAGCGTATCTCCTGTTACAACTACAGGAGGAGCTGGCAAAGATATGTCATCAAACTTACTGTAAACTGACATTAGCTATCGCCTCCATCTTCTAACTCACAGATAAATTCAGACACTTCCGTAAAATTTGTTGCTTTAATTGTAACATATCTTCCATAAACACTAAAGTCTGCTTTAGGTGCTTTACCGTCTGTATCACTAATTGTTTCATCTGTATATGTTGGTGTGTCTGTGCCTAAGTCAGCGACTCCTACAGATATGGTAGTGCTTGTTGGTGTAGCATCTGTTTGTACTCTTTGTACTTGTACATAATCTGAGTCAGGGTCTTGTGCTAATGGACTTTTTAATCCATAGCTACCATGATATGCCTTTGTTGCTAAGGTAGTTGTAATTGCTGAACTACCATCTGTTCCTGATGTATCTCTTTGTTTTACTATGCCAGAGCCAGCACCAAAATAAACTTCAGGTATAGCTACAGTTCTATATCTATAAAAACCTGCATATGCACTAAACGTCCATTGACTCCACACATTAAATTGATAATTCCAAACAAAACATCTGTCGGGTTCTTCATTACTTCCAGTTGGATAATGTATGATTACTTCTCTATTCTTGAAATCTGTCCAACAATATATGTTATCTTTGTATGTATAATTTAATGTACTAAATAATTCATTAACAATAGTTTCATCTGCTATAGGTCGTAAAGCTGCTCCATTAAATAAATAGATACCATCGTTACTTACAAACACTTGTGCATTTGGTATATTAGTTACAGCTTTTGGTCCTATAATACCTACTTGTTGTCTATTCTTTGGTACAAATATTAATGGACTACCTTGGTCTTGCAACGTTACTATTGAATCAGACTTAAATACTGTAATAAAATTTTGTCCTAAAACTTTAGCTGTAATAATTGGTGTGCCTGAAAAATTCAAATCAAGAAAATTTGTATTAGATATACGGTCATAATCTGACGCATCTGTATATAATATTCTATTAGGAACTTCACCATCAGTTCCGTCTGTTGTATTAAAAAATAACAATCTAGAATTAAATGCTAATACTACATGAGCTGCAGTTAAGTTTCTACCTGAACTACTTGTATCCCAAGACACAGCACTAAACCCTGCTGTACTTGATTTAGCTATGGCGTTTTTACTATCTGTTACATAGATTTCATTATTAGCTTCTGCAAAAAATAATTTTTCTGTAGATAATCTATTACTACCTGCGGCTAATCTAGCTGTATAGCTACTACCATTCCATTCATATATATTATTTGTAGTAGCATGAAATCTTCTTACTGTACCATCATTT
>CEPR01060646.1_pt1 | contig 10915 bp, 15 predicted proteins | sample 530431 | NCBI WGS metagenome assembly CEPR01 (sample SAMEA2620078, study PRJEB7988) | marine metagenome | isolation source: saline water (ENVO:00002010), including
TTTTAAAATTATAGACTTTAGATATTCTAAATCGATTTTTCTATAACTTCAAACCAAGAAAAATGCCCTCTCAACAACCCACAACTCAACAACTTCAATCAAAAATTACTTCTCTTGAAAAAGGTAAAAAATATGCTTGGGGAAAATATTATGGTGAAGTTAATAATCAGTTAAGTCAAAATACCACACAATATAATAGAATGAAAGAATTTGTAGAAACTATCCCTACACATATTAAGGAAGAATATATTAAAATGTTAGAAGAATTAAAAAAAAATATTGAATGTCCTATTTGTATGAATATTATTGAGAATAATGATTTACAATTATCCAACTGCGGACATAAATATTGTAAGACTTGTTATGATAGAATACTAACAGATAGTAATAAATGTGCTATTTGTAAGAAAAAACTTAAATGGAATTAATACGAATAAAAAAAAATAATTAGTTAATTTATTTACGAATAAAAAAAAAATATTTTTTTTACATTTTAAAATTGATTATTTAAAATCGATTTTTATATAAACCTAAATAAACCAAACCAAGAAAAATGCCCCAAACCTTGTATCTATTGAATGATAAAATTATCCAATTCTATACTGGATATATCAAGAAAAATTTACGAACTAATTTTGAAAATGATGGCGATGAGGATTTCTTTGATATGGATAATAATAATGTTAATAATATTTTATATTGTGATGGAAATGTTTATGTAAATTATGATGAAGTAGAAGACGATATGGTAGAGAATATGTGGAATAATAATAAAACATTTTATAGTGATGAAGATGAAATTAGAATAGATAGTGAAGAGATATTTGAATTTATGGATAAATGTGTATATAATAATAATCATATAGACTGGGAATGTGAATTAAAAATGGGTGATTGTTTAGATATGAATAATTTAATTAGAGAATATGAAACTGATTATGTTGGTTGTGAGTGTTTTAATAAAACTCGTCAATATGAGGGATTTATAAATGCTTATTGTTATGTATTCGCTCATAATTTAACTGAAGATTGGAGTGAATCTTTGGATATTACTGAATGTTGTGAAGACGAATATAAGGAGGAGTTCAAAAAATGGAATACTATTCAACGAAATTATATGACGAGAGTTAATAAATGGATTAAGAGAACACCTATTAGAAATTTAATGGTTAAATATGTTAAAAAAATTACTAAAAAAAAAACTGCTTGTCTAATGTTAGATAAATTAAAAATTATTGACCTTGATATTAAGAGTGAGATATTAAAAAATTTTTAATTAAAAAAGTTCAAAATTGAAAATTATTTTAGAATATATAATAATGGCATGTTTAAAAAATGCTCCTATTTTTAATAGAAATAAAAATGACTATTATACACAAAAAAAATATTGGGAAGATATTAAACATTTAATTCCAAAAGATAAAATTATATTTGAAGCATTCTTATTAAATAGTAAAAGTAATAGTATTGAATATTTAAAAGATATGGGTTTTAATGTTGTAGGAAATAATAAATTAGACTTCTTAAATGACGAATTACCAGAGTTTGATATTATTGTATCCAATCCTCCTTATGAAACTAATGTAAAACAAAAAATATTTAAAAAATTAGTTGAATTAGATAAACCATTTATTCTTGTAGCAAATATTATGAATGTATTTTCTAAATATTATAGAACTATATTTGGAGATAAATTAAAACATTTACAAGTTATTAAACCATTAGGTAAAATAAAATTTGAAGAATATAATGAAGAACAAGATAAATTAGTTAATTGTAGCGAACCAGCATTTTATAATTGTTATTTAGCATATAGAATGAACTTATCTAATGAAGAATTATGGTTAAATTAATTCTTCAGGACATTTTAAGAAATAAAAAAAAAAAAAAATAATTTGAAATATGAAAATAGTTTTACCTATGCGATTGGTGCGATTATATTTTTTTATTTAAGAATTAGCAGTAATTACACCAGTAGCACCATCAAGGATATACATAATATCATGGACGACGAATAAATCAACAAGACAAGCAGTAGCGGCAGCACCAAAGTTATTAGCACCATCTCCAGTTTGAGCGTGTAATACAAGAGGTAATCCTTGTCCTGCTAAATTCTTACCTGCGAAAGCCGCATCATAAGATTCAAGGTCAAGAGAGAATAGACAACGAGAACATAAACCTAATTTATCATTAGCCGCTGAACGATAGTAAATAGAAGCAGGTTGTGCGGTGTCTAATCCAGCGATACAATCACAACCACGAAGGTCGCTATTGAAATAACCAAGAGCCATTTGAGTATTAGCAAGTAATTCTCCTTTATCACTCGCACTACATTTAATTTGTTGTGCTGGAATGCGAATTCCACCAACGGAATAGTTATATTCACTAATAGCACAATTTACAAAACCTGATACAGAGTTCGCTTCAGGGTTAGTAAGAGCCGCATTAACACGAATACCTCCAAGTAATGATTTAACAGAGCGTTTCCGTGTTGAGAATGTTAATGTTTCAGTTTGAGAAGCACCACCAGTTATAGTTTGTTGAGTATTTTGAACTCCTACTGAATGAATTTGAATAGGAACACCACTACCCATAGCAGAACGGAACATAGCGGCGAATTCAGGACCAGGTTTTAAAATAGGTAAATGTAATTCCCAGTTAGAAGTTTCATAGGCTACAACGCCAGGACCAGCATCATTAGGGGCAATAGCCGCAGTAGCATCAGCAGATAAGGTTATAGATAAATATGATACACCTTGAGTATAACCAAGAGGCATATATCTATCAGCATTAAAGAAAGCACTATTAGGGCGGTGAGTAATAGTTCTTGTAGCATTATTAGCAATTTGTGTAGCACCAGTAGCCGATAAAACCGCATTAGTAATACCATCACCACTTGTAGGTTGTGATACAAGAGCAGTTAGACAAGAATCAGTCCCTGCTCCATCCTCTTCATGATTAACAGAAGAAACTTTATGGTGATTATCATTAACTCTTAACATAGCACTATAGTTATTATAGTGTATCACTTCCTCTAATAAAGCCCCTGTGCCTCCCACGATTCTCCAATTATCAATTACAGAAGCACCACCAACAGAGGGATCTAAATAAATAATAGCACCTGAAGCATTATTTTTTAAATTAAATTTTAAATAAGCCCGTTTTAAATCAACAAAAGATTCGCTGGGAACATTAAAAGGAATTCTCACTTCTTGATTCGCACCAAATGTTCCACCATTTGAAGGAATAGCAGTAGAATATGTAAGTTCTAATTGAGGTTGAGGCATAGAAGGCACCTCACTTAATCTCATCTCAAACGGAGTAGTAGCGTTTTCGTCCATTATACTATATATTATATAAAAAAAAAAAAAAATAAATTAAAATTAATTAATGATTTAATTAATTAAAAATTAATAATTTAATGCGGGCATATTTTTTGTTAAAATATCAACTTGTGGTGGAACATATATACATAACCACATAGCCCAATCCTTACCAGCAGTAGCCGATGTCCCAAGTAAATCTCCGTCTTGGTCTGTTAGTCTAATTTCTATTTGATTTCTAAATGGATTAGCGATTGCTACATAATCATTAGGATTACTTTGAAAATCACTATAACTATAATCTGTATTACCAACTCCAATAATACCAATTATATTAGAAGATATTACATTTTTATTTTTTGTTGTTAAAGGGGCACTTTCAATATTATTAGGATATTGATTAATTAATCTTATTTGAACTAATGAAGTATCGTCATTTGTAAATTGTGATGCTGTTCTTTCTATTTGAAAATATTTTACTTTTATTAAACATGCTCCAGCATTTTCTAATTCTTCTGCGTTAGGTGCTTGGGATAATATAGAACCAATATCAAAACGGCATACATCACTACGAGTTGTTATACCACCAAGACAATCACTCGCATTTAAATAAACATTAAATAAGTTAGTAGGATTTGTTTGTTCCATTATATATATTATAACATTTTATTTTTTATTTTTACTTGCTTGATAAATTAACATTAATGGTTTTATATTATTATTAAAATAATCTTCTCTTGTTCTTCTTAATGCTATATGTTTAAATAAATCATCGTCTAATTTATCTATTTCATCTAACATTCTATTTAATTCTGCTAATTCTTTTTTTATTAATTTATATAAACTTTTCTTTTTCTTCATTTATATATTTATGTTTTTAATTTTAAATTATTCCATTCACCAATTTTTTCCTGAAAATATGATTTTAATTCTTCTGTTTCTTTTTTATTAGTTTCCATTTTAGTTAAATTAGTATCTACTTCATTTAACATTCTTCTTACTCCTTCGTCATCACTTCTGCGTGTTTTTATTACAGATTGTGGTGCTTTGAAAAAACTTATTATTAAATTTATTTCCCAATCTGCTCTTTCAAAATTTACATTATTAGTTTCGTCTTGATATGTGATTAATATATCTATACTATTTATTTGTTGTTGTGCTAATTCACATTTAAAACTTTGTGGAGGTTCAAATGTAAAAAATGTATTTCTACTTAATTCTACTGGAACTTGTGCTATTACATTACTAAATTTTCCATTATTTGATTCTATTACTTTACTATTATTTAAATTAGGTAATCTTATAAATATACTATTACGAGTATCTGTTATATCCACCGCCCTGTCGCTTGTAATCCCATTAGCATCACTAATAGTTTGTATTGAGGAGGTAAAACCCAAAAACCTACGGCAGGTATTATCACCTGTAAAATCAAAGACTGCGTCATTCCCACTATTAGTTATAGTTAATAAATTATTTATTTCATCGTAAGAAAATGTATATGTATAACCATTTCCCCAAGTTGTAGATTGTGCTTCTAATAATTCTTTTAATTTAGTTCCTAATTCTATTATACTATAACTTCCACTTGGTATTGTTAATTCTACATAAGCATTTGCTCCTTCCTTAAATTTTATTTTATTATTATTATTATTATTTGATAAATTATAAAAACTATTAGGGATTGTAGCACTTACTAATTCTACTGCTAATATTTCATTTTCTTCTGCTATTATATTTTGAAATAAATTAAATCGTCCAGCATTATTATTATCACCTATTGCTGTTGATATTAAATCTCTACTACGAATAGTGATAAAAATGTCGCCCCTTGTTTTATCCATATATATTATTACATTATTTATTTTTACATTATACCCAAAAAATTTACATTTGGATTAACTGCTGGGAGAGCGAACGCATCAGGTTCTCCTAAACTTCCTATACGAGCAGGTCTTGTATTTTTTTTTACCTTTGTTGTTAATTTATCCTGTAAGTTAAATGCTAATCTATTTATCTCTTTTTCATTTACAGGTTTTTTTCTTTTAAAACTACGATAAGGACCTAAACCTTTTTTAGCATATAGTGTCGCCATTTTTTTATCATAATCTAATTGTTTATCTCTTGATAATTTAAAATATTGAGAAGAAGTAATTTCATCAGGTAATTTTTTTCTCCCTTTTTGATTAGACTTTGGTTTTGGTATTTGTGAAGTATCAGGAATAGTTTTTGCTAAACCTTGATTTATTAATTTTTGTAATAATGTTTTTGGATCATTCTCTTTATCTTTTTTCTTTTTTGCTCTTAATTTTTTTATTGAATCACTTACCTCTTCTTTCATTTCATTTGCTAATAATCTATATTGTTCGTCTAATGCTTGTTGTGTTTGTTGTCTTTGAATATCCTGTAAAAATATATCAACAGGACTTAAATGATTTGGTGCTTGGCTCATATAATTTATTATAATATTTTTATCTTCTATTATTATATATGAAAAATAAAAAATCATTAATAGATAAAATGAGAACTCAATTAAAAAAAGAAGAAAAAAAAAAAGAATTAGAAATAGAAAAAAATAAAAATAATATTATTTTTGAAGAAGAATCAACTAACACTAAAATTATACCAAAAATATAATAATCGCATTAATCGCACAAATCTCACGCTTCAAACTATTTTGAGATTTCAAAATATTTTTTTTTTTTTTTTTTATTTACCAACTAATTTTTGTGCCGCTTTATGAGCCATAGAAAAACAACCTTTACCATCTCTTATAAACTTCTTCATAAACTCTATATGTTTTTTACTATGGTGTTTAGAATGTGTTTTAAATAATTCTATCTCTTCTTTTTTTAACGCTCTTTTTTTAAGGGTCTTTTTTTTTGTAGTCATATATATTACTATAATATTTTTTTAATACATAGTTCTATTTCTTGTTCTTTTTCTTAATGGTTTAGTAGTTGGTTTTTTATTACCATTTCCTCTTCTTGTTGTAGGTGCTTTTACAGGCATGATTTTTTTTTTACCATTAGGTTTCATTTTCTTTGTAGGCATATTTATATAATTAATGTAGAAAATAAATTTATATTTCTTCTATTACTATTTCATTTTTTAATTTTTCTTCTTCTTTTATATCTGCTAATTTATTTTGTTCTTCTAATTCTTCTTGTCTTCTATGGAAATGTTCTCTCATATTTTTTATTTCTTCTTCTGTAAATTTATAGTCTAATTTTTCTCTTGCTATAAATTCTAAAAATATATCAGGTAATCTATAATTACAATCATTTAATAAATAATCCATATACTTTTCTATTTTTTCTTTTTTAGTTAATTTAAGATTTGATTTAATATCACCAACAATATCTCTTTCTTCATTAAGCATAGAAAGACCTTCCATTTATATATATATAATATATTTTTTTTTAAATTATTTTACCAAATCAAAATATGCTCTACCAAAAACGGAATAGTAAGGAAATATCTTCTCCATTTTCTTTGGATTAAGTTTTTTCTTTTTATGTTTTTTTTCTATTGTATTTACCTCTTCTTCTTTTTTCATATAATTTTTCATTATATCATTATAATCATACATGCTATATATTTATATAAAATATTTTTTTTTAATAATCATCACTATCTTCTTTTTGAACTTCTACTCTTGGAGGACTACGACTGGGAGATAAACTTTCTAAACTACTTTCTCTTTGTAGCATAACAGATCCTGGCGGTAATGCTCCCATTAAACCTTCTATTTTTTTGGGTAAAAATTGTTCTTGTTCTTTTATTTTTTCTACTAATTTTTTATTTAATTGTTCTTTTCTCTTTATTGGTTGTTGATAATATTTTGTAATCTCACCCCAACTTTCATTTAAACCAGTTTGACCTAATGCTACTTGAAATTCTCTTGTTTTAGCAAAATCCAAGCCTCCCTCACCCTCCATATATTTTGTTTGTAATGTTTCTTTACCTTTATCAAATGTTTCACTAATTTTTTTACTTAAAAATTTTTGTGTTTTATCTAAACCTTCTATTAGTTCTTCTTTTTCTGTTGTTTCTTTTACTAATTGTAATTTTTGTTCTGTTATTTTTTCATTTTGTTCTAATAATTGTTCTGTAAATGCTCTTTCTTTTTCTTGTATTACTTCAGTTTGTCTTAACTGCTCCTCAATTAATCTTTTATTCTCTTCTGCTTGTGCTACTTGTTGTTCGCTTAATGCTTCTCTTTCACTAATATTACGCATCGCTTGGTCGTATAATATTTGACTTACCTTATTATCTAAATCTAATAATCGTGCTGTTTCATTTTCACTTTGTTCTATAAAACCTCTCCACTCCCATACTTCACTTGGATTATTTTTAATATCTTCTAATAAGTCTTTTCTTAATACATTTCTATTAGCGTTTAATTGTTCTTTTCTTGCTATAAAATCACCCATAGCCTCACCAGTAATTACTGATGATTCACCAATATCATTTTGTAATGTTTCTAATAAACCTTCATAGCCTTCTTCTAAACTATTAAATTCTTTTTGATATGCCTGAAATCTATGTTGTCTATCTACACTTGTTATTGGACTTTCTGCTACTACTGGGAATGTTTCTTTTGGTGCTTCTTTTGGTTGTTCTTCTTCTATTTTTTTACCTTTTGATTTTAGTAATTCTTTTTGTTGTAAATCTTGTGCTAATTGAAAATCACCTTCAATTTGTTTCATTCGTGCTAATTCTATTGTATTTGTAGGGGCACTACGAGCAATTAATATATCTAATAATTTTTCTATTTTACTATCTTTTTTATTATTACTTTCTTTCGCCGCTTTTCCCATTCTTTCTCCCCACCTTATTCTTCTTCTACGAGTTATTTTTTTTCCTTTTTTCTTTTTAACAACTTTACCTGTTAAATAATCAAACAAATTAGTCATATATAAATATATAAATGAAAAAAAAAATAAATTATAATATTATAAAAATATGCTTTCAAGAAATGAGTATAGAGGTAGATTACCTTATGAAGAATATGTAAAAAGACACAAAATGCGAGAAGAAGCAAAGAAAGAAGCAAGAGAAGCAGAACAAGAAGATAAGCAAACCTCAAAAGCAATACCTAAATCAAAAAAAACAATAGTTGAAGGAGCAAAAGAAAAAGCAAAGGAAGAGTTTAGAAAAGCAATAGAAAAACAAACTGGTATTGATACAAAAGAAGTAGAAGACGCTTATGATAGAGTTAAGGGCGGACCACCAAAAACAGCAGAAGATAAAAGAAAAAAAAATGAAATTATTACTGGTATAGCAATTCATAGAGCAGTTGTCCCAAATACAACAGAACTATCACAAGTAGAACAAGATAGAGCAAAAATATCAAATGCGAGTAAAATAGCATATTTAAATGATGACGAGTTTAGAACAGCACAAGAATATATGGATAAAAATAATTTAGGAACAATTGATACAGAATTAAGTAATGGTTCTTCATTAGTAGTTAAACGACCAAATGGTGATACTGAAATACATTATAGAGGAACTGCTATTACAAATAAACCTAATTATCAAGACCTAATAACTGACGCAAGTATTATGACTGGAACAGAACAAGGAATAAATACTGGTATATCTAATGTAGGACAACCTCAACAAATAATAGAAGCAGAACAACAATTACAAAGAGCATTAACTAAATATGGGAGTATAGAACATCTTGGTGGTTATTCTCGTGGTGGTGGTATGGCTCTAAATCTTGGTAATAAATATAATATTGAAACTACAACATTTAATCCACTTGTAGGACCAAAAGCATTAGCAGGTTCTCATTCTACTAATGTTAAACATACTCTTATAAGAACAACAGAAGACCCTACTACTATTGGTTTAGCAGTTGGAAGTCCTAATAGTGAAACATGGATTGTAAAAGCATTAAAACCATTAGCAAAATATGATAGTAATATCCCATTAAAAAATGTATATGACGCTCATAGATTAGACAACTTTATAGAAGATTCACCAAGAAAAATACAAGAAGCAGAAATAACAAAAGCACAAAATAGACAAGTCGCCAGTAGTAGAAAACAATTGGAAAGAGTTATGTTAGGTGATATGAGAGATAGTATCAAAAATGGTGATAGTTTTACTGAATATATGAGTAAATACAATCCAGGCGATACACAAACAACAGCAAGTGGTAAAAGATTAAAAGGAACAAGAATATATGGTAATGATCCATATACTGAAGGTTGGTATAAGGCTGGTGGTAGATTTACAGAAGGAGAAGCAGAGTTTATAAATGATGTAAGAGAAAAAGGAGAAAATGCTTCACCACATAGAGAAGGTTTAGAAAAAGGAAAAAAATTAGCAGAATTTGAAATGCGACAACCAAAAACACAAGATTTTATGGGATTTGGATTTGAAGAAGATTTACAACCTGCTTCACAAGAAGTAATAGAAGAAGCACGAGCAAAAGCAAAAGCAGATAGATTAGATAAAATAAATAGACCTGTTGGTGAAGAAGAAGAAGCATTAATAAAAAATTTAAATAAAAGTGATAGTAAATTTAAATTAAGTAGAAGTGAAATAGATGAATATAGACAAGGTGCTTCAACTGATAATGAATTAGCAGTAAAACATACACAAGCAGAACAAGAACATGTTGATTCTATACAAGCATACGACGATATAGCATCCGCTCATGTAGAACATAGCCCACACCAAAATAAATGGAGAGGTGCTAATTTAACTAACCTCGCACTTGGATATGGAATAGGAATGGGAGTTCAAAAAATCGCTGATTTTATACCAGGCGAAAAAGAATTTGAAGAAGATTCAACTGCTGGAAGAATAACTGCTGATGTTGTAAAAGGGGCTTCTACTGGAGTTTTACAATCACAAGCATCAAAAGCATTAGGTGGATTGGGATTAGGTGTAGGTGAAACAGCATTATTACCTGAAGCAGTTGGTGGTGCTGTTGGTTATGTAGCAGGAGATTTAGCACAAGAAGGAGCAACTAAATTAACTAAAAAATTGGGTGGAAGTAAGGATACACAAGAATTAGTAGGTGATACTGCTGGGGGAGCCGCTGGGGGTTATGCTGGAGGATTAGCAACATATGGTGCCGCTATAGGAGCAGATGCGTTATTAGGAACAGAATATGGTTCAGCACTTGGTCCTGAAGGAGCCGCTGTAGGAGCAATTATAGGAACAGGGATAGGTTTAGGAAGTGCTATTTATAATCAAGGAATTAAGGGAGTTGGAGAAGATATAGAAGAAATTGGTAGTGGAATAGTCAAAGGTGTTGGTTCTCTCGCTAAATCAATCGCTTCTTGGTTTTGATTGTGATACAGGCCTCGCCTTTATAGGTTCTGTTTCACAAAAATAAAATATAGGATAAATTATTTTATCAAGAAAATAGTTAATAAAATTATTAATATATTCTCTCATTTTTTTTTATACTTTATAGAACAAAAAAAAATGATAAAAATGATTATAAATAAACCTTATTTCTAATATTGAACTTGGATTTAAACCCATTAAATATTTCACTATTCCTTGTATCTACAAATATAAAATTATAAGGTTTAGTAAATACTCTATATAATATTTCATTA
>CEPR01019893.1_pt1 | contig 10901 bp, 2 predicted proteins | sample 530431 | NCBI WGS metagenome assembly CEPR01 (sample SAMEA2620078, study PRJEB7988) | marine metagenome | isolation source: saline water (ENVO:00002010), including
ACAACAAAAGTATTTAGTAATTCTCCTCCAAAGTGATCTATAGCTGTACCAGTTGTACCGTTTTCAGATTGCCAATTTAAAGCTCCACTATCATTAATTTCAGTTCCATTTTCACCAACGCGGTGTATTTTATCATAAACACCAGTAGGGTTTGTGTCATCAAAACTAATAACGTCTGTTCTAAAGCCTTTGTTAGAACTACCTTCTGACGTAAAGTAATATATTCTAATTCTTCCAGACGTTAAGCTGTAATTAAATCTTATTCTATAATAACTAGATGGTTTTATTCTTTTATTTATAACTTGTCTTATTTCTGTAAAATCTGGAGCATCATTAAGTTTTATTTGATTATTTTCAAAGAATATATATTGTGCTGCCTGCAAGTCAAAACCTATAAACTCCCAGTAATCAACAGATCCACCTGTTATAAAATTTGATCTATCAATTAATCTTAGGTCAGACAAATCGCAAGTCATCAAAACTGGAGGGGTAGATGATGCATTACTTGTATACAAGTTGTCATTTCTAAAACTTATACTATTTTTATTAGGAGCCGCATCTTGATGTGTTTCATTTAACCAATTAGTACTAGGTGTATACGGTTGTTCATTTTTAGTTATAGAATTTATAGTACCATCAAAATTAAAATCTGTTTTATAAATACCATCTTCGTCAATATACATAGTTAATTTATAACCACTATCAACACTACCACCAGGATTGCTTGCAAAATAAAGATCACTTCTAAGCTGTATTTTTAATGTGTCACCTGAGTGATTGTCTACTCTAATTCTAAACTCATAACCATCTACAGATGGCTTGACACTAATAGGTGTTGATAATGATGAAAAATCTTGTAAAAATATTTGCCCAGGCGCGGTAGCATCTACAAATCTTACTTTATCTCCTTCTAAAAACAATCTTCTTTGCGAAAAAGCGTGTGGCGTCATAGCGTCATCACCACCACCATAATCTGGTAATTTCCAAGTGGTAGGTGTAGGTGAGGTTGACCAAACTACATTTTGACCACTGTTATAATCCATACTAAAACTATCAACACTACCACCAGTTTCTCTTTCTGAAATATCCCTAACATTTATTATATCAATTTTACCACTAAAATTATAAAATTGTAATCTTAATCTACCATCATTGTTTTGTACGTTATAACTGTCAGGATGTATTTTTACAACAGCTCTATACAACACAGAGTTGGCAGGCGCAGCTCCATTTGCATAATAACCATTAGATTCTATAGGTATTAAATTATAACCATGTAATTCATTCCAATTTGAATAATCTATTGGACTTAATAATATAAAACCTCTGTCATCACCAGGGCTAGTATTATTGTTAGTAGGATTGTTTATAGAACCAAAAGTACCATAAGGTATATTGCTATCATAAAAATTTTGTGTATCAAAATGACCAGAACCACTAACGTTAACACCTGGTTCAATTAAGCCTCTTGCTAATATACCTGTATTTGAAGGAGGGCTGTGAAGAACAGGATCAATAACAACAACATCTATCATAACCCATTTATCAGCAGTTCTTAATAAAGGTATATCAGCAGTATGCGTTATATAAACACTACCAGTAGTTGTTCTTGAATCTATTTCTATTTTATCAGATCCATTGTTAATAACACCGTCAGCTTGATCACCTGGAACTATAACTCCATTTGGATTTGGATCATCCCAAGTGTGAACCGTACCGTTATCATCTGTCATAGAAGTTTGATTTATTACAGGGTTTTCTTGACCAAATTGATTTATTGCTTCTATGTGTTTAGTTGCAAATTGATCGCCAGACTGAAAGGTAAGATTCCAAGAAGACGAAGTAAAATCGTGAGAAACTTCAGTCCAAGCAGGTACAGTAGCTGGTGGAATATCACCAAATGTTGGTATTGCAGGTTGGCCAGTATAATAAATACTATTAAAAGAAAGTATTTTTTCAACTTTTGCACTTGCTAATCTCATTGGTTTTTGAAAACTTTCACCAGGTTTATTTGTGTTTTTTACTCTGAACTTTAAGTCTTGAACAGCAATACCTTGATGTACATTTAAATTAGCCGCTAAACTACTCGCTGATCTTCTAAATTTAACGTAAAAAGTTAATCTCGCAACACCAAGCGAAGCATTAATACTATCTAAGGCAAGTGCTTGCTGAGAATGGTTACTACCACTACCATTCCAAGTTACAGTGTTACCACTAACAAAACCTAAATGAAATTGAGTGTTAGTTTGGACCGTGCCAGGGTATCCTGGATTAAAATTATGACCTTCTATTTGGTTTTGCGCTAAAGAATATTTATTAACAAAAGGAGTTGTTCCTGAAGACGCTGTCCCAAATGCTTTTCCGCCTTGTCTAAATATTTTATCACTATCAACAGGAGTATTACCATCACAAATTATAATTTGAGGTACACAATAATTTGATGTTGAAGTACCACCGGCTTCTACTTCTATTGTAACTTTAAATTCTTCACCATAAAAAGCTGTTAAGTTGTTTGCGCTATCATAAGCACCTATTGTTTCACCATTTGTAAAACCTGGATTCCAACTAGATTGTATGTTCCAAGCTGGATTATTAGAATTCCAAGAAGATACAGTTGATTCTACAAGATTAGTTGGCATTGTACCTGAAGTATGTGTAAATGGAAATAAAGCATACTTAGTCTCACTACCAGATACAAGATTGCTACCTGCTGCAAAAACTAAACCAGCATAAGCATCAGACCCACCAAAAAAACCGTCTTGATCATCAAATATACTACCAATAAGATTACTATTTAAAAGTGGCATTTCGAACCAAGTGGTGTTAACACCAATAGTTTCGTGATAGGATTTGTTATCATTATATACTTGAGCTGTTTGATTAGCAACTGATCTAGCCCAAACATAACCGTCACCAAAAAAATCAACAGTTGGATCATTATGAAAAGGACCACTAGTACCGTAATTAACAGCTGTTGTTTGCCCAGTGCTAACGCCAGAAGGTGCAGACGTAAAATTATGATCAAATATTGTTTTTGTAGTAGTGTCAAAACCTACAAAAGATTCAGCTACAAATGGTTGTCCAGTTTGAGCTTGTTGGTACTGCCCTTGAGGTATAGCCGCGTAGTTAGTTACAGTTGTTTGACTATCTAAATGTCTAAGCGTAACTTCAGGAATATTGTTATAAGAAGAACTATTTACACTATTTACACGTATTTCGGTTTGATTAATTTGAGTTCCAGAAGCAAAACTACCATTTTCAATAACATTACTAGCGCTAGGCGTTAAATTAATTAACTCTTCACCAGCTGTTATAAATGAGTTTCTTAATAAATTTTGTGTAAAGTTATTTGTAAAAGTAATATTATATTCTTTTTTATACTCATCATATGTACCAACTAATTCATTTGGAATTTTTAAATTATCTCTAAACCAATCACGCATACCAATATTTGATATAGGTGTTAATCCATCCATAGACAATCTAAGAACCGCGCCTCTTTGTTTATCTGTGAAATAAGCTCTATAAGATTCTGAGGCAAAACTTTCTGGGTTTTTTGATATACCGTAATCACCAACAAAAGGTGTTGCTGTACCTAAAACCTTATTAGATGCAATTAATTGTGGATTACCATCTGCATTAAATAGTGTATCTTTACCAGCTACTATATCTACTATTCTATCTTCACAAAAAGCAACCAATCCAACTCTTCTTTGAAATAACTTTTGTATACTACCGTAAGTTGGGTTTAAGTCTTTTGTTATTTTTTCAGCCATTATAAACTGATTAAGATCGTTTACACTAACGTCAGCATTGTATATACCAGAATAAATTAAACCATTTGTCCTTGTTTCTTCTTGATAATTAGATTCTAAAGTAGAAGATACTATTGGTCCTTTTGATATAGTCATTTCGTTAAAACCATCTCTTATTCTATTTGATTCAATACCATTACCAAAAGAAAAACAATTATACCAACTCAATCCAACTTCTAAATCTCTACCTATATTTGAATCTATATAAAACCTTGTTCTTAACGTACTAGTGCTAGTAAGTGGTGATCCACTACTAAGTGTTCCTGCTCCTAAAGTGTTACTAGGATCTGATGGTTGTGCTGATAGTAAAGCTGTAGTGTAGCTACCATCTTTCCTATAAAACCTAACTTTAGTATTAGAATAATCAATTTCATCGTTAGCATTGTCTAAAAATTGCCAACCTGGTTTTATTTCAAACTCATTTTTACTTATCCATCTAGTAATAACGCTACCAGTATAATTATAATTTAAGTTTTCAACTCTACAACCTACAGGAGCAAATATTTCACAAGTATTATCGTTAAGCTTAATAGGTATAACATCGCTAGCTTCGTGATATATATCTAAATCAATACTTTCTTTTGGCTCTGTTTCCCAAATTATAGGTTGCTCAGAATTTACCTCTATAAAACTAGTTGCTTGTTCTATAAATTGAATAGCAGAACTAGTATCAAGATCTATATTAGTACCGTCTACAGGATTGTATGTTGAGCTTTTTGGATTTTTATCTACTTCTATTATATAACAAAGTCTTCTATTGTTAGCTCTACCAAAATCTCTAATAGTATCTTTAGCATGAGCAAGCTTGTCATCGTTACCACCACTTGAACCATCAGGTACATGGTTTCCATCAGAATCTACAGTGTCAGCCCAATCCATTACAGCTTTTTCGACAGAATCAGAACCTTGATCGTATAACCAAGGTGTGGATCCACCCCAATATAATTGTTTTTTCCAACCGGTGTGGTTGTATAGTTTTTTTATTGAAACTTTTTTTATAGTATAAATTTCTTCATTTGAATCAGCTTCAAATTTAAATTGTTTACCAATTTTTAAATTATCTATAAAACTTTGTATTTCTTTAGCATTTTCATTACTTTTTTTCCAAGTTGGATTCCATTGGTTTTCGTGTCTTTCTTTATATCTTTCATCATAACCAAAAGAATTTTTTACACCTGGACCTGGTGCTTCGTTTGTTGATTCATCAAACTTAACCGCTTCACCGTTAAAAGCCATTTCAACTGTATCTCCAATACCGTCCTCATAATCTGTTTTACCTTCCATAGGGACTACTATTTGATCATCGTTTGCACCAAATACAGCTCCATCATCTTTAGTAAAAACACCACCACCCCAAATACCTTGTAAGCCATTAGCAATAGAATTATTACCAGGAGATATAGAATCACCCATGCCAGATGTTGAGTCAACTAAATCTTCACCTGGAGCTAAAATTGACAAGTGTATAAAAAACCTACCAGTTTCTTTTTCTTCACCATAAGTATTATCAGGATTTAAATGAGCTTTGTACATGCCCACACCAGGTGCATATTCTTTTTTCCATCTTCTAATACCTATACCGTTACCATAACCAGCTTGATCATTATAAAAAAGATCTTTATAAGGTTTATCTGTATGAGTAAGATCACTTGTTATAACACCTTCTAAACCGTTAACGGCGTAGCTACTATCATTTGTATTATCATTGTACCATTGACCACTAGCGTGTTTTGGGAATTTCCATCCAAATTTATAACCCCACTGAGAGCCTAATCTATTAGCAGCTGCTACAACAACACTAGAAAAACCTTCTCCAGCTTTTGCTATTAAACTTGTTCTTCTACCATCCCATATTGGATTTTCTGGATATTCTACATGTATGCCTTGCCAAATTTGACCAGAATTTTTAGCATAGTTATCACCACATATTTGTCCAGCTTGCATATACATCGCATCAATAAAAAAGTTACTGTCTCCAATTTCACTTTTTACTTGGCTCCAGTATGATGGTCGATCTGTTAACTGGTGCCCGTGAAGTTCTTCTGGTGAGTCAGTACCACCAGTTGGTACACTTGTGTTTGTAGAGTTAACAAGACCTTCATTCATATTAGAACCAGAGTATACTTTATCCGCAGCATAAAAACAAGGTCTTCTAGCTGATATAACGTAATCACTAAGAATATCCGTGTTTGAATCTAATATACTACTTTTTAATATTGGATCGCTAAAAACTTTAACAAAAAACTTACCACTAAAGTTTTCATTATTTTTTTCTCTTCTTTGTTCTATTTGAAAAGAAACATTTGCATTTAAACTAGTAGTGCTACCAGCAGTACCTGTAGATATAAAATGATCTTCTCTACTAATAGGTTTTTCAATTTTTAATCTTACAACATCACTAACAACATTTGCATCTATTATTTTGTATTTATTAGAATATGCAATACCATTATCAATCTCTCTATTCCAAGACATATACATATTGCCTTTTAAATAATCTTTATCACCACTCCACTCACCGCTACCACCCCCAGCTAAAACAGCGCCGTCACAATTTGCACCTGTCCATGCTAATGTATCAATTTCAATAACAGTTTTTCCTCTAGTTGGTCTAGCGTCTGCGTTAGTAAATATACTACCTAAAACACCTACCACTTCCCTATTGTTAGCAACACCCATTGAAAAATATTCAAATTTAACAAAGTCTGGGGCTTCGTTTTGTATATCTATAACTTTAAATCTATTTTTATCTAAGACCTGTGTTTGGCCGCTACCTATTTTCTTTTTTAGTATTATGTAATCATCTTCTTTTATTTTATTTCTTTCTGCTGAAGGAAAAGACAACCATAAAGTGTGTTGCATTTCATTTAGTGTCATATCATGAGGAAGATATGCTTTTTCCATTATTAAATTATAATATTCACCAGAAGTTTCTTTTACAAAATATTTTATATATTCAGCAAAACTAGGTGGATCTTTTTCTAATTTAGCTTCTATTTGATTTGTTTGATTCGCTGATATAACACCTGAAAAACTTTTCCAAGGAACACGAACCGCACTTTTACTAGATGTAAATACTGGTGTTTCTCTACCATACTTATCACCAAAAACTACACCTACTTGATAATTTCTTTGAGACTTTATAGATGGTAATCCACCATCTTCAAAATTACTATGCGGTAATAAATAGCTACCTCTATTTTTATAAGTGGCTATTAAATTTGGTATTGATGTTTCAGGATTATAACCTTGAGTATAATTACCATAAACAACTCTATTACTAGTTATTTCTTGAGATAATGCTTTTCTAGGTAAATTATCCCAAGGTCTTAATGTTTGGTTTTCTGGCAAAGCAGCTCTTATATTTTCTGAATCAACTATATATCTACCTTTATGGCCGTCACCTAAGTGGTTAGTTACAACGCCACCAGCGTTACTCCCACTAGACCATTTTCTACGCGCCAAAGGTATATCACCTTGAAAAGTTCCAGCAGCATGGAACTCGTCGTCTGTATACTTTATATTTGCAATAACGTAAACAACGTTAGAATTTTCTTGTTTATACAATATATCAACTTGCACAACATCAGAAAGCGTATCTGGTAAAATAAAATTAGAAAGCTCTATAGATTTTATTTTATTTACCATAGAAGTATTTGTTGCTTCTTGCGCATTGTATACAAAACCTAAACTATTTTTTTCGTTTTGTGGATTAAAAATAACATCTGTATATGGCGCAATTGCTGAATATTGATTGTCAATATATTTGTATCTATAAGAAAATCTAGGAAATATTTTTTCAAATATAGGATCGTCAGACTTGTTTGATGTAGTATTTATTTTTACATCTAACTTTTTACTTGGTTTTTTTCTTATAGCAATTATATGTTCTTCTGTTATATCTTCAGTTACATTGTCACCAAAAAAAACATCACCAACAGCAACTTCATCATAATTAGGACCGGGTGCAGCTCTTCGCATTGTCGGTCCCATTTTCCAACCGGTACTGTTATGTTGCCCATGGAAAATTGCAAATCTTCCTCTATATATTTCTTCTCCGTTTCTATATTGTATAGCGTCAACATCATAATTGTTTGGGCTAAAAAGACCTTGTGGATTTGCAAAGCTTATATTAAAAGTTTTTTCAATATCTTTTAAATGAAACTTACCGTATCTACCAACTTGACCTTTTAATGTAAATTCATCACCAGTTATAAGTTCACCTGTAATAGGGTGAGTATCACCACCAGAACTTGCGTCGTTTGGACGATTAAAAACAGATGTTATTGTAGTTCCATGAAAACTTCCTTTTTCAAAACTTAGTTGAGTATGACTACCGTTTACTAATGCATCTATAGGTGTACCATCAATACATCTTTGTATATCTATTCTTCTAGGCTCATTAACACCATCTGTCCAAAGTAATAAGTTATTTATTATATTTATACCTGTTATTATTTTATTTGGAAACTTTAAAACAGCTTCAGGTGTACCTACTTTAGTATCAACTAAAACAGGTATAATACCATATTCAATAGAGTACTCTAATATAGCTTCAAAATTAGTATGGTTAGCATTAAACTCTCTTTTTACAAACCAATATAATTTATCATTTTTTTCGTCAGCAATAGCACCAATACATTTACAATCACTAGGAACTAAATTACCAGATACTAAAGAATTACCTAGTATATTTTGAACAGTACCAACATCAGAACCTTCGGATGTAGTTACTTGAATATTCATAGCGTCTCTATATTCACCCTTAGGAATAAGTCTCTCGTCCAGATCCTTATTCATTCTAGCTTTTAAAAAAGTATTCTTAATCTCCGGCATTTATTAATGTTTTATGTGTTTTGATTTACCTCTTAAAACTTGAGTTATATCTTCTAATTTTATATTAGAAAGTCTTAGTTTTGCATTTCTAATAGCAGCAAATTTTTCTCTTTTAAGTCTTGGTACTATTTGTTGCGTTATTATTTGTGAAGAAGCAATAGCGTGTAGTATATATCTATACATAGCTTCTTCAGCAAATTTATGAACTTGCATTTCAGATTCAGTACCCAAACCGTCGCTTATATAATCTAATACAACAGTTTTTCCAGAAAGATTTGAGCTAAAATGTATTTTACCTAAAGTATTGTCTATATAAAAAGACCCGTTAGTTTGAGCATGTGAAGGCTCTAAACCATATCGTTCACCTTCATAAGGCCAATAAACATCATCTTCATAATTATCGTTTTCTACTTCACTTGGCGTTGTTGATTTATAATTAGTCCAAGTTGTTGAATTACCATTTGAATTACCAGCTGTCAAAGCTTGCATTTCTGTTAAATTAGATATTACTATATCATCAACGCTATTTTCACCAAATATAGCTGCATCATAAGTACCAAAAGCCATATCAAACTCTATAACGCTTGTTATTACAACCCAAACAGTACTATAAGTAGAAACATCTATAAATTCATCTTCAGCCAACTCTTTAGTAACACCACTTTCTCCAAAAGTCCACTCTAAAACAGAATCGTTACCGTCACTAGTTTGTAACCAAGGCATGTTTAAGTCTGGAGAAACATTATTACCAGTTGTATAAGCTTTTGTGTAACCACCTGGATTATGAATATTAGGGTCTATACCTATTATACCTAATTTTAAATCACCACCAAATAATTTTGTTCCTGCTCCTTGAGTTGTTCCTTTAGCAGATATAGATATTTGATTAATATCAGCAACATCAATAGGTTGATAACATTTATATATTTTACTAAGATTACGACCAAAACTATTATGTGCAAATTGTTTAAAATTTAAAAATCCATTAGGTGCGTCTATAATATCACCAAGAGATTGTTGAGATGGTGTTATACCTGACTTATTCCAAGGATTTATTAAACCATCTGTAAAGTCCATGTTTACACCTATTTCAAATTCACCTGGAAAAGTATAATTACCATCATCATCTTGAGTTATGCTAAAAGGATTTGAAGTATGTCTTGTAAAATATATAGGATGTTTTATACCAGCGCTATCAACAGAAGATATTTTAGTATAATTTACATAATCATGTGGCAATATCATTTGTAACGTGGGTGGTACTACAATTTCTTGAGCTTTTAAAGATTTGAAAGTATCAAAAGATAATTCAGCTAAAGCTCTTTGAGCGTGGAAAGCAACATCAACTCTAGTACAACTAGGTATAATTTTTTGTTTACCAACGTAAACAACCATAAATTGATTTATTATATCATCTAATGAAACAAATTGATAATTACCAAAACTATTGCCTTGATAATAACCTTGTTGTGTTTGATCTAGTAATGCCATTTATTATTAGTTTTCTTGTTGTAATTTACTTATTTCTTCTTGTCCAGCTGCTTGAGCTAAATTATAATCTTTTAAATTAATACCAGCCATTTTTGATATTTTTAAAACTAACTCTACTTCTTCAGATTGGTGTAATTCAAAAGATTGATGATCTGCAGCGCTTGGATTATATAAAGCTTTGTTAGATACAACTATATAAGTCCAATTAACTCTTTTAGGTTTTCTTAAATAGTACATCCTATAATTACCAGTATCGTCAGTTGAAGCTGGATAAAAATACATTGTATTATCTTGTATAGTGTATATTGGTCTAGAGTGCGTCGCTCTTGTGAGTGGTGAGTTTTGTGATTGAATTAAATCATTTTGATTTATTTCTTCTACTTCTACAGATCTATTGAAAGGATTTTCTGCACCGTTGTTAAAATCAGATTGTAACTTAAACACGTTCCCTATTCTATAAAAATCTGAAATACCACTTAAATCAGTACCGTTAGGAGTTTCTTGTGTTTTTTTAAAAGGATATAATTTTTCTTCTACTAAATTACCTTTATTATTATCTAAATCATAAAAGTATTGCTCAAAAATATCCATTTGAGCCTGGTTGGCAAATAAGTTAAACTCTTGTGGTGTTATATAACCCCTCTGTTCTTTATTAGCTAAAGCTAATACTCGTTGATATACTTTGTCTATATTTACCATAATATTTTTTTATTGTAGTTGTAATCGCCCCGTAGGGCGACTACCTCTACAGTTTGATTA
>CEPR01062329.1_pt1 | contig 10883 bp, 11 predicted proteins | sample 530431 | NCBI WGS metagenome assembly CEPR01 (sample SAMEA2620078, study PRJEB7988) | marine metagenome | isolation source: saline water (ENVO:00002010), including
CCAGGGCTGCTGTATGACTTCAATGCAGAGAACTATGCTTTTCCTACTCCTCGTAGTTGGTCTTACGTTGACCGTAGGCTCAAAAGCCCGAATATCAATGAAGACACTTTGTTCTACGGAGTCTCTTCACTAGTCGGTGACGGTCCTGCAGGCGAATACATGGCTTTCAGACAAATCTATAGTTCCTTACCTGACATAGACGCGCTGATTGCTAATCCTGCAACGTACAAGAAGGATGACAATCCAGCCGTCTTGTATGCTCTTACAGGTGCTCTGGCAGCTCAAGCTTGTGTGAATAAAATCAAAAACATCATGCGAGTTGTAACTAAGCTACCTACTGAGTTTCAGGTAGTTGCTGTAAAGAGTTGTTTATCTACGGATAAAAAACTCATCTCTGACCCCGCGATGAAATCGTGGATTACTAATAATTCTAATGTACTTTTATAAAGGAGTGGAATATGGCTACAGTTAGAATGTCTCAACAACTAAAATATGATATCAGAAACAACTACAAATATGCGTTCAACAAAGTTAATCCGTTGTTGCAAGTAGGTGCTTATTCATCGCAACCTAAAATTGACACCAATATTGGTGATGCTTTGTATGTTCAGTACTTTAAACCTTTGTACGACAAGTATCATCAGTTTTACATGGACCCTGTGTTTGCAAATGTACGTGATTTTGAGCAAATAAAAAATGCTAACGAGTTTGTAATTAAGTTACCTCTTTATGACGTCAGTTATGGTTTTGACAACCAACATCGTAACGAAGACGCTACTGAGTATTGTGGTACAGACCGAGCTGCACAGTTATCTAAAGACCCTCAAAACAACGTTCGACAGATTGTATTAGAGCCTGAGTCTAAAACCGTAAAACTCTTTACTTCTTCAGAACGTCCTTTTGCTGTAGCTGGTCAAAGCTATGGTGGTTCTGAAATACATGACCTTCAATTTGCACAAACTGATGTACAAAATTGTCCAAACTTGACTTCAGTGCAAGAAACAATGCTTGAGTTTTCTAAACTAACACTATTACGTGGTTTTGAAATAGCAAAACTTTCAATTTTACTTGAGCAATTTACTACGCTAAATCAAGCACTTAAAGCTTGGGACGGGATACGTAATCTTGTCGACAGTGAGCGTCTTGCTAAAGTCAATGAGAAAGTGTATCGCAAGCGTAAACAAGAAAAACAAAAACAAGCCGTTGATACTACAATGGATGACGTTGGTATCAATGACACTCTTCTAACTGCTTCTTTACTGGAGGACGACTGATGTCTGAAGCAATGCAAGCTTATACCAAAGCACGGGCTGGTCTTATACTAGATCAGCCTTTCTTTGGCACTCTGTCTCTACGGCTAACACCCATAGAGAATCCAGATGTGCCTACTGCCTGTACAGACGGCAAAGTAATTATGTTCAATCCTAAGTGGTTTCTTAAACTTAGTTCTATACAACGTATCGGTCTTATTGCACACGAGGTAATGCACGTGGCTTTACTGCATATGCTTCGTAGACAGGAACGAGATCCAAAACGTTGGAACATCGCAGCTGACTATGTAATCAATCCAGCATTGAAACAATGCGGTATGGTTTTGCCTCATGGTGAGCTTGATGATCCACAATACCACGGTATGGAAACCGAACAAGTATACAATCTTCTTCCCGAAGACATAGGTCAAGATCCTATAAATGGTGTACTACTGATTGACGGTTCCGACCCTGGTGGTTGTGGTGAAGTAATCGACCACGGATCGGTGTCCGATGGCAAAGGTTCAGGTAAGTTTGAAGCTGAAATACAAATTGCTATCCAACAAGCTGCTGAAGTAGCTAAACGTGCAGGTAAATTGCCTGGTCAAATGCAAGAGCTTATTGAAAAAGTGCTCGCTCCTAAAATAGATTGGGCTATGGTTCTTGCTAGATTCTTACGTGCTAACAACAAATCAGACTTTACATGGATTAAACCTAATCGTAGGTTTATTGCACAAGGTATGTACTTACCTTCTTTGCACAATCCTTGTTTGTCTGAGATTGCCATTATTACAGATACATCTGGATCTACTGATGAGTACAAAGAACAGTTTGTATCTGAAACATGTCATGTACTGCATGATCTTAACCCTGAACGTATACATTTTATTCAGTGCGATTATGAAGTGCAGGATTACCAACAATACACACGCGAAGACTTGCCACTTAAAATTACCCACAAAGGTGGTGGTGGTACTGCTTTTGAGCCTGCGTTTGAGTATATCAAACAGCACTGCCCTCAAATCACTGCAGCTGTGTATCTTACTGATCTAGAGTCAGATGATTTTGGTCCAGAACCTCCCTATCCAGTTCTTTGGGTGTCAACTAATTTAGAGGAAGCCCCTTATGGTGAAATTGTCAAAATGTAAGAAACTCCTGCATGAGTATAAAAATGCAATTTTGTGCGGTAGCATCGCTTTACTTGGTGCTCTCGCTTTGGTGTCTACTATACATCACGCTATTACTTTGTTTACTATTGTGTGTCTAGTAGGTGTTTGTTTCTATGTCTTATGGAGTAATTCAAAATGAACATTCTCAGTTCTGTTACAACTATTTTATGGATCCTTATTGAAGCAATTCAATTTGGTTATATGGCTTACTTAATGTGGAGGAATCGCAACAATGCTCTTAATCGGAATATTCAGCGCGTTCGGTCTGCTGCTGCTTGCGCTTAAAATCGGCGGTCGCAAAGCTATCGGTCACGATATTTTTGTCGACATTCTTATCACTCTTACCCTGATGGTCTCATTCTATGGGACTTTCAGCGGTATGGCTGCTGCTATGGTTGGTGGTTTATGTGCTTCTATTGTTTTGTTTATTATGAAGAAAACAATGGTGCACGAGAAAATGTCCATCAAATCTAAGCCAGTCAAAATGTACAAACTTAATTTTTCTAAACCAACTGTGCAGTGGGAAGAGTATCAACCTGATTGGACAAAGGAGTAAAAAATGAAAAAGAAACAACCTAAACATATTATGTTAAATTTAGGAAGAGCTGACTCACCAGCTGTACAAGAAGCACTAGCAACTTTTGAAGGAGTCCAAAAAGAACTTCAAAAAAGAACTCATTTAAGAGTTACTAGAGCACATGCTATACAAGTATTAATTAAACATTGGGAACAAACTAAAGGAGATGACTATGGGATTCGATATCTATGGATCTAACCCAGACCTAAAATACGAACGTCCTACTATAGATTGGGATTCAAAGCCAACAGATGAAGAAAAGGACAAGTATTTCAAAGCTACAGACCAATTTGAACAAGACCATCCAGGTTACTACTTTCGTAACAACGTATGGTATTGGCGCCCTTTATGGCATTACATATGCGAAGCTGTAGCGCCTAAAATTCTATCTGAAGATGATAAAAATGGTGGCACTTACAACGATGGCCATCATATAAATGCAGTTAAAGCACACTATATTGCAGATAAAATTCAACAACTTGATGAGTCAGGAGAGCTAGACGATTATGCAAAGAAGTTTGAGGAAGCTAGAAAAGCTCTACCTAAAATCACTTGCGAACATTGTGGTGGTAAAGGTGAACGAAATGACCAGTATGTAAAAGGTAAATGTAACGCTTGTGATGGCTCAGGTAAAGCTGACCATATGGGTTCACATTATCCTTTTGATGCTGACAATGTACGTGAGTTTGGTAAATTTTGCCGTGCTTCAGGCGGCTTTGAGGTACGTTGATATGGTTTTTTTAGATTTTGAATACAAAGAAATCGTTAGAGCCAACAACGGTTCGTCTAGACTTATAATCATTGGCTATATAGAAAAATGCCGTAGTGGTTATTTTTTTAGACCAAAAGGTAAAAAGTATACGGATTTGGAAAAAACAAAAAGATTTAAAACTCCAAGTCAAGTTAAAGCTTATATTAGAAAACATTATAATTAATTATTTTGCATTACAAACTTTGGCCCAGCCGATGCGTAATGTACTGCGTACATTACCCATCTCCGTTTCCCTCGCCCACGGGGCTCGGAAAACTGCTCGCCAAAGATTCGTAATGCAAAGGAGATAAAATGAAGACCAATATATCTATAGAATTAACTGACGAAGAACGTCTTAACTTAGGTCAAAAATATAATAATACTAACAATAAAAAATTACTTACTCGCAGTGAGCTCAATGATATTGTGCAAAATTATGTTAGAGCTTTATTAGATTTTGATGGTACAGTTAAACAAGCTTCAGATGAGTTTATTAAGTATAAACCTAAAATTATTTATTACCATAATGGTAGAAAAATACCTAAAAGTGAATGGGACTTAGTGCCAGATGGACCGAGAAAATTTTATGGTATTAGCCAAACATAGAAGCCACGCGGTTTATTCATGCCGTATTTCCGCAAGCTTGGTGCACTTGTGTGGCCAAACGCACTATAATAGTCACAAGGTTTTAATTTTCGTACCTTATTGAGCAAGCGTGGTTCACTTGTGTGACGAAACGAACCTATATACCTTAAGTCACAGGTTTTTTTATTTGTAACCTCATGGCAAGCGTGGTTCACTTGTGTGACGAAACGAACCTTATTGAATTCCTTGCAGGATAGGGGGTTACACCAAAATCTCGGTAGACTAGCGTGTGTAATCATATAGTCAAAGAAGGTCGCGCCTTCCATGCACAATGTTCCCCCGCTTTTTTATGGTACTTCTCAGAGGCTGAGTCGCACTCGTATAAGGGAGAAGCTAAGTTAGTCAGTTAAAACAGATGCATGCCTAGACTGATAAGCCGTTTTTTACGTTAAGACAGTCAGTTACGACCGAAGAGGCTAGAGATCTCAGAAGCAGTTTGAACCATGCAGCCTACTGCCCTCCTGATACACGACTGTCTTAGCTTTTACATAAAAAAAGGCGACTTCTCAGCCGCCTTTTATCCCATTGTTTAGTAAAGGAGATTAACTAAATTTTGGGGGGAACACCTTTAGCTGAAGTATCCATATATTGTTATTGTTCCAGCTGCACTTGTAGCAGGAGCAACTTGTACATGAATATCAATTGTGTCATCAGCTGAAAACGCTAGAGGACCTTCTGCGAATGCTGTGCCAGCATCGTCATCGGAGCTCCAAACACTAGCAATTGAAGAGCCGCCAGCCTGTCCAATAGTTGAACCATCAATAATATCGTCTGATGTAGAAGCAGTAGCAGAATCACTGTTACCATAACCTACATCGAGTACAATTGCTGGAGATCCACCAGTATCAATATCAGTAGATTTAATTCTTACTGCATGCAGTTCTTCACCTGCAAATACGTCTAACGCTTGAATTACATCATTAACAACTAATGTACCAGTTGAAATAGTTGCTTTACGAACGAATAAGCCACCCGAAGGAAACTGTTTGTAAGCTGAATTACCTTCAACGTTACCACTTTTAGTTAAATTTGCTATAGTAGCCATTTTACTTACCTCTGTTAATTATGAAAAATTATGTTACTCTAGTTTTAACATAAGCTGTTTTCAGAAAATGTCAAGCATAAATAAGGAGTATTTATGGCCACATATGTTTACGTCAAACGTAACACAAAACGCCCATATTCGTATTCAGACGAAGATGTTGATTATATACAATTTAAATACGTGCCACTTTCCACTGCCTTCAACATGATTCATAGTAAGCAAATCGGTTGGGAGCGAGCTAAAAAGGGGGACTATGCCCATTGGATAAAACTAAAAAAGGGACAAACATGACTACATTGCATAAAAATACTTTAGTTTTAGATTACGAAACATTTTACGATGTTGGTTATTCTCTTACTAAAATGTCTACTGCAGCTTATGTAAACAGTGATCAGTTTTATGTATGGGGCGTTGGTGTTAAGTGGAATGACGAACCTACAGAGTGGATCTCAGGCGAAGACATACCTGCTATGTTTGAACAGATACCCTGGGATGAGACCACACTTGTGTGCCACAACACTTTATTTGATGCTTACATTATGACGCAAATACATGGCGTAAAACCTAGATATTACTGCGACACTGCTGCAATGAGCCGTGGGTTATATCCAAATCAATCTGCAGCTTTGAAGAGTGTGTGCGAACGCTTATATCCAGACGACAAAAGTATGCGTAAAGGCGATGAATTAGTTAATGCTAAAGGTGTACGTGACTTAGATCCTGAATTAGAAGAAGTAATAGCTGGATATTGTATACAAGATGTCGATCTAACTTGTGCAATCTTTCACAAAATGATTCAAAACTTTCCTAAAAGCGAACTTGACCTTATTGATCTAACAGTCCGCATGTTTGTAGAACCTAAACTAATACTCAACCGCCAACTTTTGATAGACCACAAAGAACAAATAGCTGCTGAAACCGCACAGAAGATTGCGGATAGCGGTACAGACAGAGAAACACTCGCTTCACAACCTAAGTTTGCAGCATACATTGAATCCCTGGGTATTACTGTACCTACAAAAAAGTCGCCCCGCACGGGTGAAATGATACCAGCATTCAGTAAATCAGATGCAGGTTACACACAAATGATGGATATGTATCCTCAGTACAACCACGTATGGGCTGCCAGGGAAGCTGTAAAGTCACGCATAGAAGAAACGCGTGCCGAACGTTTTCTAACTTCAGTTAACAAAGACGGTACGTTTTCAGTTCCATTACGTTACTACGCGGCCCATACTGGTAGGTTTGGTGGCTCAGAAAAAATTAACTTACAAAACCTTCCCAGGGGCTCTAAGCTTCGTACTGCATTACAAGCTCCAGATGATAAACTACTTTATGTAGCTGACTTATCTAATATAGAAGCTCGTATGCTTGCTTGGCTTGCAAATGAACAAAGTTTGCTCAAGTCATTTGCTGCTGGTAGGGATGTGTACTCAGAATTTGCTTCTGAAATATACAATCGTCCTATTACTAAAGCTGACAAGCTTGAAAGATATGTAGGTAAAACCGCTATCTTGGGGCTCGGTTACGGTATGGGTAAAGATCGTTACAAAGATACGCTACAAAATGGAGCAATTGCAGTGGATGTTACAGAAGAAACTGCACTATCTATTGTAACTGCTTATCGCACTATGTACCCAAACATCCCCAGCCTTTGGAATGTATGTAAACAGTTTTTATACGGAATGATGGATCGAGCACAACACGGTAATGTATTTGGCCCCATTACAGTTTCAAACAACGCCCTTCAGCTGCCTAATGGTATGTTCTTAAAATATCCTCATTTAACATACAGTTACGGTGATTTCTTGTACACCCAAAAGATAAATCGACCGCCGATACGGACTCATGGACCACGTGTATGTGAAAATGTTATACAAGCATTGTCGCGCATTGTCATTACAGATCAGCTGCTTACCATTAATAACAGTATGCCTGAAGTAGATGTTGTACTTACAGTGCACGATGAGATTATATGTGTAGGTCCTATTACAAATCCAAACGAGACATTAGATAAAATTATAGCTATAATGAAAACACCCCCTTCGTGGTGCAAAGATCTGCCCCTAGACGCTGAAGGTGGCTACAGTAAGGTATACGACAAGTAATGAGTAATCTTATTCTTACAAGAAGAATTAATGAATCTATTGTGCTTTACAAAGAAGACCAGCCAGATGAAATACTGTGTAAAATTATGGTTACTTCTTTAGGGAACAAACAAGTACGTCTAGCTTTTGAAGCAGATTTAGATTTAAAAATAGACCGTCAAGAGCTATATAACAAACGTAAATAAAGGAGAAATATTATGGAGGTTGTCTTTCTTAAAGCAAAACAACATCTTATTAAAGAAATATCACCAAACGAAAAAAAGCCTTATCCTCTAGCTAAGAACTTTACCTCACACCACCATAATATTGATAAAACACCTGAAGGGTTTACAAAACTTTACGACTACTTAATTAAATATGCAAAGTCAGGAGCGGCTTTACATAAAGGATTACTAAAGAAAAAACTAAAAAACGAATCTAGAGCTATGATGACGGATCGTGTAGCTAAAACAGATTTGCTAGTTTTAGATTTAGACGGAGTTGAGTTTCCAATAGCATCTTCTAAATCAACTCTAAATACATTTGATATACAAACTATTGCTGAGCAGTTTGTTACATACATGCCCCCAGAGTTTCAAGATGTAAGCTACATTGCACAAGCATCTGCATCTTTAGGACTAAAAGGTAACAAAGTATCAATGCATTTGTTTTTTATATTAAAACATTCAGTACACCCAAAAGTACTAAAAGAGTGGTTTAAAGTTTTAAACTACGAAATAGATTTTTTAGCTAACCAACTTAAACTTTCAGCTAATGGTCAAAGTATAGCTTATCCACTAGACGTTAGCTTAGCAGATAACTCAAAGCTTATTTATATTGCACCACCTAAATTTGTAAACGGTGCACAAGATCCTATAGCTGGTGAAAGGTTTGTATGTATTACTCGTGGTGAACCGACCGTGGATATAGATCCTTTGTTAAAGGATGTTAACCCAGAGAAAGTTCATAGCGTTGGAGTACAAATTAAGGATGGTTTACGTAAAAAAGCAGGACTTACTAAGAAACGCGAGCGTGTTACTACTGTAAACATCGGAGGCGAATCTCAAGAAGTTTTGCAAAACCCTGACAGAATGACTATAGAAATCTGTAGAGTTAGTGAACCTTATGTTAACTGTAATATAAACGGAGGAGACAGCGGTGCCTACTATTTTATTCTTACCAACCCTCACTATATGTACAATTTTAAAGGTGAGCCTGTATTTGAAATACAAAAAGCAGATCCAGACTTTTACAAAAGCATCTTCGAGATCTTTGCAAAACAAATGGACGGCGGAAAAGAAGTCAGACCAGTAGTATTAAGGGACTTTTATACAGACACTTTTTACAATGGTGTGTTCGATACAAATAAAGAACAATTTACTGATGAGTTTCCGCTTACACCTACACAAAAAGGGTCCTTAGAAGGGTTTATGCGTACACATAATCGCCCTATGCCTGACTTTATACCTGATGCACAAGTAGTTTTTGATCCTTCATCTAGTGTAGGTATTAATTTAGATCAGTCTCCTTACTTTGTAAATTTGTTTAGGAAAACTAAATATCTTTTACAGCCTGATTTAAAAATGCCTGAAATTGAGTATGGAGAAGCAGCTAATTTTGTTAAGTACATACCAAATACTTATAGTCTTATTAAGCATATTTTAGGTAATGGTCAAACAGAAGTAGAACATTTTATTAATTGGCTTGCTTATATATACCAAAATAAACGTAAAACTATGACTGCATGGATATTTACAGGCGTACCTGGGACTGGTAAAGGCTTGTTTGTACACAGGATACTCAAACAATTGTTTGGAGAAGCTCAAGCTCCTATGCGTTCTTTAGAAAATATAGAAGAACAATACAATTTATACATGCGTACAGCCCTTTTCTTAGTTGTAGACGAATTTAGAATGGGTGACTCTGGCAACATAGGTCGTATGGCAGACAAACTTAAACACCAAATTACAGAACCAACACTTACAGTTCGTGCTATGCGTACAAACCAGGTTGAGCTGCCCAGTTATTGTAACTTTATATTTCTTACCAACCGAGCCGATGCAGTTAAAATAGAAGAAGGCGACAGACGTTACAACGTAGCTCCCAGGCAAGAACGTAAGTTAGAAAAAGCACTACCTGAATTACTTACAAAGCTGCCTGAGCTGGAGCTAGAACTGTTTGCTTTTTCAGGACTACTTAGAAACTTTAAAGTAGACGAACGTATGGCACACACGGCGCTAGAAAATGATGCGAAGAAAGACATGAAGCTTGTCAGTATGTCTGTACTAGAAGAATTTGCAAATGCAATAAAACAAAACAACCTAGAGTATTTTGTAGAGATTTTAGATATACCGCTTACAAACACGTTTGACGCTGGCGGAATAAGTACAGCACAACGTTATGTAAAAAATTGGGTGGCTTCTATAGGTTCAGAGATGATTATACCTATGCAACACCTTAAATTAGTGTATGATGTACTTACAGACAACAGAAAAACGTTATCTGTAAGAGACTTTACTAAAGCCATGAGTCGATTAAGTATAACTACCACTCGTAAAAGAATGGGTGAAGGTGAACATAGATCAGCTCCTAGAGGTGTATTACTAACTTGGGTTTTAAGTAAAGAACTACAAGAGTCATTAGCTGAAGAACATTTTGATGCTAAAGATATGGAACTTATAAACAGGAACACTGCTAATAAGTAAATTATGGTAAAGCTTGTACAAGACAAGCGTCCAGATCTCGATAGTGTAATCGAGCCTGAGACTCCAGAGGAGCTAGGACTAATCCCAGCTTGGTCTCACTCGACTCTCAAAACATTTGAAACTTGTGCTTACCGCAGCTACATAGCTAAAGTTAGACGTATACAAGAAGACTACGGTCCTGCTGCTAAACGCGGTAGTGAAATACACCAAAAAGCTGAAGACTATGTAAGCGGTAAACTAGATGAGTTTCCTATTGAACTTAATAAATTTAAATCTGAATTTAAAGAGTTAAAAGAACTATACCAGTCAGGTACTGTAGAACTTGAAGGTGAATGGGGTTTTACAATTGACTGGCAGCCTTGTGGTTGGTTAACACCTGAAACTTGGGGCCGTATTAAGTTAGATGCAATCGTACATGAAACAGAAACTTCAGCTCGTGTTATTGATTACAAAACAGGTAAAATGTTTGGTAATGAGATAAGCCATTCACAGCAAGCTTTAACTTATGCCATCGGTAGTTTTTTTAAGTTCCCTGAACTACAACATGCTCAAACAGAGCTATGGTACTTAGATCATGGAGAAGTCACTAGACAAGCTTATACTAGGGATGAAGCAATGGTATTCATGCCTACTCTACACCAACGAGCAATAGCC
>CEPR01009816.1_pt1 | contig 10849 bp, 3 predicted proteins | sample 530431 | NCBI WGS metagenome assembly CEPR01 (sample SAMEA2620078, study PRJEB7988) | marine metagenome | isolation source: saline water (ENVO:00002010), including
GATGCGTATTTACCTCCTATAGGTCCTAATCCAAAAGGAGCACCTCAAGCAGTGCAACCTAGAGGTGACCTAATGTTTAACGAAGATTTTGTTAATACACAATTTGTTAATGAACTTCCAATGATAGTTAGTCCGATTCAAGACCCTAGAGATTTTCCATTAGAAAAAAGTGATGGTAAAAAGACAACAACAGCAGATTATGATGTTAATGAATTACCTGAAAATCTGAAAAAAATGCACGAATCTGGACCAAAAGGTAGAGAAGGCGTTGCTAAAATAGCTGCTAAAACAGATAAGTTTCAAGAAGGCACTCAAACATCTGTACCATCCGATAATGCAAATCAAATGGCACAAATAGCTCAAGACAAACTTACAGCTAGACTTGTAGCTTTTTTACGAGGTGAAATACAAGACGATACAATCGTTGGTAAATTTGTAGATAAATATGGTAATGACACCTTCTTACAAATTAGAGAAATGATACTTCAACAAATAGTGCCTGCCTCTGAAACCACTGGACAAATAAAGAATGGTAACGATGCAGGTGGTATGGCAGATAATATTTATGGGAAGATAGGAGCAGAACAAGGAGTTGCTGTATCTCAAGACGAATACATAATACCTGCTGATGTTATGTCAATGTTAGGTGATGGTAGTTCTGATGCAGGAGCAAAGAAATTAGACCAAATGCTTGATAGAGTACGCTTAGAAAAAACAGGCACGACTAGACAAGCTAAACCTATTAATGAAGCACAGGTAATGCCAGCATGAATCAACCAGCATTAAAAATAAACGAACAGTATGAAATATCACTTATATTGCCAGACCAAGTACCTTTGGTATGGGATAAGTGTAAAAGAATATTGACTCGTTCATGTAAAAGGTCTGGTGGCAGAGTGCAACCTAATGACTTGTATCTTAGATGTATAGAAAATCAATGCAGTCTGTGGATAATTTTTGAACCTGATAATAATAATATTATTGGTGCAGCAGTCACACAACTACATAACTATCCAAGTGGTTTAAGGATGTTAAATGTAGAGCATGTTGCAGGTAAAAAATATGCAGAGTGGGTAAATGATGGCTTTGCTACTCTATATCGTTGGGCAAAAGATAATAAATGTGATGGTGTAGAGGCTATCGGCAGGGCAGGTTTTTGGAACTGGATAAAAAAAGAAAAAGGTTGGAAGGAAACTTCTAGGTTTTATGAATTTAAATTTGATAAAGGAGAGCAGTAATGGGCGGAAGAAGTGGCGGAAGTAGCGGTCCTAGCGAACAAACTGTATATAGTCAATCACTACCTGAATATGTAGAACCATATTTTCGTAGGATGTTGGGTAGAGCAGAGGCTGAGTCTTTGCAACAATACCAACCCTATCAAGGTCAGAGATTAGCTTTCTTTTCACCAGATGAGTTAGCTGCTCAATCTATGACTAGAGGTTATGCACAAGCAGGTACACCTAAAGAACTTAATTTAGCATCAGCAGGCATACAAGGATTACCCACAACTATAGAAAGTAGTTATACAGCACCTACTACTCCAATAGCTAGTGATTATGTAGCAGGCTCAAGAAGCTCAGGATATACAGCAGACGTGCCAACAAGTCCATTCCAACCTATAAACTTTGAACAAAATTTACAAAGATTTATGTCACCTTATCAACAGAATGTTATTGACATTCAAAAAAGAGAGGCTACAAGACAGTCAGAAATGATGGCTGACCAAATAGGTGATAGAGCAGCACAAGCAGGTGGTTTGGGTGGATATCGTGAAGCAATCTTACAAGCAGAACGAGAAAGAAATTTAGGACAACAGCTTGATGATATACAAGCTCAAGGTAGTCAAAGAGCATTTGATACTGCACTTAGACAGCTAGGTGCTGAAAGAGCAGCAGATTTAAGTGCAGCACAACTTGGATTCCAATATGAGGGACTGGGAGAGCAAGCAGCACAGAGACAAGAACAATTAGCTAATCAGGCATTTTTAGCTAGTGAACAAGCTGCACAACAAGCAGCAAGACTAGGATTATCAGCAGACCAAATTCAAGAAGCTGCTGAACAAGCACAAGCAAGATTTGGACTGCAAGCAGATGACCTTACTCAAAGATTTGGTATTGCAAGGTCACAACAATTAGGTCGTTTAGGTGACGCTATACAAAGAGATGCACAGCAAAGAATAGCTGCATTATCAGGCATTGGCTCTCAACAAAGAGCATTACAACAAGCTAGCTTTGATACAGGTTATGAGGATTTCCTACGACAACAGCAATTCCCACAACAACAACTTGGTTTCTTTAGTAATATCTTACAAGGTGTTCCTATCACACCATCAAGAACTGTGAGTACCTTTAGTCAACAACCTGGATTATTTCAACAAGCACTAGGATTAGGTCTTGGTGGTTTAGGTTTATATAAAGGATTTGGTGGAGGTGGCAGATGAGTATTATGGAAAGAATGAGAGAATTAGAGAGTTATGATGATAACTCTTTAATAGAAATGATAACTAATGGTAATCCTCGTTATCCACAATATGCTGTTTTAGGAGAGATACAAAGACGTGAAGATTTAAGACGTATCACTAAAAATCAAATAGCAAGACAAAATCAACCAAACATGACAGTCGCTGACCGAAAAGTTATGGAGTTTTCTCAAGGTGCTATGCCTATGAATCCTGTTAATACTGTATATAACCAAGCAGAGCCATCTGCAACTCCCGCAGGATTAGGAAGTGTAGCACCTACTTTAATGCAAGCAGGTAAACAAACTAAAGTTAAACCAAGCTACAGTGATTTAGCTTCGCAACTTTCTGAATCAGAATTAAATATGGTAAATCAGGCAGTTATGAAAGATAGAACTGCAAGAATGACAAGTGATTTAGGTAAAACTGGTAGAGTATTAGGTGGTGGTGTAAATCTGTCAGAACAAGCATTAAGTTTTCTAGGTGGAAGTGGTGGGAATGTTCCTATTTTTGCAGGTTCGCCTGAAGAAAAAAAGTTTATAGAAGTAGCTAGTAATATCTTAGCTAATAAAAATAAAAAGATTGCTACTATGAAAAAAGGTGGTGATACAGAAGTTCAGAAAAAAGTGTTTGGTGGTCTTATTGGTCTTGGTGCTAGAGTAGCACCTGCTATTGGAAGAGGATTAGGTAGAATACGAGACTTAATACAAAAGAGTTATACTAAAAAAAATCCAGCATTTACAGACCCAGCTAGGTTTCAGGGAAGTTCAACCATGAATATTCCATTACCAGGTGGAGCAGGAGTAATTCAACAAAGTGGTCAAGCAGTAGTACCCTATGTTGCTCCTAGAGTTTTTTCACCTTTAAGAACTACACTTACTGGTCTTACAGCAGGTGCAACAGCTGCTCCATTCTTTATTCCTGAAGCAACTGGCGATGGTGGTACAGGCGATGGTGGTGGTGGGCAACAATATACCTTAAATGAAACAGGTGGTTTATCTACAATGCAAGGTATGTCTAATGAACAGCAACAAGGCTTTGATTTAGCTAGGACTGGATTTGCAATCTTAGCCTCTAAAAACATGGCAGAGTTTGGAGCTAACATGCTTAATGTTTTAAATAGCATTGAAGCTAGAGGTGGCACAGGTGCAGAAAAAGCACAAGCAGACTATTACAAAGCACAAACAGCTAAAATTGGTAAAGAACTAGAAAATTATGACCTAAATCAATTACAAGTTGAACTAAGTGCTGTTAATAAATCAATAGAAACATTAGAAGAAGCAGGACAAAATGACACTCCTCAATATTTAGGTGCTACAGCATTACTAGGAGAATTAATAAAGGCATTAGCTGAGAAAAGAGGTTTTAACTTAGAGCAAAGTTTTGCAGGTGGTGCTAGGGTAGAGTAATCATGGCTGAAAAAATACCTTTGCCAAATAACAAAACATTAGTTATACCTGATGATATATCTGCACAAGATAGAGCAGTACTACGTCAACAAGTACAAGCTCGATATAATATAGATATAGACAAGTCATCTGTTCTTGAACAAGCTATAAATATACCTAAAGATTTTGCTAGAGGTGTTGCAGGTTCAGCACTTTTATTTCCTGAAGGTATAGCATCATTAACTGATATAGGTGGTGATAGTCCATTAGTAGAAAGTCTTAGAAAGAAAAGACAATTTTTATATGAAGAATCACCATTAAAAAAAGATACAGAAGGAGCAATAAGCGGTATAGCTGAGGCACTAGGTAGTGCATCAACTTTCGCTGGAGCAGGTTTAGGATTACGAGCAGCAACTAGAGCTGCTTCATTAAGTCGAACTGCTCAAAATATTGCACCTTTTGCTGCTTTTGCTATTACAGGTCCTGCACAACAACAACAACTACAAGACCAAGCAAGAGCATTAGGAGAGGATGTATCTCCTTTTGCAGAAGTAACATCTGATGTATTGAGTCTAGGCGTAGGTGCATCTGAGGCATTTCCAATACAGAGATTATTTGGAAGAATGTCTAAAGGCACACTTAAAAATTACAACAATGTAGAACGACTAAAATCTTTTGGTAAAGCATTTATAACTGAAGGTGGTCAAGAGGCAGCAGCTAGTATAGCTCAAGACTTAATTGCTAGAGGTACATATAGTGACCAACTACCAATAGGTGAAAGTATTGTAGAAGAGCTTTTTTATGGTGGTACAGCAGGTGGTATTATTGATGCTGTATTTAATACTAAATTAGCAAAACGTGGTATTGAAAATGAAAGATACAGACAACAAGAAGAACAGTTAAGAGAAAATAAAGCTAACTTAACAGATTCAGCAAAATTTGATTTAGCCTTGCAACAAGGCAAAGTAGAAGAACTACAACCAGAAGTTAAAACTTCTGTTCCAGAAATCACACTCCCAGAAGGCGAGATACAATCCCCCACACTTACAACAATCGAAAATGCTAACGGCACTTTTTCTGTTATTGATTCTGTCAATGTAGAAAATCCTGTTATTGAAACATTCCCTACTGAAGCAGAAGCTATTGTTTTTAAAACAAAAGAAAACAATAGACGATTTACTAATAATATAGAACTAAAACTTAAAAACGATTTATATGATTTAGGTTTAATTAATAGTGATGCAGGATTTAAAGCAGGTCAGACTATGCTTGACCCTAATGCAGTGCGTATAAATGCCTCAACAATATTTAACTACAATAGTGCAATAGCAGACAATCTCACTCCTGAACAAATTAAAAAGAAATTTGAAGCATCAGGATTAGAAAAGGACAGAACATATACCTTTAGTGAAGCTAAAACATTTTTAAAACCAAAAGACTTTGATTTACTATTGAACGATAAAGCAGAGGCTGTATTATCTCAATCAGAAAAAAGTGGTATAGCTTCAATTAGAGATAACAAAAATGAAGTTATTACTACTCCAAAGTATATTAAATCTATTGCTGAAACTAAAAATTTAGAAAACTTTGATTTTAAATCTCCTGCTGTTCAAGCATTTTCAGAGGCTGTCACAGGATATAAAGACGTTAGTAAAATTAGAAGCAAGGGTGCTAAAAAATTATTTTTAGCAAGATTAAATTCATTAGAACCTTTCAATCAAAAAACAGTATTTCCTGACTTTAGAGATAGAAAATACACAGCAAATGATTTAGCTACTTTTGTAGCTAACATGAAGGCTGATAAAAAAACATTTACTAAAAAAGAAATAGAATCTTTCTACAACGATGAAAAATTATTTACGGATTTAATAAATAGTGGAAGGATAAAAAGAACTAAGGGTAGTAGATATAAAGTTGTAGATAATTTCGAGTTTGAGATGGCTAGAAAACAGGAGGGATTTAATGAAACTCCTGAAGAATTTGGTCAAAGACTTAGAGATGAAGGTCAGTTAGATGAAGAAACTATTAACCAGTTAATATCTGATGAACAGATAAAACAACAAGGATTTTTACCACCTTCTGAACAAACCATAAGATTATTAGATTTTGCAGAAACTATTGAAGAAGGTAGAAAAAATAAATTTGCACAAGAAGTAAGGCAAGTATTAGATAATGTTGGATTAACAGATACAGGTATTGTTATAAGTGACAATATCTTATCTACAGAGTCTTTAGTACAAAGAGATGATGGAACTATTGCACTAGACCCCACTGTAGCTGAGGGTCTGCCAAGTCAATACGATGCAAATACAGATACTATTTTTGTAGCACTTAATCAAATAAATCCTGACGGCACAGCTACAGAACAAGAAATACAACAAAGAATAATGAGTGCTATAGATGGCAACATTATTAATGCACTTAGAGAGAAAGATTTATTCACAGAAAAAGAATATCAGTTTTTAAGAGGCTATGTACGCAGAGCTAAAGTGCCTGATACATTTGATGCTACCCATAAAAACAAAACTTTTTATGCAAGAAGTTTAGCAGTTAATAAAGATAAAGCAGAAAGAATGTCTTTATTAGAAGGTGCAACAGAAGACCGACTTGAAGAGATGTATGTTGAGGAGGCTATTGCAGACCTATATAGAGCTAGAGGTTTTGTACCCACTCTTGCTCCTAAATCAGAGAAGATATTTGGAAAAATTGTTGACTTCTTTAAGGGACTTGGAGTGGCTATGCGTAAGTCATCCATAAATAATGCAAATGAATTATTTGCTAGGGTTGATGATGGTGGTGTTGGTCTTAGAGAAAGAGGTCAAATAAGAACTCTAAAAGAGGTTGACCGAATAAATCTTTTGGATGAACTAAGAACCCTAAATCCTGAAGTTGACGAAGAATTAAAAAGAATAAAAGAAGAAGAAACAGTCGATGACCCAAGTCAACCTGCTACATCTACAGAAGATGGCACACCAGTTATAGCTACAACATCATTAAATACTAATGCAGTATCAGCATTTTTAAATGATGTAGTACCTGTTGGTATTGGCAGCATAACTATGCCAAGACCTGTAAGACCTAATCAAACAACTCCTGTTTCAACACCTGCAACGCCTGCTGAAACTGATGCACAAACTACTGAAACAGTAGCTCCTTATGATGAATTTGCTAGAACTAATAAAGAGGCAAAAGAAGAAGAAGCTCATCTTAAAAAGAATTTAAAAGGTAAAGACTTAATTGAAGTTTACAGTTGGCTAGTTAAAAACTCACCTAGTCCAGATTATAAAATCATAGCTGAAAAAGTATTAAAGAAACTAACTGCTATGAGAACACAATTTAGAAAAGAAAGGGGTAAAGATTTTAATTTTGAGTTTGTAATTTATGAAAAAGATAGCGATATATTTGGAGCTACACCTAAGCAAACAGCAGATAGATTAAAGTATATAAAAGGTAACCCAAATATCTATGGAGCTTCTCTAGGTTATAGAGGCACAATTAATGTTGAAGCTGGCGTTACTAAAAATTTAAATCCATTAGTTTTATTAAATGGTGCAAACCCTAAATTTAAAATAAGTTATGACACTTTACTGCATGAAGGAATACATGCTGCTACACAAATGGAACTTACTAGGTCTCAAGTTGAGGGCAATAAAGATGGTTTATATCAAAAACTAGAAAATTTAAGAAGAGCAATAAAGAGGCGAAGAGATAATATAGAGTTTAAGGGTGAGGGTATGGCTAAGGTTTATGACGAAGCAACAGACAGTGCTTTGTTTAATGCCCTTAAAAATCCAGATGAATTATTAGCATGGGGATTAACTAATCGTAAAGTGCAAAAGTTTATGGAAGATACTAATTATAATCCTAAAACTAAAGATTCTTTGTGGACTAAATTTGTTCGTGAAATTAGAAGAACATTAGGTTTACAGCCACAACAAGATAATGCTTTATCAAGATTATTAAGATTATCTGACCAAGCATTTATGGTATCTGAAACTAAAGAAAGCAAAGAAGTCAGAGCACCACCTGCTGAAACAGCAAATGTTCCTCCTGATATAGCTACTGAGAACCCTCCTGCTACAAATGCAGAAGGCAGACCTTTAAAAGCAGTATATACACAAGAGTTTAAACGTGACCCAGATAGCTCAACTGAATTTGAAAGTAATTATTTTGGTGAAATAAATGGTTATAAATTTGTTTTATCTTATGACAGAGATGCGTCATCAGGATTTAGATATTACGCATATCCAAATGGATTCAGTCAAATAGTATCTGATGGCAAAAATTCTTTTGAGATGGTTCATGCTGAACCTGCTCAATTTATAACTCTTGTTGCTGATAATCTTGCACAAGCTAAAGAGCAGATGCTCAAACAATTTCAAAGTCTTTTAGATAATGGATACTTATTAGAGCCTAGTCAAGGTAGAAAGTTTATTCGCATGGATAAACTAATAACTTTAGGTGCTAAGAAAGACACTGTAGGTTATCAAAGTACTGCTAAAAATTTAATTGATGTAATAAAAAATAACCCTGAAGGATTTACTGTAGATATATTAAATCCTGAAGCAAAGTTAGAAGGTATAGCAGTAGCACCTCTTACTAGAAAAGTAGGTGAAATTAGATTAGATGGTAATAAAGTAAATCGAAATACTATTAGAGAGTTTGTTAAAAACATTACAGCTTTAGCAAAGGTTACTGGTCAAAAAGTTTATGCAGGTGGTTGGTATAGCACTTCAGAGGATGTTTATATTTTAGATGCAGTTCAATTAATAGATACAAGAGAAAATGCTATTTACACGGGTTTAGCAGGTGAGCAAGAAGCTGCTTTTGATTTACAAACTTTTGAAGAAATAAATATTGCGGATGCTGTAAGACAAATGCAATCCAGTGGCATGTTTGATTTGGATAGAGCTATAAGACAAGCATTAGAAAGAGATATATTAGAACAAAAATTTGCAGAAGCTAAAGCATCAAATCCTGATAATTTATTTGCAGATTTTGCAGCCTTTGGTAGAGCTAAAAGATATGCAGATAGACCTGATACATCAGAAAAGAAACAGCTTATAGAAGCTACAGAGAAGGCTGAGATGCTTGAGAGAGCAACACCTAATGGTCAGATACCTTCTTACAATACAAATGCCTCAGATATAGCCTTAAAAACAGCACTGGATTTTAACAGTGACCCTGCTCCTAAAAAAGAAGTAAAAGATATTCCATTTGAAGAAGGTGCAATACCTGAAGAACTAACACAAGAAGCTGCTGCTGTTTATGCACCATCAAAAGAATCATTTGGCAAAAGATTAATAGATGCTATTACAGGTGATAGAAAGCTAGAAGCAATTAGAGATTCATGGAGAGCTTTTAGAACACAATATATAGATAATATAGATAGGATTGTTAAGTTTATAGCAGAAGAATCAGAAAGAAATGAAGCAGTAAGAGAGTTAAATTTATATGCAGAAACTGCAACTGTAGCAGCTTTAAGACATACTGATAAAGGTAGAGGTATATTTCAACAAATGCTCAGTATTGGAACACCATCAAATCTTATAGAAGGTCAAGAAGCTATAACGAAAGTTAATCCTTTAAAAATTTCAACTAGATATAATCCTTTTGTAGATGGTAATGAGGGTTTTGGTGGTTTTACAGTATTTACTGCACCTTTATACGCTGACCCTAGTGTAAATAAAGAAGCAATCTTTGGTGTATATGGTGCACTTAAAAGAAAAACACAACTAGACGAAAATGGTAGAGAAGTGCCTGTGCCATTTAGTACTGCAAAGATAGATGAAAAAATAAGTTTTATAGAAAATACTTACCCAGAGGTTGTGGAAGTATATGAAAATTATCAAAAGTGGAATAACGACCTCATAGAATTTGCTAAAGCAAAAGGTTTATTGTCTGATACTGCTAATCAAACAGAGTTAGTTTCTAGAATTAACGATATGTTAAAAGACGAAAAGGTTGATGGTAGTACAAAAGCAAGTTTAAAAAAGATAGTAAAAGATTTTCGTGATATTCGTGACTTAGATTTATTTAGAGAACAAGCAGGAGCATTGGGTGTAGATATTAGAGGTACTGCACAAATTTGGCAGGAACACTCATCATATTATCCTTTTTATAGAAAGATGATAGATGATAGTATTGCAGGTCCTTTAATAGCAGGTGGTTCATTACCACAAAATCCATTAAGTATTAAATTAGAGGGTTCTGAAAATCCATTTAATATAAATCCTATTGAAGGTATAGCTAGAAACTCTCTATCTATTTTGACAGCAGCTTTAAAGAATGATGGCACAGCTAAACTGCTTAGAGATATGTCTTTATCTTTAGGTAATTTAGAAACTGAAGATGGTCGTTTAGTTAAAGCAAGAATTATAGAGCCTGCAAACATAACACCAACCATGCAGATAAGATTTACTTATGTAAATGGTGAAAAAATATTTTATGAAATTGATGACCCTTTAATTTTTGAAGGACTACAAACATTAGGTGGTGTTGACCAGTCAGGTATATTAAGCATGGCTTTAGCAAAACCAGCAGGGTTCTTGAGAGACATGGTAACTAGAGACCCTGGATTTATGGTTGCTAACCTTATTAGAGATACTTTATCAGTGGCTGTTACATCAGGAGCACCAATAAATACTGATGAAGGATTTACACCTGTAATAGATACATTTAAAAAAATGGTTGGTGATATATCAACATTAGAAAGATTTGGTATTGTTGGTGGTTATGACTTCCAAAATGATGAAGGTAGTGTTAAAGATTTTATTAGACGTTCACAAAGAAAAATGGGTGTTGATGCTAATAATGCAGGCTCATTAGAAAATTTATTTTACACAGCTTGGGATGGATTAGGTGCTTGGACTACTCAATCTGATGGTGCTACTCGTATGGCTGTATATGATGCAGTTTATAATAAGTTAAAAGAATCAGGAGCAAGTGAAGCTAGAGCACAGTCTGAGGCAGCTTATCAAGCTCTTGAAATTATTAATTTTGG
>CEPR01019946.1_pt1 | contig 10762 bp, 23 predicted proteins | sample 530431 | NCBI WGS metagenome assembly CEPR01 (sample SAMEA2620078, study PRJEB7988) | marine metagenome | isolation source: saline water (ENVO:00002010), including
CACGTACAATGTAAAAAATGCAATATATTTGGAAATGGTGAAAATTATTTAATGGGAAAGTATATTGATCAAACTTACGGAATAGGAAAAGCAGACGAACTTATTGCACTATCAAAAAAAATTTGTAAGTTTACAAACGAAGAATTAGTTAATATGATCGAGCATTTTTCTCGTACATAATTTTTTATTTTGATTTTTAATAGGAAAGGGGGAACAATTAGTTCCTCTTTTTTTTGTTAGTTATTTGCTATATTAAAAAGTAACTTGTATATTTAAGTAAATAAATAATATATATATGAAAACAACAAAATTCTCAAATATTTATGGTGGTGATTTTCAAATCAATGGTTACTCTATGGATATTTATATTAATGGCAAATTTGTAGGTAATAGAACCTTACAACAGGCTGATCGTACAAAAATGGGTTGGTATGGTCGTAAAACAGAAATATTAGATGATGATTTACTGATCACTCATAAAAACGGTACAAAAATCAATTTATTAATACGCAAAGGCACAGAAATACTTACAGAGATATTTCCTATTTGTGGTAGATTACAATAATATGGAAAAATTAATAACTACTTTGACCAAAAAGGAAATAGATATAATTTTAATGGCATTACAACATTCAATTAATACTTGTAATTGGGATTTAGAAACAGATAAACCTGCCGCAGAATTATTTAATTATTTTTTGGATATACAATACGCAAATAAAAATGGATCCTAAAGACAAATTAATAGAATATCAAAATTATAGAATTAAGGTATTAGAAAAACGAATAAAAAAATTAGAAAAATCATTAAGTTATGAAAAAAGAGAAACTGATCGAGTTATATAAAAAATATAATTTGACACAAGATGATGTATTTAAACATCAGCATTATGTAATTATTACAAGAACAGGAATAGAAAAAATTGAGGCACAAGAAAATATAGAGATCGATTATCAAATGATTAAAACAGAGCCTAATTTTGCTGTAGTACAAGCTTATGGCAAATTAAATGATAGGCGAATGGAAACATTTGGTTCTGCACTAATCCAAGAATATAAACAGGAAATAGTAAAGAAAAAAGATGAAAATGGAAATTTAGTTGATGATATAAAACATACAAGAATTGGTAATTGCAATACTTGGTATGTTGCTGAAATGGCTGAAAAACGAGCATTTAGTAGAATAGTATTGAAATTAACAGGCTTTTATGCGTTAGGAGTATTTGGGGAAGATGAGAGCGAAGATTTTAAAAAACAATAAAATGGAAATAAATAATCAAATATTTAACCATTATAAAGTATGGTTAAAAGAAAAAAAGATAAAAGAAGCAAAAGAATTACTTGAAAAAAATGGTTATAAAGTAATAAATTTGAGGAGTTATAATAAATAAATAAATAGAAATGAGTAAAATTAACACAGTAAAAGGTTCTATAAAGCGAATAACTGAATTAGAACACAGAGGAGAATTTAAATTTAAAAAACTAATATTATCAACTGATGATAAATATCCACAAACAGTCGCTATTGACTTTACACAAAACAATGTAGGATTGTTAGATACTTGGAACGAGGGTGATCAAGTAGAGGTTTTTTACAATTTAAGAGGTAGAGAATATGAGAGAGATGGCAAAATAGTATATTTTACATCTATAAACGGTTGGAGTGTAAAAGGATTAGGAGATGAAATATCCACACAAGCACAAGCACCTGATCGAGATGATGATTTACCATTTTAATATAAGGGGGTTTTAATTAACCCCTTTTTTTATGGAAAAGAAATGTAAAAAATGTGGAAAAATATTTCCTAAAAAAAATTTTGTAATTTACAAAACGAAAAAATATCGTGATTTATGTAGAAAATGCAGATATGATAAAATAACTTTAATTGAATTTCAAATATATAGAAGAAAGAATAAATTGTGCTAATAAATTTCACCGACCACCTACACCAATTAAATAATTACCGAAAAGGCAAAACAAAAAAAGCCTTAAAAATTGATCAACACGAATTTGACAGTGCTTTTAGATTTGTACACGGTAATATGAATATGATTTTAGGGCATAATAACGTTGGTAAAACGCACTTTATATTTTATTTAATGTTATTATATACACAAAAACACAATATAAGATGGTTGGTGTTTAGTTCAGAAAATGAGCCATATTCTTTGATCAAGAAATTAGTTGAGTTTATAGAGGGTAAACCGATCAATAAAATAGAGGAAGCTGATTACGACAAACATACGGAATATGTAAACAACCATTTTAAATTTGTAGATTGTAATCGCCAATACACACACAAAGAATTACTTGAATTAGCAACTAATATAAAAAAGGCATGGGATTATGATGGTTTATTAATTGATCCTATAAATTCACTAAGAAAAGATATAAAAGTAGGTAGTAACGGTTATCAATACAGTTATGAAAGTTTAACAGATATTAGAATATTTTGTAAAGCTAATCAAATTGCTACTTGGATAAATTGCCACGCAGTAACCGAGGCATTAAGGAAAAGGCACGAGAAAGGCCATTCTTTTAGTGGTCAACCTATACCACCAATGATTGGTGATGCTGAAGGTGGTGCAGTCAATGGCAATAGATGTGATGATTTTTTAATTATACATAGATATATCTACGATCAAATAGATTGGATATATACAAGGCTCTATGTTGCTAAAGTAAAGTATCAAGAATTAGGTTACAGACCAACCTCAATAGAAAGTCCATTAATGTTTAAATCTATCCTAAATAATGTCGGTTTTGAGTTAAATGGAAAAAATTTAGTAACTTATGTAACTAAAGAACAATTAAAAGCACTTTGAATGCACTTTCTGAAATAGCAAAAAAACATAATGATTGGGTGCATATTGTCTTATCTTTTGGTTGTGATCCTGATATTGCAGAGGATTTAGTTCAAGAAATGTATTTAAAAATAGATTCGTTGATCAAGAGGGGAATAGACATAACCTACAAAGACGAAATAAATTACTTTTATATTTACAAAACATTAAAAAGCCTTTTTTTAGATTTAAAACGCAAAGAAACTAAATACAAAAAAATATCTTTAGATTCTGATTATATAAAGGATATTCATACAATATTAGAAAAATACGCACAAAACAAAGAGGCAGGTAAACAAATAGATATAGTGATCAAGATGAAAAAATTAAATGAAATATTAGACAATTTATATTGGTACGATAGGAAAATATTTGATCTGATCAGCAACGGAATGTCTATACAAGAATTATCTAATCAAACAAAAATTAGTTATTATTCTTTATATAACACTTATAGAAACGTAAAAAAACACATAAAAAATAATTTACAATGGGATTAGGAGATTTAGTAGAAATAATTACAAAATACACAGGCATAAAATGGTTGGTTAAAAAAATATGGGGAGAGGATTGTGGTTGTGATGAAAGAAAGGAAGAATGGAACAAAATAAAAATAAATAGGAATGGCACCAAAAATATTAGAAAAAGAGGACAGGATTAGTTGGCTGAACTTTTTGAATGCTAAAACCTCAACCGTTACATACGAGGATATAGAGTTTATTGTATTGTTACACGCCAAATATTATAATCATAAACCAATTGTGCCTAAACCTTGTGGTTGTAAAAACGATCCTGCTCGAAAACAAATTAATAATTATATTGATGAGCTAAACGACCTCTTATAATGGAAGATTATTACTATACAATAGACATACCAAAAACAGTATATAGGAATTTTAATAAAAGTTCTTGGGTAAATAAACATTTTTCTGTTTCGTATGTAGGCAATTGTATGGAGTTAATGACTGATTTTTACAAACATACAGAGATCAGAACTCATAATGGTTGGGAAAATTACTACAACAATATAGTTGGATTTAATAATTTAACTAAAATATACAATATATTAGAGCAAAGATTAGACACTAAAAAAGAATATATAAAAAAATATATATGGCACAGAGTAATTGGTCAAACTTGGAATGGATTTAGGAACGAAATTGCAGTTATAGATGAATTACAATTAGAGTTCCCTAACACTCAAATAAAAAAGACATCATTTGAAATAGATCACGAATATTGCATAGATGCTGAAATGTATATAGGAGATTTTCTTTTGCTTGGTATTCAAATAAAACCTGTAAGTTATATGTCTATGAATACAGCCTATCAAAATAGAGCAAAGGAAAACCATAGGAAAAAAAACCAACAATATAAACAAAAATATGCGCCATATATTTATGTATATCATAAAGACCATAAAATACACCGCAAACAGTACGTTTTTGATCAGATAAACGTAATATCTACACTAAGAAAACATTTTTAAACATTTTTAATAGGATATTTGCTTTATTAATAAGTAACTTATATATTTAATCGTAATTAATAATCAAACTTATGAAAACACTTAATGTTTATTATAACAACAGAATACATAAAGGTAAAATAATTATGGAATACGATGGTTACACCTTTTATGAATTAACTGATCCATTTAATTGGAGATTTGGTAAAATATTATTAAAAATAAAACAATAATTAAGAGGTTAGTGATTAACGTTTATGCGGGCACTATTAAACTGAAAGACGCGGGGCACTGACTAAAATAACTCTAAAGGCCTCTTATAATATTAAAAATTATGGAAAACGAATTAAAATTTAATTTATATGAAATGGGTTTCAAAGACATTGAATCTATGAAACTAATTATAGATGCTTGGTACAATTTAGATGATAGAGATATTATGTATGAAGGTACAGGTTTTAATAAAATGAGTGGATATGTATATATTGCTTTAGAAAATGGTATATCTATTTGTTCTTGTTTTGGTCAAGAAGTAGAATATCTTGTAACAGATTTTGAAACAGGAGAGGAATATTTTTACGAAACCTATGAAGAAGCACTAAACAAATTAGAAACATTATGACAAAAAAATACCAAAAGGTTGTAGATTTCTACAATGAAACGACAAACGAACAAAAATTATTCTTTTTAGAACTTATAAGCAAAGATATATTTGTTCCTGTACAAAAAGAAGATGGAGTACATTGTTTAGGTCTTGATCAAGAGGCTCCTGTTCTTATGAACGGAACAGCATTTCAAATTAACACAGAAGATTGGAAAAGTTATGAAAAATAAAGAACAATTTATATCATTATTATTATTTACACTGTTTTTATTATTATGTTGCATATTTTTATTAAGCTTAGAAAATATGATAAATTGTTTTTTTACATAATAAAAAACTTATATATTTATATAAATTAATATACTATGAGAACGCAATTAGATGATTTAAGAGCAGAAATAAGGTTATGTGAAGTCAATAAAAAACAAGCCGCTCAAGAAAAAGATATACAAAAATGGAGGTATTGGGATAAAAAAGAGCAACACGCAAGACTTATCATTTATAATATTCAATGAAAAAAATTACAAATTTGAAAGAATTAGAAATATGGACGGATATACATTTTTTATCCTCTATAATTAAAAAGCAAATTGATAAAAAGAAAACAGACAACTTAATTAAAATGGCAGATGCAGTTACAAATTTAGCTTTTTACTTTCAAGAATATACTAACAACATACGATTATATGAAAAAGCCTTATCAGAATATAAACTTGCCAAAAACAGAGCAATTCAAAGAGCAAGGAGATCAGAACAAGAAACTGAAAAAATACAACGAAAAATTAACAGCCGTAGCTATTAGTTACTTAGGCATAATACTTACTTTATTATGGATCTTATTGGTTTACTAAATGGCGAATATGTTAAAAGAAAAGAAACACTTGATCAGATGCAAAATGATGACTATTATTATGGTTATTTAGGCAAAAATGCATTAAGTTCAAGTTCAGTTAAATTATTATTAGATAGTCCTAAAAAATATAAATATGTTACTGAATATGGTAACGAACAAACAAACGCACTTACAGCAGGATATCTATTTCACCAAGCTATATTAGAGCCACATAAATTTGCAGATAATATTTATGTTGATGTACAAAGCAAAAATACAAAGGCGTATAAATTAGCTAAAGAAGAATATGGAGAAGTGTTTACAATTAAAGAGAAATATCAAGCAGAGAGGTTAGCTGATGCGTTTCTAAGAAACGAACACGCACTAAAACTAATAACAGATTGCCAATTTGAAGTACCTGCTATTGATTACGTATTTGGATATCCATTTAGAGGCAAGGCTGATGTATTAGGCAAAAATTATTTGGTTGATTTAAAAACTTGTAGCGACATCAAATCTTTTCCATTTCAAGCAAAAAAATATTATTACAATGTGCAGGCATACATTTATTCTAAATTATTTAATATTAACTTTGATCAAATAAAATTTATAGCAGTAGATAAAGGAAGTTTAGATATTGGTATTTATGATGTATCAGAACAATTTTATAAGCAGGGAGAATTATTAACAAAACAAGCAATAGACACTTATGAAAGTTTTTTTGTTGAACACGAAGAATTAGACAACTATTGTATAAAAGGAACTTTATGAAAACACCAAAAGAATTTATAGAAGAATTACAAAAACAAACCAACATAGATATATTTCAACCAACAAGAAATACAGAAATAATCCAATATCGTTGTTTATCTACATTTATATTACATAATTATTATAATATGAGATTTATTGAAATAACTAATTTTTATAAACAAAACGGATTAAGTTTTGCCAACGCAAACATACTAAACAGTTATAAAAAATTTATTACCTATAAAAAAATTAATAATAAGTTGGCACTTGATTACGATACTATATTAAAAAAATTAAACAATAGTGTCCAACTTAAAAGGGCTATGTTGATCGAAGAAATAAAATACGCAACACCTAAAGAAATAAACGCATTTCAAGATGTATATGATAGGAAGTTGCTGTCGAGTGTAAACAAAATCTTAAATTAATCGTTATATTAATATGAAACCTAATAAAATAAGTATCAGTGATTTAAAAGAAAATCCAAACAATCCAAGATATATTAAAGGATATAAATTTGAAAAATTGGTAAAAAGTATTAAGGAGTTTCCTGAGATGCTTAAACTTAGACCAATTGTTGTTGATGAAAATAATGTTATACTTGGTGGTAATATGCGATACAAAGCATCCGTAGAGGCAGGTTTAAAAACAGTTTATGTAATACAGGCAGATGATTTTACTGAGCAACAAAAAAAGGAATTTATAATAAAAGATAATAGCAACTTTGGTGAGTGGGATTGGGATTTACTTGCAAACGAATGGAATAATGATGAGTTAAAAGAATGGGGGTTAGATGTGGTTAGCTTAGAGGAAAATTTTGATAATGAAGAAATGTTTGAAAGTAATGACACAGATACGAAAGATGAGGTAATAATTAATTTAAAAATGCCATATTACCAATATGAAGAAATTGATCAAGAGTTCCAAAGTTTTATTAAAAAATATCCTAATATAGTATGCAGAATCCAAAACTAAATGTATTAATCTATCCAATGTTGTCGGTTGATCACCTCAACGCAGATAGTAACTATATCATTATCAAGCAATTATGCAACGAATTATTAAAAACAAAACGATATAACTTTTTTCTAATAATTGACAAGGATAGAAACTATGTAAAAGATGATTTAAACTCATTGGTAAAAATAATTAAGATACCATTACCAAAATCTAAAAAACATCAAGTAATACATTTTAACAGTAATTTATTTAGAGAATTATTTAAAAAATATGCCTTTGATTTAGTGTGGAATAATGTAGTTGAACAAGGACATCATTTTAGGTATTTTCAAGACACTTTATTAGATAGCCAACGAACTAAGGTAATTAATTATCATCATTACGTTATACATAGGAGTTTAGAGAATCTTACAAATTATTTACCTTGCAAACATATTTTATATGATCAACTTGTTGGTAGTTTAGGTGCAGATTTAAATTATTTCCATACTCAGTATTGTTATAATATGTTAGAGGAAGAAGCTAAGGATATTCTTTCTGATCAGAGTTTACAATTACTAAAATCAAAAAGTTGTATTGAATTAGGTGGATATGCAAACAAAATACCAAGCGAAAACAAATACGATAAATTTACATTTATATATAATCATAGATTAGATGGTTACAAAAATTGGCAAATAACATTTAACCAATTTGATAAATTATATGATGATGGTTTAGATTTTCAAGTAATATTAACAGCAGGAGATAAAGACAACATCAATACGATTAACCAAAAACCATATACAATAGTAAAATCATTCACTAAACACCAAGATTACATAAAGGAATTATCCAAATGCCACGCAAACACCATAAACAGTACTCACGAAACATATTGCATAAGTATTGCTGAAAGTATTATGAATGGTCAAGTTGTTGTGTTGCCTAATAGGTGTACTTTTCCTGAATTAGTAGGCGCAGATGATAAGTATTTATTCAACAACATAGAGGAACAATACGAAATGCTCAAAGAAATCATTTTAAACAACATACGACAAAAACAATATAAAACACACAAACAACTAAAACTAACCAACCACGTTAATAATATACATAACCTATTCAGCGAATTAGCAAAACCTGACAAAACAGATATATTTGATCGAATTAAAAAACAAATAACAAAAGATAAAATAAAAGCATATTTATCAAAAAGAAACGAAGTAACACTACAAGAGTTTAGATCTTATATATTTAGTTTAGGATATGCTTCACAAAGTTTCCCTAATATAAAAATAAAATATATTCTTAATGAGTTTGGTTACGATTACAACATAAATAAAGATAAATACATATATGGGTAAATCAGACAAAATCCGACATACTAAGAACAATTTGATCAACGCATTAGAAAAGTCAATGGGTGTGGTTACTACTGCTTGTAAAAAGGTAGGAATACATAGATCAACCTTTTATGAATATTACAACAATGATGAGGAGTTCAGACAAAGTGTAGATGATATTGGTAATGTTGCCCTTGATTTTACGGAAAGTAAGATGTTTGAACAAATACAGGAAGGCAATACACAATTAATTAAATTTTATTTATCAACGAGAGGGAAAAAACGAGGTTATGTTGAAAGACAAGAAATTACAGGCGCAGATGGTATGCCTACAAACTTTCAAATAGAAATAATTGACAACATTAAAGATACAGACGAATAAAGTTTTTAAACACCTTGTATCAAGTGAAAAAAAAATTATTGTTGAACAAGGTGGAACGAGATCAGGAAAAACTTATAATATCCTATTATGGATAATCTTTCACTATTGCACACAAAATCACGATAAAATAGTTACTATTTGCAGAAAAACCTTTCCAAGTTTAAGAGGTTCTGTAATGAGAGATTTTTTACAGATACTTAAACAATTTGAAATATATAAAGAAGAAGAACATAATAAATCAAGCTCAGAATATAGGTTATATGGCAATTTAGTAGAGTTTATTAGTTTAGATATGCCACAAAAAGTTAGAGGGCGTAAAAGGAATCTTTTGTTTATCAATGAGGCTAACGAACTTAATTTTGAAGATTGGCAACAATTAATCTTCAGAACAAATGAAAAAATTGTTATTGACTACAATCCATCAGAAGAATATCATTGGATATACGACAAAGTAATACCAAGAGAAGATTGTGAGTTTTACCGTACTACTTATTTAGACAATCCTTTTTTAGAGCAAACAATAAAAGAGGAGATCGAGAGGCTAAAAGATACCGATGAGCAATATTGGCAAATATACGGTTTAGGATTAAAAGGCATAAGCAAAGCAACCATATTTAAATATTACGAATGCAATCATATACCTGATCAAGCTAAATTTGTTGCTTATGGTGTTGATGCAGGATACACCAACGATCCAAGTACATTAGTAAGTGTTTATATTGATAATTATAATTTATATATAAAAGAGCATTTATACAGAACTATGATGACAACCTTAGATATCCATAATACGTTTTTAAATGTTGGTATAAATAAAAATCAAGTGTATATTGATAGCGCAGAGCCAAGATTAATTGATGAGTTAAGGCGAATGGGTTGGAACGTAAGAGGCAGTTTAAAAGGCAGGGATTCAGTTAATGCAGGTATAGATTTATTAAAACGCTATAAAATATTTATAACAAACGATAGTAAAAACGCAATACAAGAATTTAGAAACTATAAGTGGAAAGAGGACAAAACAGGCAAATTAACCAACACACCTGAAGATAAAAACAACCATATTATAGATGCTGTAAGATATGCAACATATAGTATATTATCAAGGCCAAACTTTGGTAAATACGTTATTAGTTAATTTTAAAAACTTTTTTTTTTACGTTATATAAGTATGAAAGTTGAAGTATATATACCTGATACATTAAGCGAAATAACTTTAGATAAATATCAAAGGTATCTAAAGATACAAGACAAAGAGAAAGACGAGAACTTTTTAGCGATCAAGATGATAGAAATATTTTGTGGTTTAAGAGGTGATGTTATAATGAAACTTAAAGCAACAAGCATAAAAGATATTACTCAAATATTATCTGAAATGTTCAATGATAAACCACAACTTGTAAGACAATTTACAATGAAAGGAAAAACTTATGGTTTTATACCGAAGTTAGAGGATATGAGTTTTGGTGAATATGTTGATCTTGATACATATATTGGTGATTTTGAAAATATACATAGAGCTATGGCTGTTTTATATAGACCAATAAAACATAAATCAGGAGAACAATATACGATAGAGGAATATACAGGAGAACAT
>CEPR01060222.1_pt1 | contig 10683 bp, 17 predicted proteins | sample 530431 | NCBI WGS metagenome assembly CEPR01 (sample SAMEA2620078, study PRJEB7988) | marine metagenome | isolation source: saline water (ENVO:00002010), including
ATTTGTGCAGAAGGATTTGGATCTATTCTACCTGCACTAGCATTACTAACTCCACTTCTTTTTATTAAGGTTCTAGATATATCAGAAAATCTTTTGACCATTACTTCACACCTAATTGTCTATTAGAGTTTCTTTGTGTTCCATACCCACCAAAGCTACTTGTTGTATTTGTATTTGTATTATTAGATCTACCACTACTTGTTAAAGAGTAATCTGCATATCCACCAGCAACAGTACCAGCCGCTTGTAGGAATCCTGCTGTTGCTATCTGACTAGCACCACTTGGTTGATTTGCTCTTGTAGTATTAACTGATATTTCAGTTGCTAACCTGCTAGTTTCTACTCCTAATCCTAATCGTAAATTAGCTATATCTTTTGCTAATGCTTCTTCTTCATATTCTATTAATCGTAAAAATGAATTATTCTCTAGTCCTCTATTGTATGCTCGTTGTGTAGCTATACTTCTACGCAGTAATTGTTTGCGTTGTTCTTCTTCTTCTTGTGCATTTAACTTTGCTATCTTTTGTTCTTCTGCTAGTTGTGCATTACGAATAGCCATTTCACCTTGCAGTAATGCTTGATTGTCTCTAGCTATTCTTGCTTGCTGTTGCCCTTGTATTATTGATGTACCAGCACTAACTGCTGTGGCTATCAATATTGCTGTTCCTGGATCTACACACATTAATAATAATACTCCATAATTAAACCAGTTATACGCAATGGTAATGGATCGCTTTGGGTAATTGTTACCGTTGCATCTTTGTTATATCCTAATAAATAAAAATCTTTTTTACCAGTAAAAGCTGTTGGTGCTATAGATAAATCATCTGTTACTTGTCGCAACACAAGTCTGTTGCCTTCGACAGATGTAGCTAATGCAGAGTCTAATCCTAATATAACCTTACTTATTCTTTTAGGTTTACCTTGTAATGTACCTGCTGTTATAACTGTTTCTACTGGCATAGTCTCTATGTTAACATCATAATCATATCCAACAGTAATCGTAGTAGTATCAAATCCAGTAGACAATGTAAGTTGTCCTCCTGATGTAACTGCAAACTCTCCCATATAAAAGTTACCACTTCTTACCTTGACTGTTTTACTTGCATAATTAGACAATCCAGTAAATACTGTGCCTGCACTACCTATTGTAAATGTAGATGAATGGTCTAATGTATTTGCTTCTAATCCCATTTCTTCTATAAAATATGCACTATTTCTGTAAACAGTAAAGAACAATCGAGAGCCTACTGATTCTACACTTTTAAATGAAGCACCAGTTGTTGTTTTCCATTCTGTCCATCCTGCTAGTTTTTCAGATCGTACTGCGTGAAATACACCACAAGATCCATCTGTATTTATAAAGATAGCATAAGACTCTGGTCTTTCTGATGTACCTTGTAATACTGTCATATCTACTGGTGTTTGTATTAAATGACTTGCTAACACACTTATATTAGTAGCAGAGTATGATAATTCTAAATCTGTAAATAATAACTCTCTTACTGCTCTACCATGTTTTTGTACAAACAAAGCACCACCTTCTAAAGTTTTAACATTTACAAAACTACTGCCATGTGTAGTTTGTCTTCTAGCTGTAAAATTAGCAGGTGTTAATACAGACTGTTCGCTTTGTGGACAGAAAAATTCTCCGTTTGCTGTAAATATAAGTAAGTGTCTGTTAGATAATAGATGCCTTATATCTGCTACTTGTGATGCTCCTATACTAGATTGTATACTATCACTATCATTAGCTTCACCTAAATCAAAATTAAAATACTCATCTACTTTAGAAGCCCATACCCAGTCAGGCAAACTTGAAGAACCACCAAACCATAACCTACCATCATGAAATGTAGCACTTGCTGGATAACCTCTTATACTACTAAATGTTTGTTCTTTCCATCTTGTGTTTGCTTGGTTAGCACTTGTTATAAATATTGCTGTCCCACCACCTGCCGCAGTATTGGTAGCATTGGTAGAACCACCAGCAGTAAAAGTATATGTATCTTCATCTAGTACAGCTATAGTTCTTGTTCCATTTAATTCTGTACCATCTATACCTTCTATACTATTAGCACCACTAAATGTAACTGATGCACCATTTGTTAATCCATGCAATGGATCATTTACAGTTATTGTTTGCGATCCTTTTTCTGTTGTAAACGGATCGGTAATTAGTTTCTTTCTTAATGTACCTTGTATGGTAGCTGTTACTTGTGTAGCACTTGTATATCCAGTTATCTTTAATGTGGTATCTTCTATTTTTAAACAAACATTTACATATGCAGATGTAAAATGATTAGCACTTGTAGTTAAGGTTACACTACCAGTAGTTCCACTAGCAGATATTGTAGTACTTGCATCTGCAAATTTATAGTATGGTTGATATACATTTGCTGTATCTTCATCAAAAGCAAATGCACTTCTAGTAAAGGTAGTTAACCCAGTTCTAAATATTTTCTGTGTTGCCATACTAGGATGTGTAATAATCATAGTATCACCAGCTTGTGTAAACTGCATTTCAAATAAAATAGAAGTGGTCCAGGGGCATCCAGTAATACTTTGTGCTAATGCATCTGTTTCTAAATAGTATATATCTACTCTTTCATTACCAAATGCCATTATGTATTGTTCATTATCATCAAAATCAAATCCTACTAATCTGGCATTACCTGATAGACTAGCATATCTTTTTGTACCATTTCTTCTTTTCAATCCTCCTTGAGAAAACAATGATACATTCTGCATTTGTTTTGCACCATTTGCATATGCGTTTACATCACTACGCATTATCATCAATGGATCTAATTCACCTGCTTGGAATGTTGTTTTAAGTTGCCTTAGTAGTGCTTTTGTTTTTGCCACATTTACTCCACTATGCCTTCTATGTTTCCTAAACCAGTAGAGTTTCGTGTGTTATTAAATCTTGATACACGAAGCCTACTTGAAGTTCTTTGTTGTGCATCAATGTTTTTTGCTATAGCTATTTGTCTTTGTGCTTTACCTTCTAATGAATCTGCAAGAGTTGGATTCTGAGCTACAGCAAATGCAAAGATACTTGCTAATGATAATTCTGCTGAGAATATAAAATATGCAGGAAATAAAGCTTCTGGATTTGCTACTGTTGTATCGTAAAATGTATAATCTGCATATACTTTATCTGTTGATACTGCATCATTGTATACCATATCACCATATCTTTCAAATTTTATAGGCTGATCGTTTACAAACACACCATGTAATCCTACTAAATCTGCTGGTAATTGGTATGCACTATCCCATTTATGATCAGGTGTATCTGTTAATCTTGATAGTTGTGCTTGTTTACTAGCAAATCTCCAACGATAGCTAGATAACATATTCTTAATTGTATCTTCGTATAAATTACTAGCTACTGTAGACTCTGTTGTGCCATCTGCAAATGAAGTAATAGGACTTGCTCCTATCATAACTAATGCTCTTGCACATATATCTATCTTTGTTGTAGCCATATAATGTTGGGGGAGTTACCTCCCCCATACTCCGTTAAGATAGTAATGCTACTGTTACCGAAGCGGCACCAGTTGCACTTGTAACCGTTGCCATATCGACTGTTGGCGAACCACCAGTTGCTCCTATGATAATAATTACATCAAATTGCTTTAACTCGTTTGTTACACTAGCAAAATAATCTGTATCATCAATAGTGCCTATTGCATCTGTAGATTTATAAATCCACAAACCAGGATTAGCACCACCAACCTTAAATAAATTTGTTGCATCTAAAGCCATTTGTACCTCCTATTCAGCTATCTGCACTTCAAAGACTGCGTTGTCGTCAATCAGCACAACACCCAGACTCATATATGCAGTAATTAAGTTAGACACTCTTTCAGGAATATAGTTTACTTCTGTTGTTACATCAGCACCCATTGCTACTCCTACTCCAGTTCTGTGATATGCAAAACATTGTCTCTTACTTGATGTAGTTGGTAAACCACTATGTACCATCCACATAAAGCCAAGCCATCTTTTTGCAACCATACCACCTTTGTATGGTAACTCATCAGGACCGATAAAGTCTGCGTCTGCGAAAGCATTAATACCAAGTAGATCCACCCAACCATCAGGTGATACTACAAAGTATCTGTCGCCATCATCAGGTATGTCTCCTTCTCCCATAGAAGTAAACACATTGTTTATCTTTGTGAGAGTTAAACCATCTGAACCAGACTCAGTTTGTGTGTTTGATGTTCCGTCAAGAGCAGTAGTAATTAGTTCATCAGTCTTTCTTCCTAATGCACCAGCGGCACTTTGAGCCACTACCATTCTTTCATCAATGTTTATTTTAAGTTCATCTAACCTATCAACATAATCTGCACTAAAATAATCTTGTAGAGTTACAGTTACATTGGTATGGTCAATGTTCATTATAGGTACTTGTCCATGACGGGATTTTTGGACAGCACTTCCTTTACCTACTTTTTGAAAAACTGTTTGATTACCATTAATACTTGGCTTTTGTCTAATAGTATCTTTTAACTTGGAGCCCATTCTTTGATAAGCCATATGGACATCACTCTCAAACTGTTTAATAAAAGCAGTACTTATTGCTACGGACATAAATCCTCCTTATTAAAAATTAACAACAATGAGTTATCCATTATATTTTTGTAAGGTTATCCAAAGGGCAATACTCGAATACTCTGGGCTACAATTTTACTTATATAGAAATTTGTTTGTTTTTGCAACGACTAAATTTAACGAAGTCAAGATTTTTTTTCTTTATATATTCAGAATCAAACCTACATTCTAAATGTTCTAACAATCTTACTGCTTTTTTGTTGCCAATCCACACATAATTGTACAAAATTTCGTAAGGTTTATGTATTAAATCTACCCATTTTCTGCTTAAAAGTGCCAATTTCATAGGTTTTTTGAAAGCCTGATCGCTGGCTAATAGCCAAACTCTAGCTAATCCTATACCTTCTGCTACTGTTCCACCCATCAAAACTGGCTCTTTTCCATACAAAAGTGTAAATGTTTGTGAGTTATTTGCATTTAATGGGTACAATAAAGCAGATAATGGATCTGTATTGTTTGCTTCACACTCCATAATATCTTGCTTCCTCATATTTTTTGCAAGCAACATAGCATCTTTCTCTGTCGAAGGTTGTATCGACACACATTTTTTACAAGTCATTTATAAAGTTTTGCAAATGCCTGATCAATTTGTTTTACAAAGTTTGGATCTCTTTGAGTAGGATGCCAGTATCTACGATCCTTCATCATCATTTGTAAATCAGCTAATGACTTACCACCAGTTACATCTGTCTCTGGAGATTGACTCATATTATCTTTTAACATAGCCATAATTTTTTCTACTGCTTCTACTCCTTGAGATGTTGAACACATTGCTTCAAGCATTGGCTTTTGTTCATCTGGAAAATGTTTGTTAACCCATAAAGATACAGCTTCTATTCTTGAGTTTGCATTTTCTCCTAATTTTTTCTTCTCACCTTCAATGTCAAACTTAGGTTGTGACTCAATAAACAGCTCTATACCTTTATTAAAAGCTTCTTGATTTAGTTTATTATCAAGACAATACTTTTTCCAGCCATCCATAAGTGGTGTATCTGTATCATAATTATCAGGAATCTCTGGTAAAACATACTTATCTGCTGTTTCAGGTAAACCTTTTGTTTGTTCTTCTTCTATTTGTGTTCGTATTTCAGCAGTTAAATCTTCTTTTTTCTTACCAATATAGGTCTCTGCTTCTGTATATGACTTAGCTAAACTTTCATAATCTGGTTTACCTTCTTTAAAAAACTTCTCTGGTAACCATTCAGGTCTTTCATTTACCTCACCAACTTCATCTTTTGTTTCTTGTTCTGAGTTAATTAGACTTTCTTGCTCTTGCATTTTCGCCCTCCTTTATGCGTTGTTCAATTATACCTACTAAGAATCTCATTCCTTCTCGACCTCGTAGTTCTTCATTAGTAATATTGAAACCTGCTACAGTTTCTATTGTTATACTTCGTAAATATTGTAATACATATTTACCAACATCACTTCGGAACAAAGTTACAAATGATTCATTAAGTTTACTTTCTGTTTCTTTGTTACGAGTAAATCCGTCTATACTAGGTTGTAGGGGGTTCTGTTTGTCCTTCATTTTGTTGTGCCATTCCTTGTTGTAATTGTTGTTGTTGTTGTAATGCTTGTTGCATTTGTTGCATAGCTTGTTGCATTTCTTCTGGAGACCTTGTTAATTTTTCTGGTATACCAAATTTTTCTGCCAAGTATCTTGTTGCTTCGTTACTATCTACCAATAGATTGATAAGCTGTGGTCCGAATCTAGCTTGTATTAGTTCTAAAAATCTATTAAATCCATTTATATCTTGATTAGCTTGTGCTTGTGCTAGTGGAGATGTAGATTGTACTTTTATTTCTCTACCATTTACTTCTGGTATATTTATTCTTCCTTGCTTTTTAAGAATATGTATTACTCTTTGTAAGATAGGTGTAACCATTTCTGCTTGTAATCTTCCAAAGGATGAACCTATCTGTCTTGATAAGTCTGCCATTCTTTCTGCTACTTCTGTTGCAGACATAGGAGTACGATTTGGATCGCCAAGCATTTCATTATACAAAGCTTTGCGTATATTCATTCTCATATCTTTTAATACTAAATCAGCAACATTAAAATTACCTGCTGGCTTGATTGGTTCTAGTCCTCTTGATGATGGACTTCTTGGAATAATTGTTCCAGGTAATAGTTGGATTGTATCTACATTTATAATTCCATCATCTTCCATTTGGTACATACCAGAGATAGACATCTGTGCATTTTCTAAAATCATTTCTATAACTAAGTTACAAGTTTTAATTGCAGGCATAGAATTTAAAAGTGGACCACGACCATATACCTCACCTGCCGCTTTGCTCCAACGAAATACTACATATGGATTTGAACCTTCTCCCATAAATTGTTTTTGTAAATATATATGCTGTGGGTTTTGACTAAATACAGAAAAGTCATATAATTCTACATTTGGTTTTGAATAGTTTCTTGACACACATTCAACAATATCAATAAAGAAATCTTTGCCATTATCTAACTGTCTTTGTGTTTCTGGTGCAATAATTGCTTGTGGATATATAATGTTAATTGAAGATGCTTTCATTCTTCTAGTTCTGTAGATAGTATCAACAACATCATTCGGTCCAGTATCTAAAGTTAATCTAGATAAAGGTACAGCAGTAAATCTTATTGGTCGTATTGCATCTCCTTCTTCTACTAACATAGCACCAGTACCAACAGCTAAATCTAAAAATGATTCGTGTACCTCTTGAGCAAAGTTACTATTCTGTAATACTTCAAACACATAAGCTGTTACATTATCTAGTGCTTCATTTACTTGTGTGCGTTCTTCTGGAGGTACTTCACTACCTGATATAAGTTCTGCCCATCTTGCGTAGTTTGGAACTATCCCTGCTTGTAATCGTGATGCAAATTCTTGTACACCAACAACAGCAGTCTCATCAAATATTTTATCTGTTTTAGTTTGTCCAGCTGTTGTAGGATAAAAACTTTCTCTTGCTGGCATACTATATTCAAAACATTCTTCAAAGGTAGGTCTCCATAATTCCTTTATGCTTTCTGCTCTTTTATATCGAGCAAGCATATTCTCTATGCCTGACATTTCTTTTAAAATTGGTTCTGGTACTAATGCTACCATACTATCCTAATCTAGTTGTTCCTTTTTGATTTGATAAATAACCACCACCACTACTTGATAATAATGTTCTTCTACCTAATCCTGCTTGTAGTTGTTGTTTCCTAGCTTGTGTTGCTTTTGCTTGTTCATCTAACCCTCTCCTTCTGTTAGAATCTTCTCTTGCAGCGATTGCTGGATCAGGTCTTGGAGGAGGAGGTACATACACTCTACTTCCACCACCACCAAATAATCTACCTATACACATAATACCTCATTATAACCTTGTACGAATATCGAATATATTCCATTTCTTTCTTATATTCTTTTTTGGAGCTTTTGTAAAGACATCAAAATCAGTTTTTGCTTGTACCACTCTAGCTGGTTGTTGTGATTTTGTTATTTGTTTTCCTTCTCCTGCTCCTAATAATAAATATTGTAATGCATCATGGATATGCGAATAATGATTTTTATCTGGTTTATCGGTGTATCGTTCTCCTGATACCTGCATCCTTTTGTATTGATAACCACCTTCAAAACCTTTGATTAGATGCTTACATTGTTTGTCTATTAACATTCCTGACTTACCTTCTATTAAACGAGTTAATGGTGCTTGCACACTTTCTATTCGTAAACTTACATCATTGGATGGTGCTGGAATGGCACGAATACCAGCACCACGCAAAATTTGAAATGGAGTTGACTCATCTGTTTGGGCTCTATAGTCACCAGCAGGATCGCCATAAATTCTAGCTATAGGTATCGATCTAAAATACTCTGCCATTTCTTTTCGTAGCAATTCGGCAAATCGCACCATTCCCATATCTTTTGCTACAATCTCTCTAAGGATTAACCACCTCCCTCGTACTTGTTGTGCAAACACACAAGCAGGAGTTAATCCAAAATCTATACCTACATAGTATGGAACCTCTGCTGGAATAATAGGTTCTTTTGCTATGTGTACATCAGGAGAAAATTGTTTGTAAACTGGCTTCCCATCTTCTATCGATCCTAATCGATTCATCACATACACATCAATCCAGCTTTTTGTTTTTCCTCTTATAATAGACCTATAGTAATCGGACATAAGATTCTTTCTATTCTCTGCTACTTCATTATCTTTGTAACCTTCTACTTCTTGGTTATTATTTTTTTGTTCTACCATACCTGAAGGCTGTGTAAAAAATTTCCAGTTATCAGGTTTTACTAACATCATAACTTCTTCTCGTGACAGATGTTCTGGAGGAGGAGCATCTCCACTCATCACAGACCACCAATGGTCTTCATCTGGTGCGTTGGTATCTGCGATTACACCATACCAAGTTGGTCCACCATCTTTCATAGATGGATATCTGCCTACACGCATTGTCCCTGCATCTATGATTGGCTTTGCTATTTCTCTGCTTTCATTAAAGAATAAGAATGTTAGTTCTAGTGATAGTAACTTTTTCACATCTTCTGGTCTATCTAAAGCTAAAAAAATTACTTCTAAATCTATATCTCCTATTTTGATTCTATGTGTGTATGGAGGAGACCAATTCATCTTACCAAAATCTTTTTCAGGAAACCAATCTAGCCAGGTCTTCATTGTTGTTGTTCGTAATTGTGGATTGGTATTACGCACAACAGCAACACGACTTTTTCGTATTCCATCAGGAGATGGTTTTTGTGCTAAGGCTCTACGAAATATTTCTATACAACAAGCTACAGATTTACCAGAACCAACTGGTCCACGAATACCACGAAAGAAACTATTGTCTTTCATAAATGCTTTTAGCACTTCGCCATCTGGCTTGTATGCAAGTTTCATACTTGATTATTATCTACTGCATATTTAATCATTTTACCTGCTACCTCTGGACCGAGAGTATTAATAAACTTATCTACCTCTTTATCCGATAAGTCTGCTTGTGGGTAAAATTTTAAATGCGTATTGCGTACTATTTTTCTTAGTCGTAATAAATCTTTAAATGATAGTGTTCTAATAAACATATTAACAGTTCCATGCTCTTAATGATTTGTTGATTCTTGAATTAGGATCTCTTGCAGTTTTTTTGCTAGTAAGTTTTTTCTTCATACCTTTCATCCTTGCACAAAAACTTGCTCTCCTTTTATTCCCTACTACTTTGCTTGGTGCTTTTAGGTTTCGTTTCTTGCCAGTCTTAGTTCGACCTTTGTTATAACTGGCACGACCTTTTGCGTTGAGTCCTCCTTTCGGATTCTTTCCTTCCTTGCGTTGCCATGCTGGTGTCTTAGGCATTATGCTCTCCTTTTCTTTTTTCTCTTAAAAGTTGCTACATTGGTTGGTTTACCACCCACCCCTTGCTTTACTGCTCTCTTTCTAGTAACAGCAGATTTTTTTTGGGAGGCACTCATTCTTCGTGCTTTGGCAAGGGGTACACACTTTGGGTATTTTCGTTTTGATCCTTTGCTACGACCACAAGGTTGATACTTACCTTTCTTCTTAGGGGCACCAATATCCACCCATTTTTGATCTATCCATTTACGAAGGCTCATATTCTTCTAATCCATCTGTACATTGCGTATGCTCCCAAACCTAATAGAATATAACAGATACCATCAAACCAAGATATGTTGTGTACTGTCTCTATTAACTCAGGAGTTACATTCATTTGCGTTTCCTTTTGGTTTTCTTCTTAGCAGACTTTGGTTTTATTCTACCTGAACACACACCAGAAGCATACATATTAGCATAAGCACTTGGATAAACTTTAAACTTTCGTTTAGCGGCGGCTTTACCTTTAGCACACAGCTTTGCCATTATGCTTTTCTTTTTTTGCTCTTTAGTATTTTGTTCTTCAGAGCAGTAGGTAGCTTCTTCTGATTACCTTTTAAACCACCGTTCTTTTTTTTCTTCTTCATTACAGTTCCATATGATTTCATTGTACCTGGCATTGTATTCTCCTTTAGTTATATTCCATACATAAAACATTGAAGGACTTTTGTAAAGGAAAAATACGGA
>CEPR01054997.1_pt1 | contig 10626 bp, 4 predicted proteins | sample 530431 | NCBI WGS metagenome assembly CEPR01 (sample SAMEA2620078, study PRJEB7988) | marine metagenome | isolation source: saline water (ENVO:00002010), including
TTTTAAAGGATTAGAAGAGATAGCAGCTAACGGCGCGCCGATTGAGGGCGCGTTTATGACAGATGCAGAAGAAGAAATGTTTAATATTATCGGAAGCGCCTATGAATTGTTGCCGGGCAGACTTAACGCTGAACTGAAAAAAAATGTAAAGCAAGTTGCTTTAGGATATTATGCAGAAGTTATTTCAAGAACAGGAGACAGGTCATACCAAGCTGATTTATGGAAAAAAGCAGTTACTATTGCCGTTGGCGGTAATGTAAGAAGCAATGAAAATCTTGATAGTATTGGAATTGTAAACTTGCGTGGTCCGGCTGGTGATGTTGGCACAACAATTTTACCAGTTAACCAAACAAAAGAAACAGTCTTAAACGCACTAGAAAATATAACGTTAGAAAATTTTAGCGCAATTACACAAAATTCACGTTTTAACAACGAAGTACGTATGGTTGACGCTGAATTGTTTGAAGCAATACAGACTGATAGTAATTATACATTAGCAACTGTAGGGCGTGAAAACGGCAAAATTCTTTATACAATAACGCATAATAAATTCGGTGCTACTGATTATGGAATAATGACTGACACTGACAATGTGGACATAAGATTTACTATAGAAGATTTAGTAAAAGCTGAAAGATCGCAAACGGTATCTTCTCGTAATCAAGAGGTTAGTGCGGCTGGTCTTACGGCAGAAGCTGTAGAACAAGAAGTAGAAAAAATTGTACCTAATAATCAAGCTAAAAATACAAAAAAATTAAACGGCGATTTTTTAATTACAGAATATGAGTTTGCTCAATTACCCTCTTACGATAAAAAGAGTTATGAGAAAAAAGAAGCCAAGTATTCTGTTCGCGTCTTTGACGAATTAAAAAATGATTATTCTGTAAAAAATATAGTAGAGATATTGGAAGATTATGACATACAAGAATGGGCAAAACAAAATAATATATCAGTAAATAATATGGTTATTGGTAATATTAAACGAATGGCAAAAATTGAATTGGAAAGAGAATAATGTCCAGTTATTTACCAGATGGCGTTAATGCTTCAGCTTTTGCTTTTGTAAAAAGAACAAACAAACCGCAAGGAACGTTGTTAGAAAACTTTACTAAATCGTTTGACGCTGGTCTTATGCAAAGTGGTTCGTCTAAAGAACGTTTTATTAAAGAAGCGTGGGAGCCTATTGTTGAAGAAATTAAAGATATTACTGGTAAATCTTTTGATAATCCCGGTTCGTATTTGCGTCCTAATATTTTAGAAATAGGTCAAGGCTATCCATTAATAAATCAAAAGTCTTTTTATGATCGTTATGTAAAAGATGTAGAAAGCTATGTGCGTGATAATCGTGATAAGTTACCAGACGAGTTAGTTGTTTCTGTTTTAGATCCTGATAGAGATAATTCATGGGCTGAAGCAGCAAGAGAAAAATTTAAAGAAGAAACCGCAGAACTTGCAGAAATAACAGAAAGATCCCCCGGTGTTGCGCCTACGGTATCACGATTTTTAGGTGGTTTAGCAGCTGGTGCAGAAGATCCGATTAACCAATTAAGTATGGCTATTCCGGCATTGCGATTAAAAAATACTTTTTCTGGGATTGTAATTGGTGAAGCTTTTACAAACGCAACAGTAGAAGCTATCCAGCAACCAGCCGTAAAAGAATGGTATGACAGTCTTGGATTAGATTACGATTGGAAAGATTTTATAACTAACGTTGGTAGTGCCGCTGTTATTGGTGGTGCTTTTCCAGTAGTTATAAAAGTTGGTGGTGAAACAGTAAAACTCACGATGAAGCAAGCGCAAAAAGGTGTTGAGGTTTTAACAAGAGCGTCACCAAAAAAAACGGACATTCAAGAAGCTGCGGAAATATTAGAGGAAGTTGCAACCTCTTCAGCGGAAAGTAATCCGTTTGTAAAAACACCATTAGGGCAAGCGGAACATCAAGCAAGATTAAACAAAGCTACTGTTGCTATAAGTGATGGTAAAATGCCAAATTTATCAGACGCTACTCAATCGCAAATTGAAGTGCCGGATAATTTAAACGAAGCAACAAACCTACAAATATTTGAAGAGTTCGATCCATTTGAAATTGGAGTTGATGCGAAAACGTTTCAATTTAAAGAGGGTGGTGATGAATTTGGCGTTCTTTCGGGCAAGGATAGTTTACAAGATGTAACCGAATGGAACCCTATGATGGCGCAAACTATTATGGTTTACGAGTACGCCGATGGGCGTCTGTTCATTGCAGATGGTCATCAAAGATTGGGTTTAGCAAAGCGTATAATGACAAACGACCCATCACAAAAAATACGGATGTTAGGGTACAGAATACGTGAAGTAGATGGAATTACGCCAGATGATGCAGTTGTTGCTGGTGCGTTAGTTAACATTGCTATGAAATCAGGTAATGTTGTAGATGCAGCAAAAATTTTGAGAATTGCGCCTGATAAAGTTGGTGCTTTGCCGCCTAGATCAACATTTGTAAAACAAGCAAAAGAGTTATCTGTGCTGTCTAATGATGCGTGGGGCATGGTTAAAAATGAAATAATTGCACCAAACTACGCAGCTATTGTTGGTCGTTTAATGCCAAATAATGAAACTATGCAAAAAGCAGCGCTCGATGTTTTGGTCAAAACGGAACCGTCAAATGAGTTTCAAGCGGAAGCAATAGTGCGTCAAGTACGCGAAACAGACGTTGTTACTGAAACGCAAGAAAATTTATTTGGTGAGGAAGTATTAACGCAAAGCTTGTTTGCGGAACGCGCAAAAGTGTTGGACCGGGCGCAAAAACAATTACGCAAAGATAAAAACGCATTTCAAAATTTAATTAAAAATGCCGATAGATTAGAAGATGAAGGAAACCAATTAGCTAAATCAGCTAACGAAAGAAGGGCAACAAACGATGGCAAAGCAATCTCGCTCCTCCAAAGCCAAGCGAACCGCAAAGGCACCCTCTCAGATGCGCTCACAGGCGCAGCGCGGCAAGCAAAAGAAACAGGAAACTACAACGCCGCTACAGCGCGCTTTGTCGAAGATGTCAGACGAGCGATTTCAGATGGTGAGTTTGATCGCGCAGAGGTTAGCGATGCTGGACGCTATTTCGACACTCCAGAAGAAATCCCTACTGTACGATCAAATGCGGAAACAGAAGAGCTAGATGCTTTTGGTGAAATGTTTGGCACAGGTCAAGCTGAACAATTAAGTGGTTTAGACAACGATGTAATGGGCGCAATAAATACTAAAGATAATTTGAAAGAAAAATCTAAAACGCCGATTGCAATTCCAGAGCAACAAATAATTCGTTTAAATGATTTAGATTTTCCCGAAGCTAAAGCGTTAGAAATTCAATTAAAAAATGAACAAGCTTTTGTTAATATTGATGAAATTGTTTCTAGAGCAAACGTAAATCATGGTTTACTGACACAAGCAATTGCAGACGCAAGTACAAAATCTGGTGCAAAACAAAAAAAAGCAAAAGTAAAAACACGTCAACGTATTGAAGAAAAAATTAATGATAAATACAACGGCGATTTAGATAGTATTACAGATGCAGCGCGTGGCGGTATTACAGCTGATACAAATGAAATAGCAGAAGAGTTTATAGAAGAGCTATCAAAAAGATTTAAATTAGTTGATGAAGGATACAAGTTTACGAACGAAGGATATTTTGATCGCAAGCTGATGGTTATATTTGATGATAACCAAATTGGTGAAGTGCAGATATGGGCACCCGGTATGCTTGAAGCAAAACAGGCAAAAGGCACTGCATTATACAACATTTCTAGAAGTAGAAAAACAAAACCAGAAGATAGGGATAAAGCTGTAAATGATATGCTTGAATTGTACGGTCAAGTAAAAAGTAAATTATCAAAAAGTTGGGTAACTATACTAGATAATCAAACGTCAGACGGCATATCTGCGCCAAGTCTAGCGGTTAGAGAAGATACCATTTCGCGTGTAACCTCTGGAGAACGCTCGTCCGACAGTATACGATCAGCTGATACTGGACCCCAAGATCCTTTAAAAAGTCCAATCATAGAACCGGGTGATGTTTCTATGGCTGGTATGGATCCGTCTATTAGAAAAAATCGCATGGATACCTCTGATGAAAGTATATTGTTAGAAGAGCTAAAAGTCAACTTTGACGATGATTTTGAAGTTCCAACAGGAAGAACTATTGATGATGAAACCGATGAAGTTATAGCAGAAGCGCAAAGTATTCGTCAACTAAAAGATGAGTTTGTACAAGATCAACGTATGTTGGATAGATTAAGGGATTGTGCATTATGAGTTTACGAGAGTGTATAGTAAACGCAAAAGCTGAAGGTACGATTACTGACAAACAAGCTACTGATATGTTGAATATATATGATGGTTTGTTTGATAGTTATTCAAAGACAATGGGTCCGGGTGCAGCATCTAAACAAGCTGGACGCGATACTTTTAAAGCAACAGAAAAAAATGTGTACGAAAAAAAACGCAAAAAATTGTTACAAGCAAAAGCATGGCAACAAATAAGTTTAAATCAAAATCAATACAGGGATAGATTAGGTAGAGAAAATATGTTTGCTGCTGCATTGGCGCATTTTGAACAAGATGGAATGTCAAAGTTTTCTAGTATTGTTCAAAGAGAAAACGCCATAAAAGGGTTAGCATATAGTGAATTTTCGCAAGTGTTAAGTACGTTTCGCCGTAATGTAATAGGACAAGTACGAGAAAAAGCAACGTTTGAAGATTTAACAAAAGAAATATTTGGCACATCTACAAACAATAGAAGTGCTGCGGAAATGGCAAAAGCTTGGAAAACAGTTGCAGAATATTTGCGTAAAAAATTTAACCGCGCTGGTGGCAACATACCTTTGCGTCCTGATTGGGGGTTGCCGCAAAGACACAACGCAGCAAAGATAATTAAAGCTGGTTACAATAAATGGCGCGATGATATTATTGATAAACTTGATTTAGAAAAAATGGTAGATGAACAGACAGGTTTACCGTTTATAAGGGATGCTGGTCGTTTAGAACTCGCGTTACGAGAAGTTTATGAAACTATAAAAACCGAAGGTGCAAATAAAGCAAAACCCGGTCGATCTACAGTTGGAAAATCTTTAAGTAACAGGATGCAAGACCATAGATTTTTAGCTTTTAAAAATGGTGAACAATGGTTTGAATACCAAAAACAATACGGTGATGCAAACGTATTTGATACTATGATAAGCCATATTGAAAATATGTCGCGTGATATTGCGTTACTTGAAATACTTGGTCCTAATCCGGGTGCAACAGTATCGTTTATGAAAGACACTTTAACAAACAAAGCAAACTTAACAGCTAACGAAACTTTAAAAAACAAAGCACGAAAAACTAATTTAAGAATAGATGAATTGTATTCAGCTGTTACAGGCAGAAATAACGCGCCTATAGATGGTCGTGTTGCATCAACTTTAGCTGGGCTGCGACAAACATTACAATCCGCTATGCTTGGTTCTACTTCTATAGCCGCACTAACAGATATAAATTTTAATCGCATGGCAAGGCAATTCACAGGATTGCGACAAACAAATGTAATGCAACAGTATTTACAACAATTAAATCCGTTAAATGCAAAAGAACGTGGCGAGTTAGCAATAAGTAGTGGGCTTATTGCAGAAGGATGGACAACTTTAGCTGCCGGGCAAATGCGTTTTGTAGGAGATATGTCAGGTCCAGAAATAACTAGACGTATATCTGATTTTGTCATGCGCGCTTCTTTATTGTCGCCTCTAACAACAGCTGGTCGCTGGGCTTTTGGTATGGAATTTATGGGTACTGTAGGTCGCAATGCAACTAAAAGATTTGATGATTTAGACCCAGCATTTAAAAACACAATGGAACGATACGGTCTAAACGAAAGCGAGTGGGATATTATAAGATCAACAACGCCGTATGATGAGGAGGGTGCTAAATTTATAAGACCGTCAGATGTTGCTGGACGTACAGATCTTGATGAAGGGTTGCGCGAAAGAATATCACAACGTTTTTTAGAAATGATAAACACAGAAACAGAGTTTGCAGTTCCATCTAATTCATTACGTGGCAGAACATTTTTAACAGGTGATGCAAGACCCGGTACTTTAAGGGGTGAACTGTCAAGATCTTTTGCAATGTATAAAAATTTTGGTGTTACACTTTTTAACACTCATATTATGCGTGGATTTAACTTGCCTACAGCTGGCACTAAAGGAGCGTATTTTGCAAACTTAATAATTTCTACAACTCTAATGGGAGCGTTAGCTTTACAATTACGAGAAATTGCAAAAGGTCGTGATCCGCGTCCAATGACAGGTGACACAGAAGAAACTTTAAAATTTTGGGCAGCTGCTATGTTGCAAGGTGGCGGTTTAGGTATATTTGGTGATTTCCTAGCGTCTGGTACAAATAGAGTTGGCGGTGGATTTGCAGAAACATTAGCTGGTCCAGTAGTTAGTTTTGGGCAAGATCTGTATAATTTAACTGGAAAAAATTTAGTTGATGCAGCAACAGGAACAGACCCTAAAGTAGCAAGCGATCTTGTTAAGTTTACGCAAAGATATTTACCGGGATCTTCTTTGTGGTATGCAAGGTTAGCATTAGAACGCAAAGTATGGGATCAATTACAGCTTATGACTGATCCAAAAGCACAACAAAAGTTTCGTAGAGTTGAAAGAAAATATTTGCGCGACTACGGTCAAACGTACTGGTGGGGTCAAGGTGATACCGCGCCAACAAGAGCGCCACGTTTTTCAAAAGCGTTTCAATGAAACACTACACAATTAGGTTAAATTATGGTATTAGGGCAGCAAGGTAAGGAATTGCTATGACAGTAAGTAGTAGTACAAGTAAAGTTAGTTTTAGTGGTAACGGTTCGCTTACTACCTTTGCTTATAGTTTTAAGATATTTGACCAAGATGATCTTACAGTTATCTTGCGCGCAGCTGATGGAACAGAAACTGTCCAGACTATAACAACACACTATACAGTTACAGGCGTAGGGTCGGCTAGTGGCGGTAATGTTGTATTTGGTACGGCTCCGGCAAGCGGTGTTACTGTAGTGATTTTGCGCGAGCAACCACTTACACAAGGTTTAGACTTAGTTGCTAACGATCCGTTTCCAGCTGAAAGCTTAGAAGAGGCGTTAGATAAGTTAGTGTTTATGACGCAAAAGCATGAAGAGGAACTTAGTCGTGCTATTAAAGGATCGCGTACAAACGTAATATCTAACTCAGAATTTACGGTATCTGCTACAGACCGAGCTAACAAACTATTTAGTTTTGATAGTTCTGGTAACTTATCCATAGCACAAGAATTAGGAACCTTTCGCGGTAATTGGGCAACTAGCACTTCTTACAATGCTAGAGATTTAGTAAAAGACACAAGCACCAATAACATATTTTTAGTTAACACAGCGCATACTAGTTCTGGTTCTCAACCTCTTACAACAAATGCTAACAGTGCAAAATACGATCTTATCGTAGATGCTGCATCGGCAACTACTGCACAAACCGCAGCGGCTGCAAGTGCTACTGCGGCGGCGGCTTCAGAAACTGCATCAGCCGCTTCAGAGACTGCATCGGCTGCTTCTCAGGCAGCAGCGGCTACAAGCGCTACTAATAGCGCGAATTCGGCTACTGCATCGGCTGCATCAGCTACATCAGCGGCAGCAAGTTTTGACGATTTTGATGATAGGTACTTAGGCGCAAAGTCAACGTCAGGTGGCAACCCAACGACCGACAACGACGGAAACGCGCTTATTGATGGCGCATTATTTTTTGACACGACTAATAATGTGTTAATGGTGTACAACTTAGGTACGACTACGTGGCTACGTACAACGCCTACGTCCTCAGACCAAACAGCTATAAATGCAGTTAACGCAGATGCAACAGACATAGGGCTTGTTGCTGGGTCGATCACTAATGTTAATAATGTTGGTGGCGATATAACAAACGTAAATACAGTGGCTGGTCAAATAAGCCCTACAAATAACATTTCTACGGTCGCTGGAATTTCATCCGCAGTAAGCACAGTTGCTGGTGATACGACTGCTATCAATGCTCTGTCAGCCGTCACAACAGAAATTGGATTGCTTGGTGTATCAAGTGTAATTACAGACATGGGCATCTTAGGTACAGCAGATGCAGTTGCAGATATGGCAATACTTGGCACTTCTGATGTTGTTGCGGATATGGCAATTCTTGGTACGTCTGCAAATGTTACGGCAATGAGCAATGTTAGTGGCTCAATATCTAACGTTAATACTGTTGCTAATAATCTTACTTCTGTAAACTCATTTGGTAATCAGTATGTAGTTAGTGCTAGTGCGCCTAGCTCTCCTACCGAGGGTTTGCTATGGTTTGATACATCTACCGATACAATGAAAGTTTACAATGGTTCTAGTTTTCAAAACGCTGGGTCAAGTGTAAACGGCACAACTGACAGATCTAATTATGTAGTTGGCACAAGCTCTGGAAGTTACACTGGATCTACTACAGTTTTTCCGGCAACATATGATGCTGGTTTTTTAGACGTATATTTAAACGGTGTTCGTCTTGATCCAGCCGATTTTACTGCAACAAATGGTACATCAGTTACATTAGGTAGTGCAGCAACAAGTGGTGATATAGTTGGTATTGTGGGCTATGGCACTTTTGAGTTAGCAGATCACTACAATAAAACTAATTCAGATGCTCGATATGCTCAGTTATCAGGAGCAACATTTACTGGTGATATAAGCGGTACAAATGCTACCTTATCTGGCTACTTACGTGGCCCATCAACATTTACAATAGATCCAGCAACGCATGGCGATAATACTGGTACGCTTGTTGTTGCTGGGAATTTGCAAGTAGACGGTACTACCTCGACTATAAATAGTACGACATTAACAGTAGATGATTTAAATGTTGTTGTGGCCTCTGGTGCGGCTAATGCTGCGGCTGCAAACGGTGCTGGACTTACAGTAGATGGAGCAAGTGCCACATTTAACTATGCTTCTACTGGTGACAAATGGACAATGAACAAACCATTAGATGTAACAGGTGCTGTTACTGCAACGTCATTTAGCGGTGATGGTTCTGCATTAACAGGAATTGGTTTTACAACTAATGTAGTAACAAGCAATACTACAGCATCAAAAAATAATCATTACTATCTTAATGGCTCAAGTATTACTCTTACTTTACCTTCCTCTCCAAGTGTAGGTGATGAAGTTAGAATAAGTGAGGTAGCTGGTAATACAAATAATACGATTGGTCGTAATAGTAGTAACATAATGGGTGCTGCTGAAGATTTAACAATAGACACAGCATATCTTGTATTAAGTTTAAGGTATGTAGATAGCACTATCGGTTGGGCGTTCTCGTAAAGGAGAGGAAATAAAATGGGTACAACAAGTTCTTTTTTTGGTGGAAGCGGTGGGTCTACAGCTATACCGAATATATCATATGATCTAATTAGAAAAGCTACATACAAAAGTGTTTTAACTATAGATGTTGTTAAAACTAATCCATACTTTATTCCGTATTCGGATACTCAATTTGCAGTTTTGTCTGGTGAAAATTCTTCTGCATTAAAAATGGGTCATTATACAATTGGTAGTGATGGTAGTTTAACGCAAGATTTAGCACCTACTACTTTGGGTTTTAATAATCTATCTCGTGGTGGCGTAGGAAATTTTAATGGACATTTTTTAATAGTTAGTAGCAATAATTCTAATGATTTTAGAATGGATAAAGTAGTTTGGAATGGCAGTTCTTTTGCTGTGACAAACATTAGTAATGTTGCATCAGGTCAAGAAAAATCATTAGCTTTAACCTCTATGTATAATGGTTATATGTTAGGTTCTCATAAACGTACAGATGGATCAAATATGCAATGCGCTGGTATTGATCCAAATGGTAATACTATTAGTGCTTCGCTAACAGATGGTACAAAGTATGGAGACAACGATCAGGTTGCACAAACAGGAACGGCAGACGGTCTTGCCTATATTGGTAGACACCGTGATGGACAAAGTTCAACTGTATATGCAATCGGTTCTCAATATATTAATCTTGGCAGTATCTCAAGTAATACTTTTACTTTTGGTTCCACAACAAGAAAAACTACTCATGCTTCTAATCAATACGAACAAATATCAAGTATTGCTACCTACCCAGCAAAACAAGGTGGTGCTTATTGGTTTGCAGAAGATGGCGATAATAAAATAGCGTCAGGTATGGTGTTTTCAAAGGGTATGGCAGCAAGCAATGCCAGAAATGTTGTAGGTCATTCTTCATCTAATTTTGTAAGTTTATATATGGCAGATTCAGATTATGGAAATTTTAGACATTATAATGGTACTGTTGTTTGTGGAAATAGGGGTTCAGTTTTTGCTGTTGATGAAAGCACACAAATAGGTATGCCTACAGCATTTTCAAAAATGGGTTTAAGAAATGTTGATAGCCAGAATATAGCAGATGGGCATTGTAGGATTATACAAGTAGGCAAGTATTTGGTTGTTGGGGCAGATGTAGCTTCATCAGATAAAATTGTACTTAACGTGTATGAAGTAGAATAGAGGGATAACGTATGACAAAAGCAAGAGACTTAGCAACCTTAGTATCAACAGGTAAT
>CEPR01031330.1_pt1 | contig 10574 bp, 17 predicted proteins | sample 530431 | NCBI WGS metagenome assembly CEPR01 (sample SAMEA2620078, study PRJEB7988) | marine metagenome | isolation source: saline water (ENVO:00002010), including
ATCTGCATCTGCAGTATCCATTTGATTACCTAATAATGCACGTATTCCATCAGCACCACCATTTAATATTGCTTTAATTCTATATTTGTTTATTTGTCTTGTATCACTAGGAGTACCTGCAACTAACTCTTGTGCTGCGTCAATAACTTCTTGTGCTGATTTTCTGTTTAAATCTATTGCCATGGTGCGTTATTCATCTCTGTTATATTATAACCACTAAAACTTGGATTGTATTCCATTCCTACCTCTGCTAAGTGTTCTTTCTGAACACGTCTAAATACTTTCATCGGAAACCAACTAGCCATAACTATATCGGTTTTATGTTTGTTCCTACTAGAAACAGGTTTACCATCAAAGTACACTAACTGTCTTTTATAACTATCTATTTTAGCTTGACTTTCTGAATTGCCATAAGGTAAATGAATTTTATTTGCCTCAAACAATTCTGCCATTGCACCTACACCATATAGTGGGTCGTGCTTGTTTTTGCCTGTTAGATGTCCTTGTAATAATATACCTGTTCTTAGTACAAATTCTTTTATGTTGTTATCTTGTCTAATAGCAGTTTGAAATCCGTTTTCTTCTATTATCCAATGTCCTAAATCATATTTATGAAACCAATCACTAATTATTTGTGCAGCAGCTCTAACACCGCCACCTTGTTGATTATCAATATCTATACAGTAAAGTTCTGAGTTCCAAGTGTCTATACCCCACAAAACTGCAGCTTGATAGCCACTAGCAGAAGGGTCAAGTCCTGCAACAAGTTGTAATTGTTTAGGCATTTGTCCTACAACTAAATCAGTACGTTTACAACTATCTACAGCGTCAGGACTAAATATTTGTGTGCCTTGTACATACGCTTGATTAAAATACACCATTTCAAATATCTGTTTACCACCTGTAGTTTCTGCAGCTTTCATTCTTGACATTAACCATTTATGTGTACGTTTACTACCCCACAACATACAATCTGTATGTTCTTCATGTGATACTTCAGGTAAATCGCATTCTAAATCGTGTGCAGTTTCTACTATAGATGTGTAGTTATCATTATTAAGTAAGTGATGATATAAGTCATCAGGGTGTTGTCTTGACCCAATAACTACAACTGCAGTATGTTCCTCTTTACGACTAGATAGTGTTGTAGTCCACCATTGTCTAGTGTTTTCTCTTGCACCAGGTTGCATAGTAGTTTGATGGTCCTCAATGTCGTCAGCAATAATAATATCGCAATCTCTTGATAGTATCTTGCCACCTTTACCTACAGCAACCATAGTTGGTGATTTAATACCAGGAACTGTTCTAGTACCTACAGTAAATTGATTAGAAGCCCACATCTTACCTGAACGATTATCAGGTTTAAAGTTTTTACCAGGTTCACAAAAATCTTCTTGTAATCTCTCATTGCTTTCTAGTTGGTCAAGTACAGAAGATACAGCGTTCTTTGCAATATCCTCATTACCACCAACCCACATAATCCTTACATTAGGGTTTTTACATATTTGATATACAGCAAAATGTATAAGTAATTCTGTCTTACCGTGTCTAGGTGGCGACAATATTAATAGTTCTTCACCATTATCTATAGAGTGAATAATGTTATTTATCCAATTTTCATGAAAGTTTGCTGTTTCGTATTTCTCTCCTGTTTCTGTTGCAAAATAGTTTTTACGAAAAGCAGAAAAGTTTTCTAGTGCATTCTGTGCATCTTCTGATACTTCCCAATCTTCTGCATCTAATTTATTTTGTAAGTCTATTTGATAAGCAGCGTTCATTTTAGATATTGTTGCTATTGGACACCCAATAACTTCTGCTGCTTTAGTTGCAGTTAGCTCACTATTCATTACTTTGTCTGCTAGACCACTATCTACATACTCTTGGTAATACTTACCTTTCATAGGTGTAGTAGCTGCGTATTCTGAATTTATAGGCTTTTCTTGTTTTTTATTATGTCTGTATTCTTTCATATACTGACGCTGTTGGCATTTAGTAGAACAATACTTAGATTTATTCTTAGGTAATCTTTTTCTGCAGTTAGTAGCGTGGCATATCTTTTTAGACATATTTTCCTATCTTTTTCGTAAAGATTTGTGTAATGATAATTATATGTTATCATACATTAAATTACAAACATTGGGAATAAGTAATTAGTTACAAGTAAAGTGGCAATCGGGGTGCCGAAAGCTAGGGATACGTAGAAGTATAACGCAGTAACACAAACCTAGTACTCAAGGATTAACCAAAGTTTCCAATCATAACTCTTTCTCCCTTACTAGCCCGTTATGTCTGAAAGGGCTTCAAACCTTATAAACATTGACAGAAATATCTTTACAATGTTTTACTAGAATATTTTTTACTACTTACATATATACAGGTGGGGGTACGCAGATTAAGACCTGTAGGTCATAATCTTACGTGTGTGCAGGTGTACAAGCCTGTGCAGGACTATAAATATATAGCAATAAAGGATAGTGTCTACATACTAGATATAGTGCTACTATATATAGGGATATGAAATTAAATACCACCATATGTAGTAGTATTAACTTCTTTTGAACTGTAATAAACTCTTAGTATATATTTAGATAGAGAGAGCTTCACCCCCCAAGATATTGTGGTTTCCCAATGAGCCACTAGATGTTGTATGGTCTACCCCGACCACAAGATGTAGTGGTTATTGCCGAGAGGTAATAGTATTTAACCCCTTACTTTAGTAAGGGGATTAAATACATTAATCCGTGTAAAGAAAGCTGAGAAAAAAATGCTAGATAATAAAGATTATATTGAAATAACTAAAGCCTATCTTGATAATGAGATAAATGATATAGCCTTTTACATGATGATGTTTAAAGGTTTTGACGGCTTTACTTGTACTACAAGTCCTTGCAAAGTTTGTGGCGATAGGATTATTCCTATGAATAATCAAACTTCCACAAGCTACTGCGAGATTTGTTTGGTTTAGGTGGTTTTAACCCCTACTTTAGTAGGGGGTATAAAACCCCTAGAGAGATTGGAGTGAAAATGAAATTCTGTAGTGCTTGTGAAACATCTAAAGATGTTTACCATTTGTTTGGAACTTTTTACGCGTGTTCGCCTGAGTGCGAGGACGAGGTTGGAATTTTGAGCGACCCTTACTATTGGGATTGAGATTTAGGGTATTTAACCCCTTAACTTGTTAAGGGGATTAAATCCCTATGCCGATTGAAAAAACAAAGCATGAACCCTTTGTGGTGGAGCTAAAACACGTTTCGGTACGTGTACCTGCTGTGTGCAGGTGGACATGCCTATATGTATGTGGGGTGTGTCCAAGTGTACACACATACGAGAAATGAGAAAAAAATGAGTAAAATGTTGGCTAACGCCACAACCGAAGTGCATAATGTACGTAATGACAACAACGAAATACTACCTAACTATTTCATAGTTAAGAACGTTGAAACAAAGGAATATTTCGTGTCTAATGCGTATGTATCAGACGTGAAAGAATTGGATAAAACCAATACTGTTTCACCTATGACAAAAAACTTCGCAGACGCTAGTGATATGGTCAAGGAATTGTCCGCAGACCCTACGCTTACACACATCACACCTAAAGGCTTAACTGCTATTAGGTCTGCACGTGGTAAGAGGGCTTGGGCAAAGAAAAAGGCTCTAGCAAACGCTTAGTGTTTATCTCGCACCCACCTGAGATGGTGGGTGTAGGATATACATTAACTGTATATTGTACTGTAAATATCTGTTCTAAAGAAAAGGAATATAATGATAAAAAGAATAAAACAATATAGTAATGAAACTACACGTGTAGGTAGGCTAATTATTTGGTTAGCTTATGCGTTAGGTTTACATGACGAGTGTAATCCTAAAGCTCTTGCAGGTGTGCCTGAGTGGGAGTGTTGGTGCGTATAATGTGTTGCATGTGTTTAGTTAAATTAGAAGTACCTTACATAAGACATAATGGCTTTTGGTATTGCGATTATGAGTGCTTTAACGAAGGCGTAAAAGACGAGTTGTTTTATGCGTGGCTTAAATTCAAAAATGCTACTGACATATACAATGGTGAAATGATGTTAGGTGCAGGAACATTAAGTAATTAACCCCTTAATTTATTAAGGGGCTTAATTAATTAGATTGGAGATTTTATGAGTGTCCGTGTAAGTGGCAACGATAATGACATGTTATGCGATAATTGTAGACAAAACAATTATGCACGTGTAGGTATACATAGCAATGTCAAAAGCTCTGTACATGTAATGGTACAGTGCTTTTCATGTGGTTATCGAACAGTTAAAAAGCAATCAAGCAAAAGGAACTTATGACATTACACGACAAAAAATCCCCAAGATACCACAAGCACTACGACTTTACGTTTCCAAAAGAAACGTTTGGTTATAGGAGTGAGTATTTTGAGGAAGTAAAAAAGATACATAAACAAAAGAAACGTACATACGACCTTGATAAAGTCAAGAAGTCGTTGTATATAGACTAGTGTACAATGGAGTGTCATGTGATGCTCCAAGTACACGGAAAGTGAGAAAAAAAATGGGTGAAAGAGCAAACGTTCTGTTATACCAAAAACTACCAAAACATACAGCAGTAAATCCAAGCGACAAGGATACGCTAGTGTATAGCCCTGTGATTTATACACATTGGGGTGGTAGAGAAATGAAAAGCGTTGTAGCTAGTGTAGTACACGAATACTACGAGTTTACAGGCGATACTAATTGGGAAGTATCTATGCGTAGAGAAGTTGAACGTGTATTTCCTAAATTACTTGTTGCATGTATAAAAAATGAGTTAGAACCAAGCGTTTATAACTTTGATTACATGAAATTTAGAGATGAATTACCAACAGGTAATGATATGCCGATTATCGCAGATGATTGGGGTACTTTACTTGTAGATATTAGTACATGGAAGTACGAAACTTTAGTATACGATTGGAAGAAAGCATTAGAGGAGGAATAATGCCTGATATAAAAGCAAAACTTGAACAAGAAATTAAAGAACTTGAAGATGAGGTGTGGGCAAAATATCAAGAAGATAGCTTTGGTTATGCCGAGTGGTTTGACCACCTTGATAGTGTTGATAATGTAGATGACATTATGAGAACTATTAGCAAGTGGGATTTTGATGATACTGATAATGCAGTATATTTTTACACAAAAATCAGTACATTGAAAAGTGTTCTTTCTAATATGGGGGAAAAATAATGTTTAGTGTACAAGGTCTTATACTTGCATTTATGGGTGGAATAATGTTTATGGCACTTATATTCGGTATATGGCTATACTTTATGGAAAGGCGTATTGAAAAAGAACAAGGTCTTTCAGACGAATTTATGACGTGGGTGAAGAATTTATAATTTAACCCCTTAATTTATTAAGGGGATTAAATATAAATAGAGAGGAGCTGTTGTGAGTTGCAAACAAGGTGTTTCACGATATGCAAAAAACGTTGATGAACAAGATGAATTGATAACTGTCGGGCATAAAAGCGTTCCCGTGATAGCTGTTAGTCGTGCATTTGGTAAAACAACAATAACGTATGGGGATACGAATAAACCAACGCAACGAGTATTCGCAGATAATGACAATGTTGTTATCAACGAAAAGATTTATCGGCAACGCATAAAACCCAACAGGTAAAAGCTATTACACACCCTCTCCAAAACCTTGTACTGCGATACAAGGGGGGGTGTGTGTAGCTAAGTGTCTATTGTGTGTATTCTAATTTCCCTGTTAGTACATACGTGCTACACAGTAGGCACTTAGCTACTTAAACATGATTGGAGGAAAACAATGCAGATAAAAGTAGGTACAAAACTATCTACGTTGCCGAAATCTAACCCTTTCGGAGCAGGTAGACAAACCATTTTTGAAGAACGAAAATGGGATAAACTGTTAATGGACGCACCTTTTATGTGGGTATGTCTTGAAGTTATGCCTAAAACTACCAAATCAAATGGTACTAGACGTAGTAATGGTACGTTTTGGACGAGAGCCAAACAGTACAACAAACGTTATGGAGCTGACGGCTTTGAGTTCGCAGCACGTTGTATAGGTGGAGTATATACCTTTTGGGGTAGATACGAAACAAAATAAAATCGTGGACTAGCAATAGCTCACGTAAGCTACTTACATTAAGTAGGTAGCTTGTAGCACATAGCAGAGTTAAAGGTCTGCAGACACTTTAAACGATTGCTAAAAACTGTTGTGTGTTACAAGCTATCTATATAAACACGGGGATTGACCTAGTGTACGTAGATAGTAGCTATCTATGTAGGACGAGAAGATACACGAAAGTGTTGATGAAAAGCAAAGTTGGTATGTAGGTAGCTTGTAACACATACCAAAATAGCTCTGCAATTTGGGAGTAGCGTGAGTGCCTAGTTAGACGATACTAGGAACAACACTTGGACGCCTTGTAGGTTCAAATCCTACCGTTAGCTAGTGTGTGTTACAAGCTATCTATTCAAACAAACTACTTGACCTCTCGCTCAGAGTACTCAAAGTATGATAACGAAACGAGGCATACACGAAGTTAAGTATCTTGTTAATTGAGTAGGTAGCTTATAGCACATAGACTACAGACCGCCATACTCTAGCCCTGCAGAGAATACAAGCTAGTAGTCGCGAATATGAGGTAGGTGAGAAACTATCCTAGCGATATAAGGTCATCTGATAGATGTGTGCTACAAGCTATCTATAAGAAAGAGAGGTGATAGCATGTTGCCAGAAGGCATGGTTCGTAAAGAACCACCGATTACAACGCAACGTGGTGGACGACAACCAAAAATTTTGTCACAGGACAAAGTTAAAATATTGTTGAACAACCCAAACACGTGGTACGTAATCGCCACACAACCGAGATGGAGTAGTGGAGTTGTACAAAACATACAACAAATGACACAACGCAACATCTCACACTTGAAAGATAAAGGTTCTTTTGAGTGTAAACAGAGAAAAAATGAAACAAATGGTGTGGACTTGTACTGCAGGTTCGTACCGAAAGGATAAATACAAATATGAAAAAACAAACATGTTGGGAGTTAGCCCAACTCGTTATAGGTAAAAGCGATAGAGTACTCTTATACGGACCTCCAGGTACAGGTAAGACACACTCAGCTGTAAAAGAAAACGCACCATTGAACATAAATGGTGACCCAAACGTGTATCAAATTACACTAACAGAGGAAAGCACAAGTGCAGACCTTATGGGATATTATCAAATAGGAGAAAACCAACAGTTCGTATGGCATGACGGTATTGCTATACAGGCTTGGCGTAATGGTGGTAGATTGGTTATCAATGAGATAGACCATGCTTCACCTGACGCTATGACATTTCTACATGCCATACTTGATGACAAATCTATTGCAGGTATCACTCTCAACAACAGAGAGAAAGAAACTGTTAGACCTGCAGAAGGTTTTCAAGTGGTTGCAACTTCTAACGCAGACCCTGAAAGTCTGCCACAAGCAGTTAAAGATAGGTTTCCTATCTCAATCAACATAGATAATATTCACCCAACTGCATTGGAAAAATTTCCTGAGCAATGGCGTGATGTGATAAACGATACCTCAACCATAGATGATGAGCATGAACGTATCTCAATTCGTAAATGGTTGGAGTTCTTTAAACTTACAGAGGAACAAAATATGGATATGGACACAGCAGGTGTACTTGTATTCGGTGATAGAAGTGAAGAATTACTTGACGCTATCAAATTATCTAACGTAGAATAATGAGTTATTTATATCACGTAGGTGAAAGTTCTATAGATGAAAGACATTGGTCTATATCATCTACAAGAATACTCACAAGAGCTGAAATAAATGAGGCGTTTTCTAACGCAGATTTTAACATTGGTAAAAGACCACAAACTATTCATCTTGACACAGGTGTAGAAGTTACAGTTGTGTTTGAGGGATTAGAATTTGGTGATGACGCACAAGTAAGACTTTACATGGGTGAAGTAGCAGAGGAGGAATAATGTCAGTATATATAGAGTGTTGTTCGGTAAGCATACCTAATGCACCATACATACAAGCAATAGACTGTGATTGTAAGGAGGAGGAATAATGTATGAGTGTGTGTGGTGTGGAACTACAAACATAAAAATAACAAAAGAAAATAATACTATTTGTACAGATTGCAATAGTGTTAATCAGATAAGTATGAGGGAGGAATAATGCAACACAGACCCTTTCCTGAAATAGTTACAGGTGAACGTGATTGGGAAGTATTTGAGGACGATAATCACCCACGTACAGATATGACTAACAGAAAGATGTACGTTCCACTTGATGACGATTGTCACAAATGTGGACTACAACATAGTCGTATGGTACGTAGACATGAGTTAGGTCATGTTAAGTGGTCACCACGTTCTTATGGTAAATTGAAACAAGGCGTTATGGAAGAAGCAATACACTTGCTTGAAGAAATACGTATCAATCATTTACTTACAATGCATGGTATCCCAATGGACGAACCACACAAATGTATTGAGGAAGTAGAGGCACAGACACGTCACTTCGTAGAAAAAGGTAGCGTAGCTGAATTACTTAAATGGACACTTGCTACTGCTTTTATTATTAGAAGTAGTTTTAGTAGTTACTTTCCATACAGGTTGTATCAAAATGCATACTATGGTTCAGGTAGTATTGAGGTAGGTCATGAGCTAAAAGCAACGCTTACAGCTATGTATGACGCTATCAATAGCAATACACTTACACCACAACGTAAAGCTGACTTAGAGTTCGTAATACACCAAGCACAATGGTTTCACAAACGTATTGTGACAATGAGTAAAAACACATCTAGCTTATCTAAAAACATATCTTTTGCACGTGTTAAGAAGTATGCAGAAGATTTGAGTGACATCTTACGTATATACAACGAAAGACCACAAGAAGATGAGGTGTTTCTTACAGAAGAACAACAAAAGCAAATACAAGACTTGCTTGATGATGAGGACTTTGAGGGTGATAGTGAGGACGCTTACGAAGAAGCAGGTATAGGTACAGTTGATGACCTTAAATCTCTTGAAAGACGTAACAAGCAAGACATACGTGAATTACTTGTAGACTTTAAGAAGAAAGGTCACCCTGCACAATGGGGTGAAATGACAATACACAATCCTCAATGTACAGTTAACCTATCAAATCAATTACGTACAGGTTATTCAACTATTGCAAAAGACTATGGTACAAACCCTAACAAGATACAAAGATACACAGTAGACAAGAAAGTGTTTTCTCGTAAGTTCAATGTGTATGGTGGCACAGTACTCATAGACGCTTCAGGTAGTATGTCTTTTGACGGTGAGGACTTGTTAGAAGTTATGCAAGAAATACCTGCTGTAACTATTGCTATGTACAATGGTATGGGTAGTAAAGGTGACTTACGTATAATTGCTAGAAATGGTAGACGTGTTAACGAAGATTATCTTTACCGACACTCAGGTAGAGGTAATATGATTGATTTACCTGCACTACATTGGTTGGGTAAACAAGAGCCAAAACGTTTATGGGTTAGTGACATGAAAGTTATACCACCCGCAGGTGCTAGTCAAGAGGGTCTACAAGATTGTATAGACGCTATGAACAAGTATCACATTACACGTCTTGCAGATATTAAGGAAGTAAAACAATTCGCAAAAGCATTAAATGTACTAAAATGAAAGAGGTTATGATGTCGGGCAACCGACACATGTTCTCCTTTCGCATGTAGTGCATAACAAGTGAGTGAGGAATAGAGGTGTAGGAGAGCTACACACGGGTTGTTTTTCTTTCGTAAGAACTTCAACATTTTTATAACTTACGAGGGTTTGTTCCCTTCATGAACACCTTACTTGCGTTTATCTGTATTTATCTATATTTGTCTTACATTTCTGTTAGACTTATTTTATGGTAGATATAGATAAATTACTAGAGGAAGCCGAGCATGGTGCAGTTGGTAATTTTGTAGAACGCAAAATTACTGATGACGCTATGCCGTTTTGGAAAGCCGTTACAGAGCGAGTACAAAATGGTAATGAGGTCAAGCCCTATCGTGTAGTCAAAATATTAGAACGTGAGTTTAATATAAAAATAAGCGATAGTGCTATGAGAAAATATTTACGAGGTCTTGCAAATGGTAAATAAAGATGTAGCTAAGTTATTAGCTGAGGCAGAAAGTACAAAGATACTTGAGCTTGAGCAAACTAACATAAAACTACTTAAACAATTAGAGAAATCTAAAAACAAAACACAAGCACTTGTTGACGCAGTATATGACGCAGTTAAAACAAGCATTACGACATATCGTACAGGTAAAGTACCCAAGCCAAAACTTCCTACGAAGAAAGCTAAAGGTACAGAGATTGCATGTGCAGTATTAAGTGATGTACAACTTGCAAAAGTAACACCGACTTACAATACGAAAGTAGCTGAAGAACGTGTTGTACGATACGCACACAAGATTGTGGAGTTAACAAACATACAAAGACAAGCAACCAACGTAAAGAAATGTGCAGTATTTGCTGTAGGTGACATTGTTGAGGGAGAACTTATATTCCCTGGGCAAGAA
>CEPR01063066.1_pt1 | contig 10569 bp, 3 predicted proteins | sample 530431 | NCBI WGS metagenome assembly CEPR01 (sample SAMEA2620078, study PRJEB7988) | marine metagenome | isolation source: saline water (ENVO:00002010), including
TGAATATCTTTACGTTCAGATACATCTTCAGTTATAGCAGCCTCTATACCTAATCTACTTGCTAAATTATTAGCTCTTAAATTAAGACGTGTGCTAACAAACTTATCTAAGTTTTGTTCGCCAACTTTATATTCATTAGTTACTAAAGTTGCCGCTTCACCAATAAGTGCATCTTTAAACTCTGCCCTTGTTAATGTTTGTTTTTGATCAGCAGGTATTGGATCGTATAGCCTTTTAGTTATATTTTCTGTTATACCGCCAATTTCTTTTGCAAAATTAGATTCTTGCAAAGGAAAAGTTAACATGTCATTAACCAGCTTTCTAGGGTTATTATCGTAGTTTTCTTTTAACTTATTATCTAATTGGCTTACAGAAAGCTTATCTTCTGTTTTAACGTCCTTAGAAGCTCTTAATTTAGCTTTTGCTGTAACAGAAAGTTTTCCTTTACCCAAGCTTGTTCTATAATCTTTAACAAAATCAAAAACTTGTTTACCTGTTTTAAACTTAACTTCTTGTCTACCACCTAACGTTCTTATTTGATTTATTAATCCACGTCCTATTTGGCTAAATAAACTTTCTTTAGTATTTGTGTATACAATTTCTTTTCTCGCAATAGCATCAGATAAAAAAGTAATATACTCGTCAATATCTGCACCTTCAACACTTCCGTCTTCGTTAAAATTTATTTCATATACTTTCGACCCGTCTTCTCTGGTTGATTGTGCTCTTTCATCTAACCTAGCTAAATCTCTTGGGTCTAATAAGTCTCTAAGCTCATTAATTACTTTAGGTAAATTTTCTTTATTATTTACCAGTTCATTCTGAAGTGCTCGGTGTAGTAATTCGTGAGAAGCAACACTAATAGCACCAGCTTTTTGAGTTTGATCTAAATTTATAAATATCTTACCACCTTCGCCCTCAAAAAATCCGTCTGCGTTGGCTTTATTAGGATCAATGCCCGCATCTTCCATTTCTTTTGCGTCCTTAAAAGTTTGGACATCGCCTGAAAGTTTTTGAACAGTTTCAATTTCTGCTGTAGTTATTTTTGTTTTAGCGTCTTCTTTTATCTGCGTATTTTGATCTTCTAATGCTTTAATTTGCTCATCAATTTCTGCATGAAAAGCTTTATCTACATTTTTTTTTGATTGCTCTAAATTATCTATTTTATTTAAATTAACCGCCATTTCTACAACATCCGCCTGCGAATTAAGCATAAATGTGGGTAGCTTGCCGCCATGCTTTCCAACGGCTTCCATTTGAGATATTATATCAGCAGCTTGGTCTTTATTTATTTTGCCTTGATCAACAGCAGCATTTATCATAGAAACGGAAGCCTTTCTATTAGAATACATTATTTGCAATTGCTCAAATCGCTCAGTTGGTAAAGCCTTGTATTGAGAAGTTACTGTTCTTCCAGCCCCTTCAAAAATACCGCCGGTACCAAAAGATAATGCGCTAGTTACGTAAAAATCATTAGCAGAATACGTGTCTTCTAATATATCTTTTCCCGCTCTTTCGTTTAATCTAGCATTTATTAAAGTAGTTTCAAGCCCCTGCTGTATATTTTCTTGTACTGTTTCTTTAGCACCACCTCTAACATAGTTTATACCTCTTTCTGTAACTTCAGCTAAACCGTTAGTTAAAGTTCTTCTGAAAGCACTAGTGCTACCGTTACCCCCTACATAATTTCTAATAGCTTTATTAACTAAAGATTTTTGTGCGGTATTACTGAAAAAATCATCAACAACTCCTATTTGCGGATTTATAAAAGATGTGCCAATATACATCGCACCATATTCTACTTGTGCTTGCCTAGCTAAAGCTCTAGCTTCTTCAGGAGTAAGTCCCGCAGCCTCTGCAGCAGCCATTGTGTTTTTATATCCACTTGAGGCACCAATTGCGCCTTGAGCAATAGCGGCGCTTAATAAACCTTGGCTTTTACCCGGAAGAGCTAAACCAAAGGTTTTAGCGGTTGCAGCATTAACGCCTTTCATGTTTGTAAACCCTCTTGCTTTTGTTAAGTTTAAATACTTTTTAAATTGGCTTACGTTTTTAAATCCATTAAGCTTAGCTAGTGTTCCTAGAGAAGCAGCACTTAAAGCTCCTCCGGTTAATTCTGTTAAAATTATCTGCGTAGCAACATTACCCATAACATAACCAGCCTGTTCCATCATACCATAAGAGGAATAGTCTGAATACTTTGTGCCGTTAGCTTTAATTTCTTCTATTATAGCAGCCTTTTTCTTAGGATCTAAAAAATTATCTACTCGAGCACCATTAGTGACATCATATAAAAAACCTTCGTCGTCTAATACATATTCAATACCATCAGAGTGCTTAATGCCCATTCCTTCTACACGAGCATAACTAATAGAGCTATATGCGTTCCAGTTATATTTATCTCTTGCTCTTTTTTTCTTATAAAAATTATCTGTACCCGGTATATAAGAACCGGCTAAATCAACAATATCTTCCACCGCTCCATAAGCGCCTGGTAATAAATTAGAAACCCCTGCTAATAAAGGACTAAGAATTTGTTCTAAACCTGTATTTTCTTTTCTTCTATTGTATTGCGCTTCTTCTACATTCCTACGAAAATTATTTTCCATTTGGTTTAAAGGCGCAAAATTATTGAGCCTTTCAATTTTATTTTCGTCTAAATCCCAAACATTAACAGGAACTGGATTTTCTTTTGTACTTTCTAAATAAATAGCATAAGCACCACCAAATCCAGAAGCGTCACTATATTTTAAAGGATCTTTAATGTAATCTTCATAAAAAAGTTTATAAGCACCAGCTTCTTGAACGGAGGCTAAATAACTGTTAAGGAAAGGCATGATGCGGTTTTCTTTATCTAAAGCTAATTTGCTATCATCTTCTTGTCCTTCATAAATATCATTGTAATCAGCAACTAAATCTTCATATTCGCCTATACGCTTTAAATACCCAACAAAATCTATAGCGTTTATTCCAAAATCTTTAAATTTAGAATATCCATAGTCACCGAAATATTTAGATATTATATCTATATCTCCTTCTGGATTAAATTGTATATTAGAAGATTTAACATCGCCTCTAAGATTTAATTCTTGTGCGGTAAATTCTATATCGTCAGCTGTTGTTATGTTTTTCTTTTTAAGATCAAATTCATAATCTTCCGCTGTATATTCTGGATTATATTTTACCGCACCACCAAAATCTTCAGCATCATCATCTACATTTAATTGTACACGATTAATAACAAGATTATAAATTTCAGGAGTAATATTATTTACAGATAAATTATCTGCATTATTTTGTTGATATTGCTGTAATTTTATAATATTTTCTGCTTCATCAAAACTTGATTGTCTAATCTCAGCATTTATGTTGTTTCTTTCTTCTTTCTTTTTTGCGGAACGACCAGGCGCTAATATAGTATTTTCGTCTTCTCCATGTTGGCCTTGATAATCTTCATATTGAGTATCTTCAGGCACAATACTTTTTAAATTGCCATCCTCATCAAAATAATTATCAGGATTTTGTAAAAAATTAGGAACTATAGGTTTTGGTAACACCAATGAAATATCTTCCGAGGCGGATTCCCCACTCGGTTGTATATCTATTCTCGGACCGGCCGGTGGTGTTGTTTTCGTCGATCCGTTTGTCTTTCCCTCTATTCGTCTCCACCCGTAAGTGCTAATAAACTCAGGAATAGTCATTCTGTTATCTTTCGCATAGGTGGCCAGCTCCTCGTCAGAAATAACTAAATTATTTAATTTATACATAAATATTATTTTTGTTTTGAAAGTTGGGAAATATTATTAACTAAAGATTGATAGGTTGGGAATTCACCAATTCTAGCGCCGCCCTGATTTCTATCATTAACTTTGTATTGTTTACCATCCCATTGTATTAAAAAACTTTCTATTACAGTTGTTTCATTACTTGCTTTTCCGCCTTGTTTTGCTTTTAATGATGCTAGTTGAGGCGCGTATCTTTTTTCAATGTTTTCGTCTTCTTCTTGAATACCTTTTCCTCTACGGCTTTTTAAATACTCAACTATTTCGATTGCGGCCTCTTTTACAGCATTAGGATTGCTAGCATCGTATTTGCTTAGAAAATCAGTAGTAAACTGAAAATCATCTTCAGAAGTAAGGCTAGCAAAAGCGTTAGGCTCGTTTAATATGTTAATAAAAAATTCTTTCAATGCCCTCTCCTGATTTTCAGTCATTTTACCTTTTAACAATTCTTGTTTTTCTATGGCTGCATTTAAAGCATTATAAGCGTCCGTATTTTTAAAAAATGGAGATTCATATTTATTGGCAGAATAATCAAAACCATCATAAGAAATTGTTTGCGTTTCTTCATAATAGTCACTATCTCCTTCAGGATCAATAATAGGCACTTGTATTGTATCAGAAACAGCATCAAAGCGCAAAGAGCCATCGTCGTTAATACCAGAAAAACCCGTATCAATCATTAATTGACCTTGACGAATTTTTTCAGCGTTTTCACCAGCTAAAGAATATAATTTATTTTTATTATTATCAGCAAATTGTATTTTATATTTAGCATAGCTTTCAAGATTTGCGCGCATTGCTTCCATATTACGCTTAACAGCTTGCATTTGATCCTGAATTTTACCGGCTTCAGCACTAGTTAGATCGCTTATTTTTTCGTATTCTGTTGCTAATTCAGCATATTGAGATCTATATTTTTTTGCTTGATTTAAAACCGCTTTTTGTTCTTTTTCATTAAAATCAGCAACATCAACATAGCTATCAAAATTAGCCATATACGCATTAACTCTATCTCTAGATTGCTTAGTGGCGGCCTCTCTAATAGCTTTACCCTTCATAGCCTCTTTATATGCGGTGGCTGCAGTTCCTGTAAGATTTAAAAACCTATTTTGTACAGCTGATACGGCCGCGGCACTTGAGACAACATCGGTTCCAGATAACGGTAAATCTATATTTGATTTTTTAGCCATAATTATAAAAATTTACTTAAGGTTTAGAGAGATTTAATGGAGGAAAAGATTTAGGAAGATTAGCAAACATATTAGTATTATTTTGGCGTTTAAAAGCATCTTCAAAACCCAACTCGGATTTTATACCAGCTCCTATATTTTTACCAAAACTTCCCATACCGCCAGTAAGCCCTAATGTAACCGCGTCTGTAACACCGCCAAGTGCTTGTCCTAATCCTTGATATCTAGCCTGCAAAGCATCTTGTTGTGCTTTTTCTGCAGCAGCTAATTGGTTAGCATCTATAGTAGCGCGTTCTCCTAACAACTGAGCTCGAAGTGCTCTTGAATCTTCCTCGCCTCGCCTTTCAGCCATTTGTATATTAGCGGCCTGTTGTCTTTCAGCTATTTGATTTGCTCTTTCTTGCTGTCCTATGTCTATAGAAGCTCTTTGTGCAGCTATATTGCTTTGATTAGCTAATGCTTGAGCTAAAGAAGCTATGCCACTTCCGCCAGCAGCAGCTCTAGTTTGACCCAATATATCAGCCATTCCTTGTCTTTGTTGTGCAGCAGCAAAATCAGCAGCCTGTGTATTTACTGTAAGATCTTCAGCGGTATTTTGCAGCCCTAACATTAAATTTGAAGTATCTTGATTAAAATACGCATCTAATGATCTATCATAAGCCGCTTGGCTTTCTGCTATTTTTTGCTTTCTTTCTTGATTTCCTATAAAAGAAGTGCCAAACGCTACGGCGCCTTGTACTATATCTCCTAACATATTAAAGTGGTTTATAATTTATTATTACGCATTATCAACTGCTTATAAAAGCTTCTGTTCCTACCGCGAATAGTTCGTTTTTATTTGACGATGTATTTGTAAATGTTGCCTTATTAAAATAGCCTATTATGCCTGATGTATTTGCTCTAGGGTCTTTTACAAAAAATACAAAATCGCCGATTTCTGGAATACCGATTTCTCCGCTCGACCCACCGGGCGCATCTGCTCCAGACATTTTTGTAACAGTTATAGAGGTGCTAAAATCAGTGTCAGTTATTGATGCAACCTCGCCAAATTTATATACATTATCTGAATCGTTATCATCTATATAAAAAATTGTATCTCCAATTTGCAAAGAATTAGGCAAGGTAATATTAAAAGCAAAATCCATTGTAGCTGTTGCGCCGTCTGTATAACTAATTATATTATCTATACCCTGCGTTGAAAACTCTGCAAAATCTAAATTACCAGTTTGCGTAGTTCCGTCGTGTTCATTGTCATTGCTCCATGATAACTCATCGCCACTAATAAAGTTATAATACTTACCCTCTTTTTCAAAAAACTTATTTGATATACTTGTTTTTAAATCCGCGTTTAACCCAACATTTGTAACACCTGTTTGTTTATCGGTTTCTAAATCTACTGTCCACCCAGAATCACCTTCATAAAATATTGTTTTAAAGTTTTTAATTAAAGATGGTGAATCGTTAAATATTACGGTTACCGCGGATGTTTGTTGCGAATCGCTTGTAATATCACTATAAAAATTAGCTCTAGTAGTGTTATTATGCTTGTATATTTGGCCCGTTTTAAAGCTGTAATATTGCCCGTTTAAAGATAAAGCTACTTCCGGCTGATAAGTTAATCTAGTTACCCAGCCTCTAGCTTTTTCGTCATAACATATTTGTTCGTCACCTATTCTTAAATTATATGTGCCAACAGATTCATCATATGAAGCATTTAAAGCATTTGTGGTGGCATCCATACTGTCTTGTATAAAATCTGACAAGCCTTGATCAGAAATAACTGTTATACCGTCCCTAGATAGTCTTATTACGGCTCTTCTAGCTTTATCGGTAAAATACGATCTAAATCCAAAGCTTACAAAAGATTCAGGATTTTTAGATATGCCGTATTCACCTATATAAGGTATAATTTGGCCAAGGATATTAGAACTTGCCGTTAAATTTGTATTTCCATCAGCGTTAAATAAAGCGTCTTTTTGCGCTAATATTCTAAAACATTTATCTTCACATAATGTAATTAAATCAGTATCTCTAGCATGCAGCTTTTGTATAGTGCCATGTATAGGATTTATACTTTTAGTTATATTTTCAGCTATTAAAAATTGATTAGACTCGTTAATATCCGATCTAGAATTTATAATCCCGCTAAATATTAAATCGGAACCTTTCGTTTGCTCTTTAAAAGGTTTTGTTAAAATTGAACTTACTCTAACACCTTTGCCTATTTCGGGCGTGTTAAAATCATCAGCAATACGCGTAGATTCAACTCCATTACCAAAAGCAATGCAATTATAATAATTTAATCTTTTGTTATCGGATAGCTCACTAATATCAAACGCGCTTGAAGCTTCGTAATAAATATCTAAATCTATATTTTTTACAGTCTTAATTTCAAATATAGCGGGGTTTTCAACTAATGGCTCTTCAAATACCTCACCTAATATTTGTATTCCGTCAATATCAGCTTGAGCTATTTCGTTACCGTAGTTTCTATCTAAAGTTATTGTTTTGCTTTCATAAGGATTACCGCCAAGAGTTGCGGATACAGGGTCAGATCCTCCTAAGCTTCGTATCGTATAAGCTTCACTTACCGTATTATTATTTGAAGAGTTATTACCTCTAAATCTTATTTTTTGCCCCGCAATTAATTGATCAAATACCTCACTTACTTTATCAATATCAGCATCTGTAGGCCCATAAATAACGGTAAAGCTATTAGAGCTTGTTATACCTGAGCTTGTAAAACTATGCGTAGTAATACCAAAACCCATTTGCGCTACTGTTCTTTCCTCTAATATTGCTACTGTTACGCTTCTAAAATCTGGGGCGCGAGGGTTTGATCCCCCAACACGACGGATTCCGAGATGCTCATTAAAAGCAGTCGGTGTTTCAGGTAAAGTTTCTATAAAAGATGGAATATTAACATCAACATTTACTGCATCAGGATTAGGGAAAACAGCTGTGCGTATTGTATCAACAGCTATTTTTGGCATACCATATTTAATATAAGTATTACTATCAGATTTAAAAGAAGGTGCTATTATATCGTTGTGGAAACTTGCTCTTTTTTCTACTTTAACAAAAAACCTTCCTTGATATTGAAAACCAAAAACATCGTCTTCTCCTAATAACAAAACATCAACACTGTCTGTAGTAGCATTTACTTGATTTAAATAACTTTGATCTTCTCCAGCAACTTCATCCAAAAGCTTAAACTCATAATTAAAAGGTGTGGTATTGTCATTAACATCATCATTAACAATACAGCTTTCAACTTTATATATTCTACTTCTGCTATTTAAAGCAGTATCAGCATTTCCGTCATTATTACTATCAAAAGTTGGATTTCTAAATTGTATAGCTCTACATTTTGTAGCAAATGTCATAAACGGTTCGTTTTGAGATCTGCTAGGCCCTGAAAATTTTACAAGTTTAGGAGTTTGATCATGCACTACAGCAATACTTGTTCTAGCTTTTACTGTGGCTGATGCTTTAACATCTAAGTTAGTTAATTTTAAAGAATCTGGCGGTTCGTTTTTAATATCAATAACCCTATATTCGTTGTCTTCTATTACAGGAAGATCCTCTCCATGCTGTTTTTTCAACATCAAAATATCATCTTCAGTAATTTTATTTCTTTCAGCGGAAGGAAAACTCAGCCAATAATTACCATCTTCAGAATCATAAAATCTATCAAGCTGTAGATTATATTCAGTAGAATAATTATCTTTAATATAATATTTAAAAAACTTAGCCCAAGAAGGAACAGGTGTTGACACAGAAACTTCTATAGCGTTTGATTTATTACATTTATCTTTAGGTACAGCTATACTACCTGAATTATTTGTTAATACAGGAGATTCTCTGTTAAATTCATCTAAATATGCAATACCTAATTGATATGTTTTATCAGATTTTAAAGAAGGTACTCCAACCGGGAGTACAGCGTTAGTACCTGTTTGGAAGTTATTATCATCTAATATTTTTGTTTTAAAATTAGGTTTATCGTTAGGTTCGTCATATCCTTCGGTATAATTACCATAAACAATTCTATTAGCTATTACTTCTTGTGCTAATGCTTTTTTAGGTACTGCATCAAATAATCTTAATAACTGCGAGCTTGGTAATACCGGCCCATCTAATTCTTCTGTAATTTCAAATTCTATAAACTCACCGTCATTAGTATATCCAAAATCACCTATAGTTTCTCCCGGCACAACCGTAGTAGAAGGTTCTTTTAGCTGCGCTGATTTAATAATGTAGATATTATTGCTTTTTGTAGATTTATATAATACCTCTATAAAGTCGACGTCTCTAGGCGGGCCAAATGTAGTTAATCTTTCTGGAAAGGTTAATATAATTTTTCTAATATGATTAAGCATGCCTTCGTTTTCAGCGTCCATGCCTTCATAATTATAATTACCTGCTAAAAATACCGCATCTGTAAAAGGCGCAATTGAAGAATATTCTCCGTCAGTATATCTCCATCTATATGAAAATCTAGGAAATTCTCTTTTATATATAAAATCTTTTTCAATAATTAATATTTCCCATGGCACTGCTTTATCTGGTAAATTTTCAGGAATAACTATAGGGTCTATTGTTAAAGTTGTAGTTGTAAATGCGGTAACCCTTCCTTTTACTACGTATTTTTCTTTTTTACCTTTACTATTTTTTATAGTAGCTTTTAATTCAACCTCTTTATTTCTAAATTGAATAGGCCTTGTTATAGCGTTTCTAAAAGTAATAGTCACATTAGATGTTGTAGGATATCCACTAGAAATAAAATTTTGGGGTTTTGATTTTAACGGTGTTATTCCTGTGCCAGGTAAATTTCCACTCATTATTAAACTAGGAAACACTTCAAAACCTGCCGCTTGCTTTGGCGCTTTTTTAATAACATTTATATCTTCAGCCGTAAAATCTATTTGTGTATTTGTTTTTTTACTCAAAAGAGTTGTTGTGGTTGTTATTCTGCCATTTACCGGATCGGAGCCAATGCCTTGATTTGTAGGAGAACCTTTAAATGTAGCTATATTTATTTTTCTAGGCTCATTAAGGTTATCCGTAAAAAATAGCATGCCGTCTATTATATTAATTCCGGTAATTCGATTGCTTTTTTGAAAATTTAAAACTTGATTAGCCGTTGATCTTACGTCTGCAATTACCACAGCTATAATTTCGGTTGATTCATCGTATTCTAAAATAGCATTAGTTGGATTTGAACTATCACCATCTGTAATAAACCAATATATTTTATTATTTTGTGTATCTGTGAAGGCGCCAATACATCTTAACTGGTTGCTAGTTCCAAAATATAGCTGCCAATCGTGATTACCTCCACCTCTTTTTGCTTTTTTAGTATTACCTAAAATGCTTTCAATAGCTCCAACGTCTGAATTTTCCGATGTATTCACCTGTATATTAGCTGCATCAAAATATTCTCCGTTAGGTAATAGTCTTTCATCAAGGTCTTTATTCATTCGCCCCTTTAAGAACGTACGCTTTAATTCAGGCATATTTTAGTGTTTAATCCATTTAGCTTGATTTCTCATAACTTGAGCAAGCTCTCTAATTTTAATATTTGATAAACGTAA
>CEPR01006815.1_pt1 | contig 10478 bp, 4 predicted proteins | sample 530431 | NCBI WGS metagenome assembly CEPR01 (sample SAMEA2620078, study PRJEB7988) | marine metagenome | isolation source: saline water (ENVO:00002010), including
ACTTCCATTAAATCCTCAAACATATCTCTAAAATCGTCTAAAGACATAAAAGGCATATCTTGTTTTACTTGATGTAGACAGTATTGCCTATAACATCCTTCTAGTTGATCTTCTAAATACAGTATCATTATATCGTCCTATTCTTTTTTGTCAATTTTTTGGTAACTTTAAACTGAGCATTGTCAAATAATATATAGTCGTCATTGGCATGGATACTATCATATCCTAAATCAGTTAGCGTGTTTCGTAACTGGGTACTTTGTTTTATATCTAATAAAGGTTTAGTAACTTCTGGAGGATGTTTTGCAAAGTCTTGTATTAATTTTTGAGTATCAGTATAATCATTCAATAAATTTTTAACCAGTTGTTTTGCATCTTGTTTCTCTAATCTAGAACCATTAATTAACTTGTCTTGCATTTCTTTGTTGTCTTGTAACAACTTAGTAAACTCTGAACCTGTTAATTGATCTTCAGAGATTTGACCAAGCTCAAGAGGATTCACAACACTAAGTTTACCAATATATTTTATTTTCTTACCACCTGATTTTCTAGGTTTAGTTGTAGCTCTTGGTCCTATGTTAGCTGCGTATTGTAACTCTTCGTCTAACACATTTATGAAGTCTGAGTCTACATATCTTATTACATCTTCTTTGACTGCTTCGGTAAAGAAACTTGCTTCAACTTTTTTATACAATGGATTTTTTAAGTCAGACTCAAAGATCGGTTCAGCTTTTCTAATTTCTTTTGTAAGATGTCTAATCACATCATCTTTGTGCGAATCTTCGGTAAGATTTCTAATTTGTTCAGCTTTTGTAGTATCAGCAATTTTATTTGCAATACCACCTAAAGCAAAACCTCTACGATCTTCTACATCTTTAGCTAGTACTCCTCCTAGTTCTGCATATGTAAAAGGCATTCCTCTTACTTTCTTTTCATCTGGTTCTTCTGATGCATTTGGTATATCAACGATCCCACCTTTTGCAAAACTATAATCTCTTGTAGATTGTGCAAATCTACCTTTTTGTTTTCTTTCAGTTCCTGTAGGGAACATACTTCCCCAAACAGCTTTGTCAGTTCCTCTACCTGATTTTTTCATAGAGTCTCTTATATCTTTAGGTAATGCACTATAAAAAGGTACGTTAGTATAGAGTGTTTCAACTAATCCTTTTCTATATAAGACTGAATCAAAGACATCACTAACAATTGGACCTGTTGGAGTTTTTAAAAGTGCTCCGGCTTGTCCACTGCCATAGGTTGCATTTTGGTGAAAACGATACGCATAATCAGCAGGACCTAATCCTCCCCATCTTTGAACAGCTTCTAATACAATTGTACCATCATCCTCTTCTAAACTTCTTCCTCCACTTCTAACTGCATTCATAAAGACTGCAATGCTTGTCATAGCTAAAGCTGTACCGGCAATCCTAGCAGAAGTCTGTCGTTTGTTTTCTATCAATCCTTCATTAATCCATCGTTTAAGAATAGTGTTATTAAATACTGTCGGATATCCTGCAAACTGAGCTAATATTTGTCCGGCAGGGTGTGAGAACCATAAAGGTCTGTTAGCTTCGGCAGTTGATGGATTTAAAATAATTTCTCTTGTAAATCTATTAGCTCCTTTTTGATAATGATTTTTGTAAAAAGCTATTTGTTTTTTCTGTTCAAATTTACCTAGAGATGAAGCTGTTCCTTGTCCTCTACCTTCATCAAACACACCATCTTTATCTAAAGACCTTGCATACCATTCTCTTGCAAATCTATCGTGAACACCTAGTCCATCTAAATGCTTTTTAATATATTCTTTTTTAGACTTACTTAGTGTTTTAACACCAGTAGCATCTAAATGTAAATCTCTAGCATGTTCTCTAATAATTCTTTTACCAGTTGTAAAAGCTGCTAACTGAACAGAACCGGTCCATGAAGATAAGAAATTTGCTTTAAAGAACGCATTCTGCATTTTTTTCGCAAATCCTCCTTCTAAAGCTTCACCAGTTAAACTTTCAATCCTGTCCATGACAGCTTGTTCCATAGCTAGTCCAACTTTATAAGCTTCTTGCCAGTATTCATCTTGCATATCTGCAAAACCTTTTACTTCTTTACCACTAACTCGTCTTGCAAAAAACTTAATTTTTTCTACATCTTTTTTAACACCCTTGACAATAGATTTACCTACTTCTTTACTAGCAGCAAACTTACCACCCACTGAGTCTATACGAGTTAAAAGGATTAGTGGTTCTGTTAAACTTGATAATGTAGCTAACGGAAGGTGAGCCATTTGTTGTGATAGCTTAATAAAATCTAAAGCCCCAACACCATATTTATTTTTTACTCTAATTTGATCAGTGTCAAGTCCTGTAACTCTTTCGTGCATTAAACGTAGTCTGCGAATTGTTTCGTCTATTTCATCTTCATCAATTTTTTCTTTACGTAATTCATTTCTAATAGGTATTAAAAATTTCTTTTCAAATGCAGCTTTAGTTTTACCAAAAAATTGTGTTCGTGTAATTGCACGAGATGCATCAGTCACATAAGCTTCTAATACTTTTTCTACATCATTTTCTAAATATGGAGCTAAAATATTATCATCTATTTTTGAAAAGACTCTGTGTTGTAAAAATTGGTGTCCTCCTCCGGCATTGTCTTTTGTTCCAAACTGAAAAGGTGTATGTCTTTTCTCAAGCATGTTGTTTACTATTTGAGTGGCTTTTAACTCTCTAGCTGTTAGTTTTTGAGTTTCTGTTAGTTCATCATATACGCTAGTTTTACCTTTACTAACTTCTTTAACAAAGTCTCGTTCAAATACTTCTTGATCTATCCATCTTGCATCTGCTCGTAGTACTTCTTCTTCTTTACCTGTAGCTCTAACTGCTTTAATATATGCATCATCTGCATATGTATTTTGTGGTAATGAATGTTCGGAGTCTTTAATAATATTTATTAACCCATCTTTGTCGGCTTTAATTTTAGAATGTGAAAAATGTCGTGGAAAGAAATGATCTACAAACTGCGATCTAGTTAGTAAACCTGTCGAAACTCCTTCTTCAAATATTTCATTTAAAGTTTCTCTAATTTGAATAGCTGATTGTACTACTGCCGGTCCTGCATAATCAGCTTTACCAGACTCAACAAGAGAATTAAACTCTTTATTTGTAAGTCTAAGTAAATAACCTAGATCATCATTTTGTTTTTTATTAAGTGTGTTGTTAAAAGCTGTACGTAGTCCTACTTCTCTATTCAAAGGATTGAGTGCATCTCTCATTTTAAATAAATAACCATGAGTTCTTTCACTTAATGCTAGTCCATAAGATTCACGTTCTAAACCTTTAGCACCTTCTTTAAAAGTACGTGCCCAGTCATATCTAAAGTTTCCTAGTAATCTTTGTAGAGTTTTAGAGTTCTGTGCCATCCCTACAAATTGTGAAGTGTACTTACCAAATGTGTTGGCTAATAACTGATCTCTCTTTCTTAGTCTTTTTTCTTTATCAGGTTTGACAACTAATTCATCGGTAGCTTTATCAACTCCAAATGCTTCTTCTTCAACTTTACGATCTACTTTTTCAGCTTGTTTAATAATAGCATCTTCATCGGAATATTTACTAATCTTTTCACTCAGTCTTGGAGACATACTTGAAAAAGCTCCTAATGCTCCTCCAAAAGCTCCACCAAAACCTAGTCCAAAAGCACCAGACAAAGCTGTTTGACCTATATCTACTTGATCTTTTAAATCTAATTCAACATCTGCTTTTTGTAAAAAGTAATCATGAGCACCTGCCCATACTGAACCTTCAGCAGCTCCAACAATAGCAGGACGTTTTGCAGCTTGTAAACTATCTGACGTAACTTTCTTTAAACCTTGTTTAGCAACTTGTTTAGCTGATAAAGCTGCAGCACTAGACATTCCTGCAGTCGGTACAAAAAACGCAGCAGATAGCCAGTTTATAGGATCAGCAATAAGATCGACAGCCATATCACCTGCTAGTTGTAAATACTGTCGTGTGCTTCCTATCTCAGCATTATCAAAAACATTTCTTAAATATCTATAGTCTGCTTTAGCTTCTTCGGACCATCCTTTTATTTCTCCTGATCTTACAAAAGCAGAAGATAGTGAAAAGTCTGTGTCTCTAAGATATTCAAATATCTCTTCGTCAGCTCCTATGCTTTCCATAAAGCGTTCAGCACGAGTTTGAAACTCATCATTTTTTTCAAGGTCATCAAGTGTGTACGACCTACCAATCGTTAGAGCTTCTGGATTTTTTTGGATTTTATTTCTATAGTCAAGCATAATAGCATCAGAGTAGGAAGACTCTTGAGGTCTTTCTGGTTGCTGTTGCATATTAGCGTAAGCACTAAAACTAGAATTAGTTTCAGTTTGAGGTTGTGTAGTTGCTAGTGGTTCGTCACGTACAACACTTAAATATTCTTCAAAGATGTCAGCCATTGTTTAGAGTTTGTAATATCTATTATAACTTGTTTCAAAGTTCTCAATAATAGTTTTTAATTTTTCTTCTGATAAACCGACTCCCTCTTTTTCTGGTTTATGATGAACATTATAATATAAAAATTCTAAAGCTTGTCGTTCTTCTGCTGAACCGGGAGCTGCAGTTAAATAAGCTTTCATTGCATCACTACCTTTTCCTGATAATCGTTCTCCAGTTCTAATATCAAAAGGAGTGTCTTCAAGGTAATTAGAAAGAGCTAATAAACGCTGACTTTCTTTAGATACATTATCTAATGAAACAAATCCCTGTTCTGCCATTCGAATTAAATCTTGTGGTACGTCTACGTTTATTTTTCCTAATTCTCTTGATAAACGATTATAAGCAGTGTTCAAAGAATTTTGTTTACCTTCTACTTTATTTGGTAAAAATTGAAAGTATCCTATAGCTCCTTCACTAGAAACTTGATTATTTCTATCTCTACTTTCTGCGTAAGATGTAAAGTCTAAAAGTTTGTTAAATTTAGATTCTACAACCTTCTGATCTATGTCAGGTGTAATAATACCTAAATTAGTAGCTCTTGTAATTTGAGAAGGTAAAGGATTAATTAGATTTTTTTTTTTCGGATCAGCTATTGTAAATGGAGTAGGTTCTCTAAAGCCCATTGAAATACTAGCTGCTTCAGCTTGTATTGGAATAGTTTGTTGTCTTACTCGTTCACGTATATCATCTTTAGAAATTGATAAAGGAACTTGATCGTACAAAGAGTTAATTAACTCACTTTTTGTATTAGGGTCTAAAGGTGTTTTTACAATTCTATTGACTTCATCAACAACAGCTTGAATTTGTTCTTCTTCGGTAGCTTCACTAAACTCTTCTGTTACATTGTAACCTTTAGAAGTAATTTCAATTTTAGGTCTTAAAAGTTTGTCAAATGGTCTAGTGTCAATTGTAAACTCTTCTCCAAAGAAAGGTGATAATTTATCATCACCACTTCGGTCTGTAACTAATTGTTGAATAGTATATGAATTACTAAATAATCTTAGAGTAATATCATCATTTAGATTACGTTCCATTTGTCTGTATTCATCACTAGCCGGATCAAGTTTTAAAATATCTGTTAAAAATTCTTCTTTAAATCCTCTTTCATCTCGTAGTTTTAAATATAAACCAGTAGAGTTATTTAAAAATTGTTCTTTAAAAAATCCATTATCAGGGTCGTTTAAGTAAGCGTTAAACTCTCCCATCCTAACTCCACCTGCAATTTTTTCTCTGTGTCTTAGATACTTAGGAAGGTTTTCTTCGGCAAAAGGTCTAAGTGTTTGATCTCTTTTTAATAAAACATCACCCTTACGTAGACGAGCTTCTAAGTCTTGTAAAGAATTTAGCATAGAAGTTTGAGTAGCTTCATCTGCTTTATCATCCCATCGCATTGATGTGTTTCTAAAGTTTGTGTAGGACTCTTGAAATTTTTTATCTAATCCTAAATTAGTTACAGTTTTCTGTAGTCCTTGTAGTGGGTTGATTTCAGATAAATTCTGATCCCAAACACTTCCTTCTCTTTTACGACCAACAGTAACAAGTGATCTTAAATTGTTGTAATCAAAAATACTACCACCTAAATTTCTTTGTAGCTCTTTTGACTTTCTAGTTAGTTGAACATTAAGATCAGCTTCTGAACCTAAACTTAATTGTTTGTTACTAACACCAAAGTCACCAATTCCTGAGTTCCATGCTTGTTGATTATCTAGTAAATTTTTTATTTGATCTGCTTTATATTCTTCATAATGTCTAATTTTGTCTCCGGCACTTAAAACTTTATCTCCACCTTCTGCTTTTAATTGTCTTTCATACATTGGAGAATAAATTTTATCAAAGTCATTTTGAAATTTTTCATTACCATAAGCGGAATCAAAATCTGTAATTTTATATTGTTCAAATGGCTCGTAAAGTTGAGCAGCAGTTTGTATTTTTTTATGATACAATTTAGAGTTAATCATATTTAACTCATTGTTATCTTTGATTTCGGTCATTCTACGTTTCAACGCACTGTTGACTAAGCTTTGTCCGGCAACAAGCGTACCTAAAATCATTAGTCGTTTTTGATCTTTTCGTCTTCTTTTAGCAGCTTTCTCTCTACTTTCTCTTTGTTGACTTAGTAAAGATTCACCAATACTTTCTATGCTTTCTCTTTCTGCCATTATTATGTCCTTTCTAATAAACTTTCAGTTGGTTGCCTTTCAGGTTTTGCAAGTAAACTTTGTTTAATACCTTCAACGTCTACATCTTCTAATCGTTGTTTGATTTCTTGTGGGATTTCTGTTGTTGCTAAATCATCTTGTAATTTTTCTAAAGCTTTTGGATTTCTTAAAACAGCTTCTTTATTCTTTAATAGTTCTTCTGTTTCTGCATTGTCTTCAGGTGTTATATCTTCAGGATCATCACCTTCATCAGTATTAATAGCAGGATCAACACCTACTGCTTCACATATAGCTAATAACATATACATCACAGGCTCTGCAAGTAACATCATCATATCCGGATTAAATTGTCCTTTACTGTATCCTATAAACAAAAGCATCTCTGTAACTTTAGCTACACTCATACCATCGTCTAATAAATTTACAATTGGTTCTAAGTTTTCTTGCTTAAGAATTTCAAGAAAGATAGCTTCTCTAGCTTCTTTAATATTTGTATAGACAGGAGGATTCTCCCAAGGCTGTCTAGCATCAGGACTATTTGTTAGTGACTGTCCGGGAATTGGTCCTTGAAAAGGATTGTATTCTCTAAGTGCTTGTTGATTTAATTCTGCCATGTTATCTTCCTACTCCCATTGAGTCATATAACCATTGTTCATATCCAAAACCATATCCCGGAGTGGCACTAGGATTAAAACCTTGTCCAAATCCATAATGATTGTTCCAAATATTTTGAGCATTTGCCATATTATTAGTATAAGATTGATTATAATCATAACTCCATGTTGGGGCTGTCATATTATATATTCCTCCTTGATCAGTTGTAGGACCTAACAAGGTAGATGCTTGATAACCAAAATCTCCTGCAGTTCCTACTTCGTCTTCACCACCTAAATCAATAACTCCGTATTGACCAAGAGTTGATGCTGTACCTAATGCTGTGCTTCCTACACTAGCTATATCACTAACTTTACCTGCTACGGGAATTTCTGTTTCTCCAATCTTTTTAAAGGTATCACTAACTTTACCGGCAACTCCCGGACTAGCTTCAGGCTTCGGAATATCTGCAGTCGTAGGTGTAGTAGTTGTAGTAGCATCTTTAGATATAACTTCATCAATCTTAGGAGGTGTATAACCTAAAATATTTCCTTTTCCTTCTTGAATATTTGCAATTCTATCTAAACCTTCTGTTGAATAATCAAACTTAAATACACTACTTACATCTCGACTATTCCAACTTTTTGTAAATTCTTCTCCAAATCTACTAAACCAACTACCACCTTCAGCAGTGCTTGCATTAGTTAAAGCATCCCAACCTGCTCCTAGTCCATTTGTAATTGTACTAAATATTTTTTTAGGTGCAGAAGCTACATAATTAATTGCATTGCCTACAAACTTAATAGCAGTTCCCACAGCTCCTCCCATTGTTGTTCCAAACCCTGCCATTAACTGTCCTATTCCCGGCATTACCATCATCATTGCAATACTACCAATTGGACCTAGCTTTCCAAATACTTTGGCAAAAGGTTTTAGAATTGATTTAAAAGCTTTCCCAATCTTTTTACCAACTTTTTTGATTCCTCTTCCAATTTTTTTTATTGTTTTTCTTAAAAATCCCATAGTATTATCCTAATTCATAAATCCATCTAATAACTCTTTACCGGCATTCATATACTTAGTCCAGTCACCACCTTCGTAGTTACCACTTTCGTTACCAAGCATTGCTATGTACAGTGCAGACTTTCTTTGCTCATAGTTATCAGCAGACCTAAATGCGTAGTCAGCTTGATCTCTTAGCTCTTGCCACATAAATGCTTGAGCTTGCTGAGATAAACCAAATGCATTCTGAGCATTCTGTTGATTGACAGCATTAATAGCTGCAGTGTTTGCAGTATTAAGTTGTCTTCTCCATTTAACATCAGCTTGTAAAACAGCTTGTTCATTCTGAGCATTCCATTGATTTCTATTATAATCTTGCTGTGAGTTAAATTGATCAATAGCTACTTTCATTTGTGCATCAGCTTGAGCTACACCTATTTCATTTTGTACTCTTCTAGCTTCTGCAGCGTTTGCTTGAGCAGTATTAAACTGTTCCATCGCATTAAACTGAGAAGCATTGAACTGTCTATTTTGCTGAGCTAAGTTTGCCATAAACTGATTAGTTTGATTCTCACTTGTAGAATTAAACTGAGCTGCTGCATTAACAGAAGCTTGGTTGCTTAACAATCTTTGTTGTTCCTGTTGAGCTTTTAATACTTCTGTCTGTTGTCTATTATTAAGATTAGCCATGTCCATAGCTAAAAAAGCTTGAGCATTTTGTGCTTCAAGTTTTGTTTTACTATCAAGCGTTGCTAAATCTAATTGAGCTAATGAAGCTGCTTCTTGTATTACAGCTTGTTGTTCATTACTTGCATTTGTTAAAGTAACAGTTTGTAAAAATTTACTATTACTCAATTCAGTTTGTTGATCAGCATTAAACTGTGCCATATTCATATTAAAGACGTTTGAAGCATTTGTCAAGGCTGTTTGCTGTCTCATTTGAGCATTTTGTATTTCAGCCTGTGCTTCTATTCCTTTTTGTTGAGATACAGATTGCTGTATAGCTTGTGCATTGGATTGAGCTATTGGTAATGCTGATTGTATAATTGCATTAAATAATGCATCTCTACCAACTGTAGAAACTGACATACCTCTAGATGCTAACATTTGATCAACTGCAGCTACAGCCGGTCTAGCCCATGTAGGAATTTCTCCACTGTCTAAACCTTTTAGTAGGTTGTCCATTTGAGTACTTACTAAAGCATCTTCTGGAAGACCTTCAATCATTCCTCGTTCTTCTTCCGTAAAGTCCATTAACCTAGCTTCTAAGTCTTCTGGATCATTACCGATAGCTTCGATTTGTTCTTCGGTTAATCCTGCATTTCTTAATTGTTTTTTAGCTCTGAGTACTTTAGGTAAATCTAAACCTTGAACAGCTTGTTCAGGTGCTAGTGCTTTATCTGATAATACACCAACAACTCTGTCTGTTAAAGCTTTACTTGCTGTTTCTTCATCGATTGTAACACCGGTAGCTGCTTTTGTTAAAGCTTGTGATTGCATACCGGCAATAGCTCTTTTATCAAGATTACCTGTTTGTGCATTAATTACAGGAGCTTCTTTTATTTCATCTGCTGTGTATGTACTTGCTTTAATTCGTCTAGCATCTCCTGATCCTTTAACTGTACCTGTAACTACAGTTTCAGAAGGTATTTCTTCATCTTCTCCAAAGATTGTAGTTGGACCAACTTTAGTAGGCTCTGCCATCTCTACAACTTCACTAGCAGGTCCTTCCTCAATCATCTGAGGTTGAGCTATTTGAGGAACATCTAGTGTACCTGCTTTAGCAGCTTCTAATCCTTCTGCTGCTCTTTCATATCTTTGTTGTCTTGCTAATTCTTGTTCGGGTGTTAGATATTGTGTGTATCCTACGTCAGGAACAATCCATCCTCTTTCGGTGTAGATTTGTGTTTGTCCATCAACAACTTGTGTATCCCCTACTTGTGGTCCTGTATCGGTTGGTGTAGGCGTAGGTGTTGGCGTAGGCGTAGGTGTTGGCGTAGGTGTTGGAGTAGGTGAAGGTGTATAATCATAATATTCCTGTTCGTCTTCACGAGGATTATAACCTGTTACTATTTCTCTTTCTCTATCGATGTCGTCAAAATTTCCTTTTGTATCTTGTGTAGTCATTGTCGTATCTGTTTGTGTTGGACTCGGTGCCGGAGTAGGTGCCGGAGTAGGTGCCGGAGTAGGACTCGGAGCAGGAGTAGGTGCCGGAGTAGGTGTAGGTGTAGTAGTTTCTTTTTCT
>CEPR01014682.1_pt1 | contig 10472 bp, 9 predicted proteins | sample 530431 | NCBI WGS metagenome assembly CEPR01 (sample SAMEA2620078, study PRJEB7988) | marine metagenome | isolation source: saline water (ENVO:00002010), including
TCCATTTGCATCTAGTTGTACGGTAAAAGGTGCTACACAATTTGCTGTTGGGGCAACGTTATCTTCTACAGTAACGGTAGTGGTACAGGTATCTGTATTTCCTGAATTGTCAGTTACAGTAAGGGTAATAGTATTATCCCCTATATCAGCACAACTAAAAGATGATTGATCTATTGCCACACTAGCGATACCACAAGCATCGGTAGAGCCATCGTTAATATCTGCAGCTGTTATAGATGCTTGTCCGCTGGCATCAAGCTGAACAGTAAGAGGTGCTACGCAATTGGCAACTGGTGCAATGTTGTCTTCAACCGTTACGGTAGTTGTACACGTATCTGTATTACCTGAATTGTCCGTCACAGTTAGTGTAATAGTATTATCCCCTACATCAGTACATCCAAAAGAGGATTGATCTATTGCTACACTAGCAATTCCACAGTTATCTGTTGAGCCGTTATTAATATCTGCTACGGTGATAGAAGCATCGCCGTTTACATCTAATTGCACGGTAAATGGTGCCGCACAATTGGCCACTGGTGAAATTAAATCCGTATCAGTTATTGTTACATTAGCCGTGTCTGTACACCCATTATCATCGGTAACAGTTACCGTATAAGTACCTGCACTTAATCCTGTTGAAGTTGCATTATTACCGCCAGAAGGTGACCAAGAATAATTGTAAGGAGCAATTCCTCCATTTGTTGTAACAGTAGCAGATCCATTAGAAACACCAGGACAGCTTGCATTTGTAGATGAAGTTATGGTTGCATCTACAGCTGTAGGCTCTGTTATTGTTGCAGATGCTGTATCGGTACAACCATTATCATCTGTTATGGTTACGGTATAGGTTCCAGCTGCTAAATTTGTTATCGTATTAGTAGTTGAAGTTGAGTTTGTGGTTGTAGCCCCATTACTCCACGAATAATCATAATTTGCAGTACCACTGCTTGCAGTTACAGTTAATGATCCTGTACTTGATCCATTACACGCAACGTTAGTTTGAGCTGTAATGGCAGCACTTAAGTTACAAGGAGGAGCTGCGCCAGTTACATTAACGGTTATACTCCAGTTGGTCCCGGTAGAAAAGTCTGTAGCGACTAGTACTTGATAGGTGCCGGGGCTACTAGGTACTGGTGTAATGTTTCCACCAGGAAAGTTTATGGCACTATTGCCAACCTGAATAAAACCAGTGGCTCCTCCACCTGTTGCAGAAGCAGAAATACTGGTAATAGACTGGCCACTCGCTAATACTATTTGAAAGCGGTCTTGACTGTCACTTGGTGTGCTAACAGATCCACTAAAACCATTAGCTCCTGTGGTTAAGTTAAAAGAGGGGCCTGTTCCCGTATTTGGGAAATCAGACCCTTCGTTTTGTGCCATAAGTAGGCTAGATGAACATAGCAAAGCTATAAACATCCATACTTGGGTAATTTTCTTCATAATAGATTGTTGAAATTTAAATTTGATTATTGGCATAAAAGTAGGTGAATTCTCACCTTAGTTACATACGTGTACATACGTAATTTTATACAGGCAAAAGACTATGTTTTTTGTGGATAGTTAGTAGTGTGAAGTAACAATTATTAGTTTATAGTAGTCAGTAGTGGTAAGCAGTGGCGTATATTTTTTTTCTTCTCAATATTCTAAAACGGATGTTTTTAATACAATACTTCAGTCGCTGTTGCGCTAGTAGTTTCAATCAATCACCGAGTAGTTTTCTTTTGTTATTTTTTTTCTATACTAAGAAATAAGCCCGGAAACATCACGCTCTGGGCTTTAACTTAAAAACTAGTAAACACAGTATTTAATCCACTATTTTAATTTTACTCATTGCAAAATATAGAAAGAAACCTATAGGTTGCAATACGTGTAATTACATAATTTTTTAGTAATTAAGAAGTTATGGGTTATTGATAAGGAGCTGTTAGGGTTTTGTGTACATCTTCAAAGATCTCAACCCGGTCGGCCAATACAATAAGATTGTCTTGCTCTTCTAATATAGTCGATCCATTGGGGGTTATATAACTTCCGTCGCGTTTTATCATGGCAATAATTGCATTTTTTGGAAACCCTAATTCCACTATTTTTTTATCAACCGCATAACAATCAGGGCCAATGGTAAATTCCCTCATTTCAGCTTTGGGGTTTTCAGATAATAACAAATCGGTAGCCGATAACTTTTTAGAGGTTTCCGGTAAGCCTACATTCAACCATTTTGCTACTAAAGTCAAGGTAGTCCCTTGAAACAATACTGAGGTGACCGATATAAAAAACACAATATTAAAGATCATATTGGCTTTATCGATTCCTGCCAGAAGTGGATACGTGGCAAATACAATAGGTACCGCCCCTCGTAAGCCTACCCAAGAAATGTAAAACCGCCTACGTAATTTCATTTTAAAAAATATCAAACTTATAAAGACCCCGATGGGTCGAGCAATAAAAATTAAAAACAACGAGATGAGCATTCCAATTCCCATAATAGGAATTACCTGCTGTGGAAATACCAACAACCCTAGCGTTAAGAACAATACAATTTGCATAAGCCAAGCTAGCCCATCATACATTTTTAAGATGGTCTTCTTATGAATAAGATCTTGATTCCCTAAATACACTGCACAAATATAAATTGCTAAAAACCCATTCCCCCCTAAAAAGTCGGTCGCCGAAAAGGTAATGAACATTAAGGCTATTACTAGTACGGGATAAAGTCCTTCAAAGTCTAGTTTTATTTTATTGATAATAAACTTACTAACCTTTCCAAATACAAATCCGCCAATACCTCCCAGTATCATTTGCTGTAAAAACATAGGAATAATGGATAGGATGCTTTGGTCTTGATTGATAACTAAAGTTAAAAAGGCAAGCGTTAATACGTATGCCATGGGATCGTTACTACCACTTTCTAACTCAAGAGTAGGGCGCAGATTGGTTTTTAATGCCAAGCTTTTGGAACGTAATATAGAGAATACTGCAGCAGCATCGGTAGACGATACAATAGAACCTAAAAGCATACTTTCATAGATTGTAAAATCAGTCAATAACCATATAAAGGTCCCTAAGGAAAGGGCTGTAAGCAAAACCCCTAAAGTAGACAAAGCAATTCCTTCTCTTAAAATAGGTTTTACAGCTTTCCAGTTGGTATCCAAACCACCCGAAAACAAAATGAAGTTAAGGGAAACAATACCAATAAACTGTGCTGCTTGTGGATCGTCAAAACGAATGCCCCCAATCCCTTCTGAACCCGCTAAAATTCCTATTGCTAAAAAGAGTAATAAGGTAGGTACCCCAAACTTATAGGATGTTTTTCCCACTACGATACTGATTAAGAGTAAGATGGATCCTACTAATACAATATTCTCAATGGTTAAGTTCATAGGTTAGTGTTTCAAGGGCAAGTTTTGTAAAGATATTATTTCTTGATAAAGCAGGTGATCCATTATAATCTATTTGTTTACAATATATATTATACTTGGTAAAGACCAATTATTGGTTTACCGAATTCACATAATCTTTTAATCATTTATATTTGCGTAGTAGCTTTGCATCACGCTAAACCTCACAACTATGAACACCAACAAAAAACGCGCAAAAGAATTTTTACTTTTGGCAGCCAGAGGCGATTCCCGAGAGGCTTTTAAAAGGTATGTCGCTGATGGGTTTATCCACCATAATGCTTATTTTAAAGGCGATGGTCACACGTTGATGGTAGCCATGGAAGAGGCTGCAAAAAAGCAACCCAATAAAGAATTTGAAGTTTTAAGGGCATTGGAAGACGGTGACCTGGTTTCCATACACTCCCGTATTAACCCTCAGGACAGTCCTGAAATGGCCGTGATACATATCTTTAAGTTTAAAAATGATAAAATTGTAGAGATCTGGGACTTTGGACAAACGGTTCCTGATACCGTGGTCAATGAGAATGGGATGTTTTAGTTGGGAGTAAATAGTTTTACACCATTTATAAATAAAAAAGCCTGGAAACATCACCCTCCAGGCCTTAACTTAAGAACTAGTATTAACTAGTAACTTATAAACTAGTGTTTACTGTTTAATCAACAATGTTAATTTAACTTATAGGCTAAAGTATAGTAATATGCCTGAATCTACAATACGTAGAATTACGTAATCTTTGTAGGAATTTAGAAGAGTTTAAAGATATACAGTATTAACTAAAAAACCACTTAATGCTGGTTTGCTAAGGGGTTTTGTAAATTGAAAGTAATGTTGTAAACTTTTTATCACTAAGTTTATACGGAGTATAGTAGCGTAAGCTTATGAAACATAAAACCATAGCTAACGAATTAATTACATTAAAAGAGGCAGACCTAGCCCTTAGGACGCAGCTTCTTAAAGCGGGTACGCTACAAGATGGCTATGACTCAAAAATGGAGGCGTTACACATTGCGCATGCAAAGCAATTAGCTACAATACTCGATCGCATTGGATATCCTACCGAAGCTAAAGTAGGGAAGGAGGCCAGCGAGGCAGCATGGTTGATCATTCAACACGCCATTAGCATGCCCAACTTTATGCGACGCTGTAAAACCCTTTTAGAAAAAGCCGTTGCCAAAGAGAACGCTTCGCCAATCCTGTTAGCGTATTTAACAGACCGTATTGCAGTTTTGGAAGGCAAACCACAGCAGTATGGTACCCAGTTTGACTGGGATAAAAACGGCGTGTTACAAGCGAATCCATTTGATGATTTAGATGCTGTAAATAAGAGGCGAAAATCCATTGGACTGAACACCCTTAAAGAACAATTAGCTGGTTATGCGACAGCGTACAAAGGACGAAAACCAATTACCTCCAGAAGATGTTTTGAAGAAAGAAAAAGCGTTTCAGGAATGGAGAAAAAGGGTAGGGTGGATAGTATAATTTTATAGATATACCCAAAATTGAGTATACTATAACTGTAGGAAGATACTTATATTTATAGCCCCAAAATCTTTATATACTTAGTCTCTTTTTTATTTTTTAAAAACAAAAGATATGAAACAGATTATACTCGTACTGCTAGCTATTAGCAGTATATCAAGCATGGCCCAAGTAGGGATTAATATCATAGACCCTAAGGGTAATTTAGATATAATTTCGAAAACCAATATGGATTGGTGTTGCCGCGGGTAACCTCGGTAGAAGATGTGACAGATGGCAATGGTAACGCTCCAGTAGATGAAACCACCCTGTATGACCTATCTAGAAATACCACCTGCTTTTATCAAAATGGCGATTGGGTTTACATAGATACAGATGCAAGTGGTGATCCTATACTAACAGATCCTACACCCCCTAATTATAACACAAACACAACAATAGATTATATTAAAACCAGTAATACGGATGCAAATGATTCGTTTGGGCTTTCTTTAGCTTTATCTGGAAATGGGAGCACTATGGCTATTGGGGCGCCGGGCGAGCATGGTAATGGAAACCAAGGTGATAACAGTATGAGCAGTAGTGGTGCTGTGTATGTATTTGTATATACTGGAACGGAATGGATTCAACAAGCTTATTTAAAATAACTGCTTCTTTTTATAAATTAACACCTATGAAATACCCTAAATCATTCGGACTCTCTAAACTTAGAAACCATCTACACTTTTTAAAAACAGAGCGCCCTACCATTTATGATCTGTACAAAGAAAATGGCGAGAAACATGCTTCTGTATTCCGAGAGGAAAGGGCATTACAATATGAAAAAGATGGTTATACAATTAAAATTGCTACAGATATTGATAAACGGATAAAAGATTTAGAAAAACGAGTACAATCATTGGAAGCTGAAATAGCAACAGAAAAGAAAGCCAAACTACATAACAACCCAGATGTCTATGACACAAAACCCGATGTTGAAAAAATAATGAGCGACCCAAAAATTAAAGAAGCGAATAAGCGGTACAAAAAAAGAAAAAAAGAATAACTACTGTAACCCATACCACAAACCTTTAGGTTTCTAAAAAAAGTATTACATTGCCTATTAAACTAACTATCTTTTGGCACTATCCTGGAATGAAATAAAAAGCCGCGCCCTGCAATTTACCAATGAGTGGGAAGGTGAGACCCGTGAACGCGCAGAGAAAGACAGTTTTTGGAATGACTTTTTCAACATCTTTGGTATCTCGCGTAGGCGACTGGCCACCTTTGAAGAACCGGTAAAAAAACTAAACAATAACCAAGGCTTTATAGACCTTTTTTGGAAAGGAACGCTCTTGGTAGAACATAAAAGTAGGGGCAAAGATTTAGATGCAGCCTTTAAACAAGCTACCGATTACTTTCACGGCCTTAAAGAACACGAACTACCCAAGTATGTGTTGGTTAGTGATTTTGAACATTTTAGATTGTATGATCTGGATGAGGGGCTGGACTATTCCTTCCCTATAAGCGAATTGTATAAAAACATTAAACTGTTCGGGTTTATTGCGGGGTATCAAAAACGCACCTTTAAAGATGAAGACCCGGTAAATATTGAAGCTGCCGAGCTAATGGGTAAGCTGCACGACCAACTGGAAGATAGCGGTTATGAAGGGCACTCACTAGAGGTATTCTTGGTACGGTTGCTGTTCTGTTTGTTTGCCGATGATACGGGTATTTTTGAACGGGACACCTTTAAGGAGTTTGTAGATGTAAAAACAAAAGAGGACGGTAGCGACTTAGGTGCGTGGTTAGCACAGTTTTTTCAAGTGCTCAATACACCCAACAACAAACGTTTAAAGAACTTGGACGAACATCTCACCATATTTCCGTATGTAAACGGAAAGCTTTTTGAAGAGGCTTTGCCCATTGCGTCCTTTAACAGTGCCATGCGTGAGATATTGCTGGAATGTAGCAAATTAAATTGGGGTGAAATAAGCCCGGCTATCTTTGGTAGTATGTTCCAGAGTGTTATGAACCCCGAGGAGCGCCGTAACTTAGGCGCACATTACACCAGCGAAAAGAATATTTTAAAACTGATACGCCCGTTGTTTTTAGATGCCTTGCACGAGGAGTTCGATAAAATACACACCAATAAAAACAAACTGCGGGAGTTTCACCAAAAACTAGGTAACTTACGGTTTATGGACCCTGCTTGTGGCTGTGGCAACTTCTTGATTATTACCTACCGTGAAATACGGTTACTGGAGTTGCAAGTATTAAAACAGTTGTACGGCACCCAACAAGTGATTGGCATTGATGAAATCATGAAAGTAGAGGTAGACCAGTTTTACGGTATTGAGTATGACGAGTTCCCCGCCCGTATTGCCGAAGTGGCCATGTGGCTCATGGATCACCAAATGAACCTCTTAGTAAGCGAAGCCTTTGGACAGTACTATGCCCGTTTGCCCTTACAAAAAAGTGCGATTATAGTACACGGCAATGCATTACAGGTAAATTGGGAAGATGTAGTCCCTAAAACAGAGTTAAATTATATTCTTGGGAATCCGCCATTTTATGGTAAGCAATACCAGAGCAAAGAACAAAAGGAAGATATGAAGCGTATCTTTCAAGGAGTAAAAGGTTCTGGCGTGTTAGACTATGTGACGGCTTGGTACTTAAAAGCCGCACATTATGTTCAAGATACTACAATAGCTGTAGGCTTTGTTAGTACCAACTCCATAGCACAAGGCGAACAAACTGGTATTTTATGGAACGAACTGTTTAATACCTACGGTGTTAAAATACACTTTGCGCACCGTACGTTTAATTGGACAAATGAGGCGAAAGGAAAAGCAGCCGTCCATGTAGTGATTATTGGCTTTGGAAACTTTGATGTAAAAGATAAATCAATATTTGAATATGAAGATATTAAAGGTGAGCCACATGAAATAAAAGTTAAAAATATAAATGGATATTTAGTTAATGCTCCAGATATAGTTTTACCAAAAAGAAGAGAACCGCTTTGTGATGTGCCTACAATGAATTATGGAAGTATGCCTAATGACGGAGGTAATTTAGTCTTTGACACTAAAACCAAAAAAGATATTATTAGTCAAGATAGTAACTCAGAAAAATTTATTAAGAGATTTGTTATGGGTGAAGAACTAATTAATAATATTGATAGATGGGCGCTTTGGATAACGGATAATGAATTAAAAGAAATAAGAAATATTAAACCTATAATTAGTATTTTAACAAAAGTAAAAAAGAAACGAGAATCAAGTACTAGAGCTGCTACAAATAAATTAGCACAATTTCCTTACAGATTTGGGGAAGTAAGACAGCCTGAAACAGATTACATTGCATTGCCTAGAGTGTCATCCATGAGAAGAGAATATATTCCTATAGCATTACTAGAAAAAGAAGTAATTGCTGGTGATAAAGTTTACACTATATCTTCTTCTGATAAATATATATATGGGGTTTTAACTTCTAAAATGCATATGTCGTGGATGAGATTTACAGCTGGTAGAATGAAAAGTGACTATAGTTATACCAATCAAATAACATACAACAACTACCCGTGGCCCAAAGACCCGAGTACTAAAAACAAAGAAAAGGTAGCTGCCAAAGCCCAAAACGTACTGGATGTACGGGCGGAGTACCCCAACAGCAGCTTAGCAGACCTCTATGACCCGCTTACCATGCCGCCCAACTTGGTAAAAGCCCACCAAGCCCTGGACAAAGCGGTAGATGTATGTTACCGTCCGCAGCCCTTTACCAACGAGACCGGACGCATAGAGTATTTGTTTACGTTGTATGATGAGTATACCATGCCGCTGTTAGAGAAAAAGAAGTAGGCAGTAAGCGGTAAGCAGTTAGTACGTTTTTTACGCCACTCTTGGTGTTTTGCACCAACGACCGGCAGGTAGTTTTCGAAAATGGGTTATTGGTAAAGAATAATAATAAAGACAGAAAAAAGATTATTTAAAAATGAAAAAATTAGCTTGCATTTTATTGTGGATTGTTTGTAGCCATACAGTTCTCTCTCAAACAATAACTCAGATTGATTCTGTTTCGCAGTCCATGTGTTTGTATTTAAATCAAATGGATATCAAAAATGATACGTTGGCTATGAACAACTTATATAATAAAAAAGTTATTCCCTATCTGAATACTTTCGAGGCTTCAAAAATGAATAAAGTAGGGCAACAAGTTTATTATAGGCTTCAAAGAAACTGTGTAGCGTTCCGGGAGTTATTAGACAGAATAGATCCTCCAAAAGAATCCGTTTCAAGGCTGGCTTATAAACCAAAATCAGAAGTTTCGGATGCTGATTTGCAAAAGTTGAAAAACGCTAAGAAATTATACTACTTTGAAGTTTCGGGCGACACAACTCAAGTATTGATTAAAGATGGAAAGTGGTTAGAAACCTTTGCAGACAATACCTATTCAAACTTAGATATGAATTGGATTACCAATACCGAATTTGAATTAGTATTTAATAGCAGCAACAACGAAACTAGATCTAACTTTAGTGTTCAGGGTGATACGTATATTTATCAAGTATTAACAAAAGAGAATGATTATTTTGTTTTAAGTGTAAATATACCTGGACAGCCTATTTATGAAAAATTAAAAATATATCATTACTAAAAAATCATGAATAAAAAACTCCTTTTCATCTTCACTGTGCTAATTAGTAGCATTACTGTTGCACAACACGATTTTAAAAAAGTATCAGACTCATTACAAAGTCTCAATTCTAAAAAGATAGATAAAGCGGTTACGCAACTGGGGTTACAACCTGGCGAAACAGTAAAGATATTTGCTATGTTTTCGGTAGATACCGATGGCAGTATTGTGGACGTAAAAGCACGGTCTGTTCACCCTGCTTTTGAAGAAGAAGCAATACAAATTATAAAAGAGTTGCCCACTATGGATCCTGCAATAGTAGATGGAGAGGCAATTAAACAAAGATATTCGCTACCCATTCTCTTTAAGATTGAAACCGAACGAGAACGGAAAAAAAGGGAACGAAAAGAAGCTAGAAAAAAGAAGCGAAAAGAAGGAAAACATAATAAAAATGATTAGTAAACAATCGGTTTTACATGACAGGTTTTCTTCTAGCATTGGTTTAGTTGTGGCGTGTTAGGACATGTAACGTGATGTAAATGTTTGTAAATACTAACAAGGAAATAAAATTTACACAGCGCTATATATATGGGGGTATAGTAACATAAGGATATAAAACATAAAACCATAGCTAACGAATTAATTGCATTAAAAGAGGCAGACCTAGCCCTTAGGACGCAGCTTCTTAAAGCGGGTACGCTACAAAATGGCTATGACTCAAAAATGGAGGCGTTGCACATTGCGCATGCAAAGCAACTAACTACAATACTCGATAGCATAGGATATCCTATAGAAGCTAAAGTAGGGAAGGAGGCCAGCGAGGCAGCATGTTTGGTCATTCAACACGCCATTAGCTTGCCCGACTTCATGCGACGCTGTCAAACCCTTTTAGAGAAAGCAGTTGCCAAAGAGAACGCTTCGCCAATCCTGTTAGTGTATTTAACAGACCGTATTGCAGTTTTGGAAGGCAAACCACAGCA
>CEPR01009705.1_pt1 | contig 10422 bp, 7 predicted proteins | sample 530431 | NCBI WGS metagenome assembly CEPR01 (sample SAMEA2620078, study PRJEB7988) | marine metagenome | isolation source: saline water (ENVO:00002010), including
CGATCATTGGGTCAGGACGCTTCATCAGGAAGGCTCAGTCGGCCAGCTAATGTTATTCGGGAAGCCTTCTGCTGCAGTGATGTTTCGGAGTTCAGTGCGGTAAGCCTTCCATTCTGTCTTCTTAGCCGTCGTCAACGGACTGTCAGCCAGAACGGTCCAATCGCACGCCTTCAAACGGCCATTGCGGTCGCTACGTACAGAAGCCGCCAAGTCATCTTGGATCTGTTGCAGTGCTGCCTCATCAAGCTGAGTGACGCTCCAGGTCTGTTTCCAGACACCATCAACCAACGTTGGGGCGACTTCTTCAACTGTTTGCGTGTCTTGGTCAAAGGCTGGTGTTTCTACCTCCACGACCGTCACAACGCCAAAGTCACTTAAGTCACATGACTCAAGGTCTGTTGGAAAGCTGACGTTGCGGAAACGCGATTGAATGTCTGGCCTGTAAACCGGATAGTCGGTGATGGCACCGTTTTCGATAAAAGCAAAAGCCATGTCATTCAACAGTTGTGGTGGACGTGGAGTCAGTACCTGTTTCGGTAGTGGTACTGGTAATCGTAGTGCTTGTCTCGCTTAAGTTTGCAATGCCATAGCCGTTGAGGGGGTAATCACCAGCAACCGTGGTTGCATTTTCAATGGTTGCGGTGTTGCTTTCGTAGATAAAGTCGCCATGTGTCCCAGTAAGAGAGCCATCATTAGGCAGCTTGACCACAACCGTGTAATCATCTCCTGAAGCGCCGCCAGGAGCGTTGCTATGGAACGTAAGGTATAGATTGTCATTGCTGTCGATGTCGATATTTCCTTTATGCGCACGTTCATAGTTTGTGTATCCGGAGGCATTGCCGCGCCACCATCGTTGCCATTGAACAACGCCTGATGAATTAAATTTCACAATCAATATGCTGGTACCGTTGTAGTTGGCATCGCCAACGCAATACACATTGCCTGAGCTGTCTGTGCATACGCCTGTGAAACCGTTATTAGTACCCAAGCCGGAAGCCATTTTCTGCCACTGGACTGAAAAAGATGAATTGTATTTCACAACAAAACATCTGTTTCCGTAGTAGTAATTAGTTCTCCCTACGGTGTAAACATTGCCAGAGCTGTCAACGTGAACACCATGGGCAATATCCAGCCTGCCTTGATGAGCGCCACTGTCTCTGCTGTAGTAACTCATGCTGCCATTGCTGGCAGCAAGCTTATGAGTTGTTGCTACATATCCTTGGTTTCCAGTGCTGTGATACCAAACACTACCGCCAACTGCGTACACATTTCCAGAGCTGTCAGTAGTCGCATCAGTAACGTAGTCGTAATTGCCACCGCCAAATTTTTTCTGCCACTGCAATGTCCCAGATGAGTTGTACTTAATCATCTGAGAATCAGTGCTATCACTGCTCGACCGATTTGAGGTATGGTCACTCTGTCCGCCTAAGTAAACATTGCTGCCGTTAGAACTCACAGCACAGCACCAGCCTTGGTTTGATTTATTGCTGTAAACGTATCTAGCCCATTGAATAACACCTGAGCTATTGAATTTGGTGATAGAAGCGGCTCGTGGACTACTTTGGCTTGCGGCAACATATATATTATCTGAACTATCAACATCCATATTGCCAGTCTCTGACCCATCAACGATGCTAATGTGTTGATACCTTTTTTGAAATTGAATAGCACCGTCGCTGTCAAATTTAGCTAAACGCAAATAACCGCTGTCGCGATAACTTACGACAACACCATTACTGACAACTTTTATACCCCCATGCCTGCGGTCACTGCCTGAATCACCGATGGTTGCGTACCAATACGTCTCTCCGCCGCCAGCACCTGCGGCTGCCATCATTAGCGACCTAGTAACTAAGTCCATATCTCTTTAATTGACATAATCGACAAGGGCAGCCCCACGATACCGGGTACCACCATCATCGGTAACAAAGAAAAATAAATGTGTTTTGCCTGCTGTTAGTGTCGGTTCGGTGTCGCCGTTAAATTTAACGCTAGAAGGCCACTGCACCGTCCCAGACGTATGCGTCAGCTCAAGCACAAAACTGCCAACCGTTCCAGATGACGGCGGGTTGCTGAACGTGAACACAGAGTTGGCGTTGATAGTCTTGGTGAAATAGTTGCCGTCGTTTAGGTCAATATCAAGAGCAGAGACAGCTTCAGCAACCTGCTCGTAAGGCCCATCAAGCTTGACGCCACCGTTATGGATGGTTTGGGGCGTAAAGGTCTGGGCGGCACTAAACGTCTGTGCAGCATCAAGCTTGACGGGTGTTGCCCAAGAAAGCGCACCAGAGCCATCAGTTTTTAAAACTTGATTAGCTGAACCGTCCGTTGCTGGAAGCGTAAACGTAATGTTGCCGCTGAAATCACTGTGAGCAGGCGCTTTGAGTGCTGCGTAGTGCGCGTTGCTTGATTCGCAGTACAGACGAAGCTCAGACTGTGCGCCCGTATTCTTGATGCCAAGAATCCCGCTAGATATGAAATTGGAATTCATATCCAAGTCGCCACCAAGCTGAGGCGACGTATCAGCAGAAATGTCTAGGGTTCCCCAGCTGATAGCGCCGGAAGCGCCTCCACTCTTCAAGAACTGTCCGCTGGTGCCGTAGTTCGCACCAGCAATACCAATTTGACCCGCAGGGCCAACCCTGAAACGCTCACTACCTTCAGTGGTGACTTTGAAGTGTCCATCACTTCCGGTGTCTACAGTTTCAGCCTCGGTGTTGCCCTCAAAAATCTTGTCTGCGTCAGCCGCAGTACCGCTTTGAGCAGACGTGATTCGACCTTGTCCGTCAACGGTGATTGATGAGTTGGTGTAACTACCGGCGACACCAGTTATGTCCGCCAATTTCGCTGCTGTCACAGCGTCGTTGGCAATGGTCAACGCACCAGTGTTTGACAGCGTTGCATCGCCAGACATCGTGACCGCTGTTGGAACGTTGCTGGTGTTGCCAACAATCAACTGACCAGAGGTCAGGTTTGCAAGCTTGGTCAGCGCAATGCTGCCAGCCAACATTCCATTGGTAACCGAACCTGTATCGCCTGTTGTTACGAGTGTCCCTGTGACATTCGGGAACGTAATTGTGCGATCAGCAGTTGGATTGGTGATCGCAAAGGTCGTCTCATAGTCATCAGCAGAACTGCCCTCAAAGACAAGAGAAGATGCAGTGCCTAGCGTGATGTTGCCTGCAAAACTTGCAGTGCCCGTAAAGTTTGGGTTATTTGCTGCAACCTTTTCGGTATCAAGCTCCTCAATCGCAGCTTGGACATCAGACGCGGCAACGTTGCCCGTTGGGCTAAACGAAACGTTGTTAGCTGTAGTAGCGGCAAGAGCCGCTGAAAGGTCAAGAACTTCCCAGCTAGTGCCTGTTGAAATCAGGAAGTCAGGCGGTGCAAGTGCTTCTGCTGGTGCGTTGCCGCTGCCCGTTCCAGAAACGCTGATGGTGACGTAGTGGTTTGCGTTAGACGCTGCAGGTGCAATAAGAGGTTGCCCAACAGTTAGGCCGATTGCAGTGCCCTTAGCAGTTACTGAAGCAACGGTGTTTGTGTTTGCGTTGTAAGTTCCGGCAAAAACAATTTCACCGCTAACGATGTCAATCGCCTTGAATGAATTGCCTGTCCAGAGGTACAAGTCATCGTGATACTCGTCATATAGGAACTGACCCTGGTAGTCCGCAGTTCCAAAACTGACAACACCTTCTGTGTCAGGTGCGCCTGCAAAACGCACCGTTGATGCGTCCGCAAGTTTCCCACCTGTCACCGCATCATTCGCGATGATGGATGTTCCAATCGTTCCCGAAGTCAGCTTGGCTGCGCTCAGGTCTGGAATATCAGAAGCAGACAGCGTGGTACCTGCGGTGACGTGACCACGAGCGTCAACAGTGACTTTTGGATAGGTGCCAGCAGTAACGCCTGAATTGTCATGAGTCAGCGCACCAGCGCCGCTAACGGACAGCGCACCAGACGGGACAGAAACACCGCCCTTAGCACTCGTTGTGCTTGCAGGCAGGTCACCGGCAGCAAGCGCCGCAGTTGCAGTGATATGGCCTTCACTGTTGAAAGTAATGCCGCTTCGCGTGCCAGCCGTGATGCTGTCGGTGTGGTTTAGTTGGCCACTGCCAGTAACGCTCAGACCGCTGCCAACAAAGACACCACCAACTGCAGAGCTGGTTGCTTTAGGCAAATCACCAGCGGCAATGCTGCCGACCGCAGTGATATGACCAGAAGCGTTGACCGTAAAGCCGTTCTTGGTTTGACCAGTGACGCTGGACTGGTGCGAAATAACGCCGCTGCCATCGACACTCAAGCCAGAGGCAGACGGGACACTAATTGCGCCGCGAGTTGATGTCGTCGCAGCATCAACGGAAAACGTTCCAGAGGTAGAGGTCAGGCCCGTACCTGCAGCTGCTCCACCGATTGCAGAAGCAGTGCCAGCCGGGAGATCAGTCGATGCAATGACACGAGACGTGTACGCACCACCTGCCCCCGTAGGGCCTGCAATAAATTCTTTTGCTCCTGAGCTACTGCCTAATGAACTAGGACTTATAGATGCAAGCTTGGCTGCCGGGATGCTCGCGTCATCAATTAAGTCAACACCCTGCTCAACCAGGCTCTTTACGCTGACTTTCTTGGTTTGACTTGCGCTGATATCAGCAATAGGCAGGACATCAGTTGCGGCTACATCAGCTTCCGCCAGTTCAGTGAGGGCTGTGATCTTCTGATCTGCCATTGCCCAAGCCCCCTGCGGGTCTAGTCGTATTCAAGCTCTAGCTTACCGCTTGCGTCATGCTCAAGCAGGATGCGATCGGTGTCTTCTTTCAAGATGAAGCCGAGAGAACCCTTGCCAAACTTCATTGAAATCTCACCAGTGGTCACATAATTGAAGTTTGAAACCGTGAGCCGTCCTGTACCTAGGCCGATTGCTGCGCTAGTAACGATGGCTTTGAACTCGAAGTAAAGCTGATCGGTTACGGCATCGGTGTTCGCGCCTGTCTGAACAATAAAAAGCTCTGCCTCAAATTCAGCACCAAGTTTTTGACGCAAAATCAGCTCATGCAGGTACGAAGGAACATCAACGTCACCGCTTACGCCCGCCCCAGCAACATCTGGGTCGTAATGAAACTGGCACTCAATGCTGCCGCTGCCGCTGATCAAGCTGCTTTCGTTTTTACGAAACTCATCGCTAAGCGCCGTAACGTCTACAACTTCGCGGTCGTTGTTTAGCTCAAACGAACGCACCAGGCCCAAGATGTTGTACTCAGATTGAACACTCTTAACTTCGATTTCTATAGCTGCTGACGGAGCAGCAAGACTAATTTTGCCCGTGCTTCCCCCATCCAAGGCATTAGAGAACGTGTCATAAAGGCAGATCCCGCCAAGCTCGTCAACGTTGATGTACCAAGCGCCGTCGGGCAACTGGCTTCCTCCGTCCCAGCCAGATGCAGCAATAAAGTCCAGATTCTGACCGTCAGACGCACCTGTGCTTTTAATCTGCAGCAGATCGCCGGTAAGCAAAACACCATGGGGAAAAATTTCCGGGTCGGTGTCGTCGCCAAAGCTAAATCTTTTTTTAGCAACATTTACATCTGCGCTGCCGCTTCTAATTGTTCGGACCAAAGACTCACCAGTCGTACTTCGACGTAGCCTGACGATTCCTGAGTTACCTACAAAGACGGTCATGGGTAAAGTTTTAGGTTTTTGCTAGTAAAATCACCACTCATTGTGTAATTCACGTTCACGCGCATAACCTCGCCAACGACGCATGACAGCTCAGCACTGGTCAAAACTGCTTTGAACTCAAAAAAGTTATCTTCAAACTTCAGCTTTAACGTTGCAGTGTCTGTAATCGACGCGTTTGCGTCAGTGTCTTGGTTGACCTGATTCAGCAACGGAACTGCAGCGTCGTCGTAATACAAAACGGTCAACGAACCGGATGCCGTCCGCACCCCGGTCGTAAATTCTCGAACGTCTTGGCTTAGCGTTGTCACCTCAAGCGCGTCTGTGTTGGCCGTCATTGACCACTGCACAACCTTAGCGACCGCTGAACCTGCAAAATCGATGCTGCCATCTCGACCTGCGTAGTACTTAGCCATGGTCAGACCCCCTCAAGTTCGCCAATGAACTCACACGTCACTGTAGACAGTCCCTTCTTAACGCTTGTAACTGATGGCGGTGATGCGTATTTCCACTTCAACAGGCTGTTGGTCTCCCTGATCCAAGGTATTAGCGACTCGTCCGCTCCAGCAGCAACGTTGTCTTTGGTGAACTCTGCGTACTTGTCCTCGCTCATCACTTGAACGTAATTGTTCAGAATTGATGCAGCCTTTTGATCGGTGATGTTTGCGAACGTCAGCGACAGGCTGCTGCTGTACCGCTGGTTGCCGTAACGAACCCGAACAACAGCACCGTTCTGCGCTTGGAATTGCTGCTCAGGGAAAACGCCAGGCGAGTACGAACGACTGCTAGGAACCAGTGCTGGGAAGCTAACTGCAGTCATTAGCGCGTCACCAAGAACTGCGATGGATCAAGCTTGATTGTAGCCAAGGCTGAGCCAATAACCTCATTATTGCTATCGCGAAGGTCGTACAGCTCTTGGTGCGCTGCGCTGATGTCGACAAGACCCTCATCGTCAATCGTGATGCTGTTGACCCTGTAAACACGCCTTTGGTCATTTGTCATCTTGATCGTGAAGACAGTCCCGAAGAACGCGGGGTCTCCTGTTTTGTTGTCGGTTACGACTAGATCGCCCTCCTTTACGTCAGTGTTGCCAGGCTTCCAGAAATAAACCTTCGTCCCAGTGCTGTCATTCAACGGTGTAGACGACGTGATGCCGCCAAACGCATCCACACTGCCGTTATTGAAACGATTAGTGTGCGTTGAGTGCGAAATTACTGTGATGTAATCGCCCGCAGAAATGCCTAGCGCAGAGCTAGGCGTTGTCTTGAAATCAATAGTGTGATCACTATGCTTTCTCAACAGCAACTTATACATAGCGATTGTCTCTGCGTGCGTTGGGTTTGTGCAGAACTTGGTGAGATCAAGAAACTCCTCAGGATCATTGTCTGAGCCCCCGTTAGCGTCGTTAAACCTAATTTGCACAACCTCTTGAGAGGAAAATCCGTTTTCAACTTCCAACCGATATGCAACTGTTACTTTTGGCAGCTGTCGCTCTTGGGCGGGCAGGAAAGAGACCCGCATGTCCTTCATGTTCCCGTCAGTAAACAGGGCTTTGATGTTTTTATTGATGTCTTGCTGCTGCTTAATCTTGAAGGTTTCAGAGTCGTAAGGTACTGAAGGCGTCAGCGAAAACTTGCCGCCAACAATCGCAAAATCAAGCAGATTAAAGGCTGCATTGGTAAAGATAAAATCACGCACCCCAGCTTTTTCGCCAATTACTCCGTCAAACGTAAAGTTATTGGCATGGCAGAACTTAGCAGCAATCTGCATCGCATCGCGGTCGACAGTGCTTTTAGGAATCCGCTTGCCAGCGCCGAGGCGCGGACTTACCAGCAAGTTATAAGCGATCTCTGCAAAATTATTTGTTGGACCGGTAAGCGCTCCATCAGCTGCATCGCCGCCATCGTCATCAATTAAACGATCAACAACAATTCCCTGCTTGACATATGCGCTGAGCTGACCCATTGAGGTCCAATCTCTTCCTGCAAGTACGCGAATACCCATTAAAGACAAGTCGTTATATCGAGCTTCTCCTCCGATATGTTCTCTGCCATTTACGATGACTACCTTTTCTGGGTCCGGTCGAATCATTTCGTTGACAAATACGACCTCATGTTCAGGACCCTCTTGATGACTGGTTTTTTCCTCTTGGTACTTCGGGTAATCAGCAATAGCATCCTTTTCGTTGAGAAGCTCTCGCGCTTCTCCTGCGACAATTTCCGTGCCAAGCTCAATAGGGAATACATCTGCAAACGAGTTGTCGGGAAAATTAAATCTGATTCTGTCGTCTTTTTTATACCCCGAGCCAGGGTCTGAAATTCGCCATTGCCAATGACCTGGACCAAGGCTTGAGGCTTCGATTTTTAGCCCTGACCCACTGCCGTTAATAGAAGAGTCTGGTGAATAGTCGACGGGAGCATACGCATAAGGAAATTGTTCGTGATCAAAACTATAAAGCTTAATTTTATACAAATTTAGAGCTTGCAACAGTTGAACAGCCTCAACTTTTTCAATACTTCTGAAATAACGTTTAGTGCCAGGCGCTGTGTAAACCTTGCGCTTAATTTCATAAACTTGGCATTGAATGCTTGGGAAAAAATCACGCTGGTTTCCAATAACGTAAGCAAAACCGTTGATAAAGTCGCTGGCTTCGAGATCAGCTTCAGCTTTATTTGTTAGTGGAACAGTTAAACCGTTCCAAACGCCCGTTCGAATCCCATCAACTTGTCTTTCCCAAACGCCAAAATACCCTCCGACAGTTAAAGGATCGTATTGAGGTCCCGCAGGGTCATCAGCAATGCCTTCTGCTATTTGTACAACCTCTTCTTCGCCATCAGAACCCACCCGATATAGCTTCGTAAAATCGTTTTCTAGCGTCGGGTCTTGGGTTTGAGCCGAAACATCGATGTCGTTGAAAACGCCAGAAATTAACGTGCCATCGCCATCAACTTCGACGTAGTAATGCGGCGTAGGCCCAGTTCTAACAAGAACTGCCGGTTCGACTACACGAAACTCTTTTATAGCTGGAAAAGTGTCGACAATATCGCTTGGTGCGGCGTCATATTGATACTGGGAACCTAGCTCAACTGTTTGACCTGCCCAACGTGCAAACTTAGCCCCTGGAGCGGTCGGATTGTCAACGTTAACAAAAACACCGTATTCAAGCTCTCCCGTCTCTTGATTGAACTCTGCACGACTCTCGTTAGTAAATTTCCAAGCCGCACCAGGGGGCAAACTGCCTTGCGAAAATTTGTTTAAGTTAAGAACCTTTCCCGTAACTGTAGTGTTTTCTTCAACACGTCTAAAAAGAAACTCCTTGTTAGTAACTTTTGCGTTTGTAATGTTTCTCCGACGCCCTGTGTAGCTCACTTCAAATAAGCCACCAATTTCTTCGCGGTTGGCTCCGTCCAGTACATGAAGAGGTTGCGAGTTGACAGGCGTGTCGATAAAAACACCATCCGCAAATGTGCCGCTACGAGGCAGAAGCCTGAACTCATACTGCCCACGAGGATGTGTAATTCTTATTGTGTTGTATTGAGGCTGCGGCGTATCGCCTCTTACAGCAAAAAAGCTTCCGCCCATAATGTCAACAAAAGGCGTGTCATCCGTCGAATTGATTGGTCGGACTTGTAGGCTAAAAAAGCTATACCTTGTTTGAAACGTCGTTATACGACCAAGCTGAAACGACTGGCCGTCAGACTCATAGTCCTCAAGCGTTCTCTGAGGCGGCTCTGAATTGACATTAGCAAAGTTGCTGACTTGCTTGAAAACAACACTTTTGATGCCAATTTCTGTTTGATCGCAGCTACGGTTATTAGTAACTGTAGCAATGTCAAGTTTCTGCAAATGCATCCCAAATGGTGCGTTGCCTTCAATTAAAGGCTGATTGTCTGCAGCGATAAAATGTCCCGTACCAGGCTCTAGGCACACAAAATCATACGTCTTAGATTCGCTAATTCCTTCCTCAAATGGTTCGGGCGTTGACGTTCTAGTGCATTGAATTATTGAGCTGCCAAAAGAAAACACATCCCCTACGTTGATTTGTTCGTCAGTTTGAGAAATTCTTTGTGCGATTGCGCTATTAACGTCGTCCAAGCCGTGCGGCTCAAAAGCATCAGGATCCTCTCGAGTGAAAGAATTCATGAACGCCATGCGGTCGCCAGCTTTAATTTCTAGCGATGCAGCGTTTCCAGGCGTTGCTTCAAATCGCGATGTCTCCTGTTGTGTTATTGGATCGATACGCACCAGCAGGTGCATTCCTTGCCTTGAAGAAAATGGACGTGAATGCCCAGTGCCTTTTGGTCCGTTAATCTTGTCACGTTTTGCTTTTAGCGAATCATCGTCATCAAAAACCTGAACAAGGTTGTAAGGCAAGAAGTAAGGCGCACCATTCGAGATTGGCGTATGACAACCAAATTGGCGTTGTGAATTTGGCGTTCTTGTACCGCTTGTGAATGGACTTAGCTTGTCAGAAACTTTTGGGTCGAAGGCTAAGAAAATATCGTCACCTACTTCTTCCGGCAAGCTGCCTGCAAAGGTATTGCCTTTTAAGATTCGTCCGCCGTCAGCAGTGTTATTCCTAAAGTAAGCCCTATAGCGTGCATCCTGGTAATTACGAAGCAGCTGGTCACCGATTGCTAAACCTTGTGAGTCAGGAGTTGCGGCAAGCTCAGACAAACCAAGCGTTGTAAGCATCTTCAACTCTTGGTGCGAGCCCTTGCTCAGCAACTGCGACCACAGCAACAAGCTTTT
>CEPR01018875.1_pt1 | contig 10402 bp, 11 predicted proteins | sample 530431 | NCBI WGS metagenome assembly CEPR01 (sample SAMEA2620078, study PRJEB7988) | marine metagenome | isolation source: saline water (ENVO:00002010), including
TGGTGCCGCTAGAATTATTTGGGGTACGGGAAGATCTTATCCATCGACAAATACTGCAGATGAGACTCCAACTGCATTTTCTCCTGCACCTTTTTTCTGGGAAGATATTAGTGGAAATGATAGAGATTTAACATTACCATTTGCTGCTCAATCAGGTGATAGTAGTGGTGGAAGTGCGACTTCTAGTTCTTTTCCTTCTGGAATAAGTGCATATACATATTTGAAAGTTCAATTTTCTCCTAAAATATTACCTGGACAAACTATAAAAATTGAAGGATTAATCACTGGTGGTAGTAATACTAACATAATCAACCATGTAAGAGGTGATATCTATTATACATTAGGTAATGTAAGTGATGGTGGTACTGATAGCGGATATGACTTAGGTGTTAATAGTGATACAAATTTTTATTCTGATCTCACTATAGACCCAACAGGGGGTAATACTGTAACTAATTTATATCGCAAAGAAGTAATTTCATCATATCAAGATTTTTATAAATCGGGGTCAGGATGGGACCTTGTAATTCGTGGCAATAGACAAGAAGCTAATGCCTTGTTATATGTTCAAAGAGGATTTGCCAATCTTGCGGGTAATATTTATGGATTTAACTCTCGCAAATATATGACAGCACCATTTTATGGTGATGGTGCTGGTGTTGTTGATGGAGGTTCTGGTAGTGCATATACTGGAGTAACTGGAACTAGTGCAAGAACAATTATATTTTCAGTAAGACCAGTATCACTTGCTACTGATTCACGTCCATTTTCATATGGTACTAATTCTTCTGGTCAGAGATTTACTTGTAGAATAACTTCAACTAATAAATTTAGAGTAGAAATTGGGAGTGGATATGTAGAAACAACTAACGCCGTCAATTTAAGTTATAAAAATATGTTTGCTGTTACCTGTCCTGCTTCTGGTACGGTTGCTGATATTAAAATTTGGATTAATGGTAGAGAAATAACATCTCTAACCACTTCCAACCCAACACTTGCTATTAATACAAGTAGTGCCAATAATATTTCAATTGGAGGAGCAGAACATGAAACGTCTAAGTCATACTTGACTGGAGTTATAGACAACGTAATGGTTTATAGTGTTGCTCTAAATGATTTAGAAATAAAAAATATTTATAATAGTGTCGTTAAACTACTATCTCCATTTACAGAAGACTATGTACCCGTGGCGGGATAGATATGGAATATAAATATCTACAATTGGAAATATAATATTTAATTTATGGCAAATTTGAAATCAAGTAAAGCAGTTGGAAACTTAAGACTCAATGGATCTTTAATTGATAACAAAAATTTTAGTGGATTTTCTGGTGGATTGTTAAAATCTACTGGAACTGAAACGGTGTGGGATTTTGGAGGTATTACTGTAGTTAATCTAGTATCTATTGACTCTACGTCTCCGAGTTCAGTTACTATCTCCGATATTGCTGTAGGTGACTTAGTATTATTTTTTGGGGCAGAGGATGTTGAAAATCAAAGTGCTCCAACTGGAGGATGGACAGCAATACCTGGATTGCAGACTCAACCTGATAATGATAGTGCTCCAGATAGTGCCGCATATTATAAAATTGCTACCGGAACATCAGAAACAGCATCAGGTTTATCTGGCACTAATACTACCTATATTATGGTTGCATTTCGAGGTGTAGATACCTCAACTCCGTTTGATGTGAATGCTGTTGAAAATTCGGCATCTACTGGATTGCCAAATTCTCCTTCAATTACTACTGTTACTGATGGATGTTTAATTCTTTCTGTTGGTATTATAGATGATGATAATGTAGCAGAACTAATCGATCCACCTGCTGGTTATAAGCGTATAAAAATATTTGATGATGAAGGTAGTAGTGGTACTGGAACTGATGGCAATACAATTGCTATAGCAGGCAAACAACAATTTGCAGCAGGATCTGAAGATCCACCTGCCTTTACTGGGAGTACAACAGATGATAATAAAGGATTTACGATAGCATTACGACCAAAACTTCCATCAGTTAGTTCAACATCATTACCTTATATAAAATGTGTAGGATCCCCACCTACATCAATAACCTATGTGGGTGGTACAAGTCAGGATAATACTACTAATGACTTAACCTTAACTGGATTACAGTCTGGTGATTTGGTTCTATTTTTTAGTGCTTCAGATGGTACAACCCAGAGCACTCCAAACAGTGATTGGACTGCAGTGGGACCAGGAACTCAACCTGATAATGATGGTGCTCCAAATAGTTCCGCATTTTATAAATTTTCTACTGGAACATCCGTAACGGCAAGTAATCTTGTAACAAGCAGTGTGCATGTAATGATTGCATTTAGAGGTGTTAATCCAAGCGATCCTATTGGATCTACGTCATCAACTTCGACAACCGGCGGAATGCCAAATCCCGGATCAATTACCGTTAATAATAATAATTCTACGGTTCTTATTGTTGGTTTGCTTGATGATGATGACATAGCATCTTCAGTTACTGCTCCTACTGGATATACTCTTGCTGAAGTAGAAGATACAATTAGTGATGATTGTACTGTCATGACAGCATATAAATCTTTAACAAGTGCAGGAACAGAAGATCCGGGTGCATTTGGTGGTTCTGGAAATGACTCTTACAAAGCATTTACTCTTGAGTTAAAAATAAACCCTAATATAACTATAAAAATAGACAATGATGATCCTAATGATACATATCTTACACCATTATGGATAAACACAACACCAGTATTTTCTAGTGGTTCGTGGACGGTAACATCTTCATCAATTACAATTCCCAGTGACGGAATGTATTTAATAAATGTTAATTGGGAAATAAATACATTAACAAACCATAGTGATCGATTAGGACCTCAAGTTGCAATTGCAATTAACGGCACTCCTAATGAATATAGTGCAGCACATTCATACATGAGAGCAAATACAAGTCAATCTGATACCAGTTCAAATCAATCTACATTGATGGAATTAGAGTCTGGAGATTTAGTGTCAGTTCAGTGGTTAGAGCACACAACAGGCAGAGATGATAATGATGCTGATTCAAACTTAGTAGAAGATGCTAGTTTTATAGAAATTATAAAATTAAAATAAAATTATGGCAAATTTAAATGAAACAAAAATTTATGGATCTCTGGAACTAGATGGACCTCTGTTAGATAGTACGGGTTCAGCAGGATCTTCAGGTCAAATATTACTTAGTACTGGAGGAACTACAAAATGGGTATCTGTTTCTGGTGCTAGCGCACCTAATACTCAAATAAATACTTATTGTCAATTTGATGGTGCAGGTGTCTCTGACTTAGATCCATTTTTGACAACAGAAAGTGAACTGGCATGGATGAATACAACTAATCGGTTTACTACCAATAGTGCTTCTTGGACCAATAATGGAACTAGAATAACAGTTCCGTCTAATGGATTTTATTTAATTACAGTAAATTTATATTATTTTTGTACTACTGGAAGACGACCAACAATAAAAAATAGATTAGCAATTGATGGCACCGGAATTTCAGATACGTGTAGACATACCTATATTAGACAAGCAGCAGAGCACCGAGAATCTACTGCCAATTTTCAATCCATACTTAGATTAGATTCGGGTAAACAAATTAGTATTTTATTCCAAAAAGATGCTAGTGCATCTACTAGTAATATTAATTTAGATACTTCAAAAAGTTCTATTTCAATAGTTAAAGTAAAATCATATACCTGATTATGGCATTATTAAAACCAAACACTATCATAAACGATAATTTAATTTTACAAGGTCCTATCATTGATGGAAACGGATCAAAAGGATCTAATGGTCAATACTTAACTTCTAATGGATCTAGTAGTGCTCCAACATGGCAAGATTTTCCTTCAACTACCAATACTAGTGGCGAAACAACAGAATGCTATAAGGTGAATTTATTGGAAACGACTTTGACCACTAGTACTACTGGTGGAGTATTAACTAGTTGGTTAAATACTACTACAGATAATCAAACATCATTTACACTTGGTTCTGGTACTGTCACTACTAATCATATTCAAGTAGCAACTGCTGGTAGGTACTTAGTTGGATTTAATTTGGATATAAATCATTCTACAAGTACAAATACATTAAGAACTATTTACTCATTTGAAGTTACTGTTGGCGGCACTAAAACTGGAACTGAAGTTAGACACACTTATATGAGAGGTAATAGCAATCAAGATAATCATCTTGATTGTTCGGCAAATTCTTCTATTGTGTTAGATTTAAACGCTAATGATCAAGTGGCAGTTTGGGCTAGACGTGCTAGTGGTCTTAGTTCAAGTGATTTTACATTGACTACAAATTCTACTTTTTTTGTATTAAAATTAAACTAAACTCATGTATATTAAAATTCATCTAACTCATGTAGATACGGGCATCGGGGCGATCAATCTACAAACTTTTTCGGATCAAAGACATAAGTATAAAATACCAAATTTTGAGGGTATAACTATCATTCATGAAATGAAAGATGGTGTTGTTCCATATTTCTTATGTACTGCTGCTGACGATTATGATATTACAGATCAACCTCCAGAGGCAGGGGTTGTTCAATTATCTCAATCCGAATGGGATGCAATTACAGTTCCTTTTGATGCCAATCAACAACTTTTAAGATATAATTCAGTAAGAGAAATTAGAAATGAAATTTTAGATTCAACTGATGTTATAGTAATTAAAAGCATTGAATGCGAATTAACTTTATCTTCAGATTTTAAAACTTGGAGACAAGCATTGAGAGATCTGCCAAATGGAGACTCATTCCCATTAACATTACCAACACCACCTTCTGAAGTTGCAGTCATGGTGCCAGACATTACCACAGACGAACAATATAAGAAAACTTTAAGATCAACATTTATGTTTATTGATCCTTTAGATGCAGAATAATTACTAACATAAATACTTAAAAAGTAGTTTGAAATAATGGCACAACCAGCAAGTAGAACTGAATTTACAGATTATTGTTTGAGACGTTTAGGTGCTCCTGTTCTTGAAATTAATGTTGATGATGAGCAAGTTGATGATTGTGTAGATGATGCTATTCAATTTTTTCAAGAAAATTGTTATAATGGAATGGAGAGGTGCTATCTTGCTTATGAATTAACTGCTGATGATATTACAAGATTTGGAACCACCACAAATTCTCCAATTGCTGAAGGTTCTACCCAATGGATTGAAGATAATAATTATATCTCAGTTCCACCTCATGTAGTTGGAATAAGTAAAATTTTTGGTATAACTGGTAGTAATATTAGATCTAATTTATTTGGCATAGAATATCAATTATTTTTAAATGATATCTACAAATTTGGATCTATTGACATCCTTAGTTACTACATGGTTAAGTCCTATCTTGAAACGTTGGATCAAATATTGAACAACGGATCTTTTCAACAATTTAGATATAATATGCGTCGTGATAGATTATATCTTGATATTAATCAAAAGTTTTTGGATGAGGGTAATTTTCTCTTAGTTGAAGCACATCGTTTATTAGATCCAAACGATGCAACTGAAATGTACAATGATATGTTTTTGAAAAGATATGCAACTTCATTAATTAAAAAGCAATGGGGTCAAAATTTAATTAAGTTTAATAATGTACAACTTCCGGGCGGTATAACTATGAATGGAAGGCAGTTATATGAAGATGCTTTATTAGAAATCCAACAAATAGAAGGTGAAGTATTAAGTAAGTATGCGGTTCCACCATTAGACATGATAGGATAAAATGCCAACAAGTCACTATTTTCCACAGTATCATAAAGGATTTTCTGGAGAGCAAGATCTTTATCAAGATCTTGTAGATGAACAGATAAAATTGTATGGAACAGATATTTACTATCTACCACGCAAGGTAATATCTGATGGAGTTTTAGACGATATTATTCGATCTGAATTTAACAATCAATTTCAAATTGAAATGTTACTTCAAAATGTAGAAGGATTTGGTGAGAATAATGAGTTTATAAGTAAATTTGGATTAAGAATTACTGACGAAATTGTATTCAGAGTTTCTAGTAGAAGGTGGGAAAGTTCTGTACAGGAATATAATTCAATCGATATTGATGTATTATCAAGACCTAATGAAGGGGATTTACTATATTATCCGTTAACAGGAAATTTATATGAAATTAAATTTGTAAATAAAGAAAATCCATTCTATCAATTTGGAAAAATTCAGTTTTACAAATTAACTGCTGAATTGTATGAAATGGGTAGTGATTCGTTCAATCTCCCAGTTGGTGAAATTGTCGAGAATGAACTTGAACTCGATCCATCAATTACATTAGTTCTTGCAGCGTTGAATGGTACTGGCACATATGAGGTTGGTGAACTTGTAACTGGATCAAGTTCCGGATCTACCGGAAGGGTTGCAAGTTGGGATGCAACTACATATCAATTAGAAACTATAAATAATAGTGGAGATTTTGCTGTTGGAGAAACTATTACTGGATCTAGTAGTAATGCTGCATATACTTTAGAATCATTTGATACTTTAGATATAGGCAATACGAATTACGATCAGAATAGACAAATTGAAGATAGTGGAGACGATATTATTGATTGGACAGAAACTAATCCATTTGGAGAATATGGTAATTTTACAGGTAGCATCTAATGTTAGGAACACAGTTTTACAATAAATCAACTGATAAAGTAATTATTGCTTTTGGCACACTTTTTAATAATATAAAATTATCGACCGAAGATTCAAACGGGACAGTCGTTAGTGTTCAAAAAGTTCCTTTGGCATATGGACCTAAGCAAAAATTTCTATCACGTCTTGAGGAAAACAATCAGACTAAAAAGAAGGCAATAACTCTTCCTAGATTGTATTTTGAATTAACAGGAATTTCCTATGATTCTTCAAGAAAACTTACACCATGTAAACAGATAACCGAAATTAAGCAGAATGATGGTACTTCAGTTCAAACTCAATTTGTACCAGTTCCTTACAATTTAACCTTTGAAGCAGGTATTATAGCAAAATCTCAAACAGATGCGTTGAGAATTTTAGAACAAATTTTACCATTCTTCCAACCATCATTTAATGTAACTATCAAATTTATTCCTGAGATACAAGAGACAAAAAGAGATATACCAATTGTTTTAGATAGTATATCTTATGATGATACTTGGGATGGAAGTTTTCAAGATCGTAGATATATAGTTTATACATTATTTTTTACTGCCAAATCTTACTTCTATGGTCCTAAGACCGATAGTGAGGTTATTAGAAAGGCAATTACTAAAGAATATGCAAGTACAAATCTGGAATCTCCAGGTAGGTATCGTCAGTATAGTGTAACACCAAAAGCACTTACTGATACTACAAGTGATCCAAATGGTCCTGATGCTGGAGCACCAGATGGTGTTATAGATTCATTTGACGATGATGCATTAATTGGATCTGATGATTTTGGATTTAATGAAATTGTAACTTTTGCCGAGGATGTATGATTGAAAAATATGATGGTATAGAAGAAACTCTTAATGTGGAGACAGAAATTGTCCCTACAGAAAAGACACCTAAACCTAAAAAAAGAACTGAAAGAGTTATTGATATTGAAAAGGATATCAAAAAAGATTATGACTATACCAGGGGACAACTATATGATGTCATTGAGAAGGGTCAGGAGGCGCTCTCAGGCATCCTAGACGTGGCAAACAACACTGACCACCCCAGAGCGTATGAAGTTGCTGGACAGTTGGTTAAGAGCGTCTCAGACGCTGCTGAGAAACTAGTAGCACTTCAGCAAAAAATGCAAGATCTTGAAGAAGGTCCAAAGTCAAAACAAAAAGTCACCAATAATAATGCTTTGTTTGTTGGGTCAACTGCAGAACTTTCTAAACTTATTAAGCAAGGTCTCCTAGATAATAAATAATTAATATATTTTCATTATTAACTAAATAATAATAAAATCAGCAAGATGACTAAAACAAGTATATTCCAAGACGCTTGGACAAAAATTGGAGATAATGTGAGTAGTATCACTTTTCAAAATCAAAGTGCTACTCCCCTTATGATAATCATTACAGCAGCAGATGTAGCACCAAACATTACAGATGTTGGAATGGTTTACAGTAGGTATGAGGGTGAACTTAAAAAATTATTGACAGACCTTACATACACCTCCAGTCCTGCTTATGTTTGGGTAAGATCGATTACCAAAAATTCTACAGTGGTTCATGAATCTGCATAATAGAGGATAATAGATGTCAATTAAATCTCCACTAGGAAGGCAGTTAGGAACTCAATTTGACTCTGTATTTGATGTAGTAAAATCAAATCCATTGTATGACAAAGGTGGTGGTAAAATACCATCATTGGATTTAAATTTTGCAAAGAGTAAATCACTCAGAGATTCTAGAAGCACTAAAAAGTTAATTACCTTCAGTCGTGCCAGCAGTGGAACGTATGTTGACAGTGATGGGTTTATCAAGATCAGTCCTGTTAATTATTTGAAGCGTAGCGAAGAAATTAATAATGCTGCTTGGACTAAGATTAGTGCCCATGACCTTCAAACAAACGGGGCAACCGCACCCAACGGCACTCAGACTGCTGACATTTACGGCTTTGACAATAGCGTTATATATCAGGACAATGGTACTACAACAGATGGCACCACTTATACTGGATCTATTTACCTCAAGGGTAATAGCAATCAGACGATAAAAATAAGGGTTGCTAGTGCATCTTCCAATGATTCAGTGGATATTAATGTGACCACTGAGTGGCAAAGGTTTCAGGTTACAAAAACTGCAACCGACAGCACATCACCTTTAAGGTTTTTGATTGAAGGAAGAACCACCTACCTCTCTACTGCTCTTCCTGATGACTTTGAGCTTTCACTTTGGGGAGCTCAACTAGAAGAAGGCACAACCGCCACTGAATACATCCCAACAGGTTCAACGATTGGTGGAGCACCACGATTTGATCATGACTTTGATACAAGAGAGAGTCTTGGATTATTGCTTGAAGCGTCTAGAACAAATACAGTTATAAATTCAAACACAGTTTCTGGAAGTTCCTTAGGAACACCAATATTAAACAGCACTGAAACTGTTGTTTCTCCAAGAGGTATTAGTGAAACTGTTCGTCGGTTAGGACGTGATGTGCCTGCAGGTGGTGCTCAGATATGGCGTGTTGGTTCAACAAGCGGAGGAACTAATAATACTACATACACCATTAGTTTCTATGCCAAAACTGTGAACGGGGGTACAACAAGTATCAATATTGATATTAACGATACAGCGCCTACCACTGGACAAGCATCCGAAATTACTGGGGAGTGGACTCGTATAGTAAAAACTGGAGGGGTTCGACCTAATGGTTTCAGATTCTTTGATATGAACATGGTAACTGCCACTGAAGAATTCTATGTTTGGGGTGCTCAAATTGAGGTTGGAGACTTTGCCACCTCCTACATCCCCACATCCGACAGCGCCGTAACGCGCTCATCTGACATCGCAAAGATTGAAGGCAGTAATCTTACGAGTTGGTATAGTGAAACCGAAAGCGAACTGACATTATTTTGCGATTGTACAGTAATTGGTGGCGATGGTATTGCGTATATGCTTAGCGATGGCAGCAATGAGAGATTCGCTCTTCATCCAGACTCCGCTTTTGGAAGTGATTATTATATAAGAAGTGGTGGAAGTTTTATGGTACTTTTAAGCAATATACCAGGGTTACCAAAAAGATTTACGACTGCTCTTGGATACAAACCAGGGTCAACAGTAGAAGTTCTTGACGGTGTACTTGGAGGAGAATTTAACACTACAACTGTAACACCTACAGGGATTGATCGACTGATGATAGGTAACAGCAATGGTTTTTATGTTTTAACCGGATACATCTCCCGTCTTGCGTACTACCCGACTCGTCTACCTAACGATAAACTTATATCTATCACAATATAACCATGGAAGAAGAATTTACACCAACACCAGGACCATTTTTTAAATTTGCAGATGAAGCAGAATGGTTAACTGCTGCTCGTGCTGCAGGATTTATTATTGATGTTCCTATATATGATGAGAATGGAGAATCCACTGGTGAAACAGAAGAAAAACTACATGCATACACAGCAAATCATGCTATTGATGTTGTGGGAACAATCACTGAAGGCGGTGAATGGGATGACGAAGGTAATGAAATTGTAGCACCAACAGTATTACCAGGATGGCATGTTAATTATCTTGGAGACCTTCCAGATGGTTGGGAATCTTATGAAGTTACACCATCAACTCCACATAGAATATTCGCATAACTAACAATGTTAACATTCAAAGAATTTTGTATACAATTAGATGAGGCAGCATGGACGAAAAAAGCAGGACAGAACAAAGAAGGTGGA
>CEPR01108683.1_pt1 | contig 10362 bp, 15 predicted proteins | sample 530431 | NCBI WGS metagenome assembly CEPR01 (sample SAMEA2620078, study PRJEB7988) | marine metagenome | isolation source: saline water (ENVO:00002010), including
GCTATTGTAAGATCTGAAAAATGGTTAGTTAACGTTTATGTTGTTAACGATCCGGTTAATCCTGAGAATAATGGTAAGATTAAAATCTTACGTTATGGTAAGCAGATTCATAATATTATTGTTGATGCAATTGAAGGTGAAGATTCTGCTGAGTTAGGTCCTCGTATTTTTGATCTAGGTCCGAATGGTGTTAACTTTAGAGTTAAAGTAGAAAAGCAAGGCGACTTTCCTACTTATGTATCGTCTAAGTTTGCTATGCCGAGTGCAATTGAAGGTTTAGATGAAGATGGTCATAAAGATGTTTATGATGGAGTTCATGATCTTTCTGAGATATTTGCTGTTAAAAGCTATGATGAGTTGAAAGATATGATGAATGAGCATTATCATTGTGGTGAAAATGTATCAGCGGCTGCTGTTAGTACTCCTGCGCCGGCTGTAACTAATACTTTTGATACTGCAGAGACGACTGTTGTTGAAGAAAAGAAGGAAGAAAAGAAACAAGAAGAAGATGAAGTACTAAAAGATCTTCTTGATGGTATAGATATTTAATATGGCTGATGATCAACCAGAAATGATACCTATGCCGGATCCGGTAGGCCCGGATCCAAGAGGGGCACCACCTGAAAGCTTTACAAGAGAAGTTACTCCTGAAGAAGAAGCTAACTTACTTTTAGGCATGATGGGGTCAACTTACGGAGAACTCAAAAAACTGGACGGCTCTCAAGTCGGGGGGTCGTCCAGTCATCTTCGTAGTGATCAGATGAAGAAGACTATAACTGAAAGTATTAATCAGATTAGAAGATCTGTTCCTCAACCTCCTCCCGCTCCGGTACCTCCTCAACCGGTACCTCAGCCCCCTAAACCTGAAGTACCTATAGAGCAGCCTAATGATAATCAACTAACTTTTAATTTTGATATAAGTGAAAAAGATATTTTATTTGATAAAATAGAAAAACTTACAGTTAAGGTTAATAACTTAGGTCATAAGTTAGACCAAATATTCGAAATAGTAAATAAACCTAAAACTGCAAAAAAAAAGACTGTTAAAAAAGAGGAAGTCTAATATAATAGATAGTATATATGGCTTATTTAAAATTAAAAAATAGAAAAGACTTCGTAAGTAATTTTTTATCCCCTGTATCTAATCTTAATGATCAATGTGTTATTAAATTAACGAGTGATAAACTTACTTGTATATTAGCTTCAAGTGATGCAACTATTGTTTGTAAAGCTGATATTGATATTGAATCAGATGTAACAGGTGAAGTAAATTTAAATATACCTGATATTAAAAAGTTTGTTAGAGTTCTAGAAATATTATCTGATGAAAATATTGAATTAAAACTTAATAATAATAACTTATCTTTTAATAATGGCGATTATAAATTTAAGTATCATTTATTAGATGATGGTATTGTAAAGCAACCTGCTATTAATATAGAAAAGGTAAATAGTTTAGATTTCGATACTGAATTCGATGTTAAAGAATCTAACTTTACTACATTATTTAAAGGTAGTTCATTTGCATCTGAAACTTCTAAATTATATTTTTATGAAGAAGATGGTAAAATTTTTGGTGAGTTAGGTGATAAGACTCGTCATAATACTGATAATTTTGTTTGTAGTATAGCGAATGAGTATGAAGGGAATGCATTACCTAAAGCTTTACCTGTTAATTTTGAATCGTTTAGATTATTAAGCTTTGCGTATAGTAATAAAATACATTTTAAAATTAATACTAAAATGGGTGTAATTACTTGTTCGTTTAAAAAAGGTAATGTTGATTTGATTTATGTTATTTCAGCCTTAATTAATTAATATGGTAGATAAAAAAGGTAAATTAAGAGCGAAACCTGTTAGTAATAAATTAAAAACTGCAGGTTATTTTATTAAACGTTTGAAGGATAACGGTTTTGTAGTACTAAAAATGTTTAATGCCTATTCTGAAGCAGATCCAAGAAGATGGACGGTATTAGTAGATCCTGGATTAACATCAGTATATATTACTTGTTTACATAATAAAGAAGATTTTGATGAATTCATGTTCGAGTTTAGTGACGGTGGTAATAATTTTCATCATGGATTTTATCTAAAAACTGATAGTATAGAGGTAGTTATTAATGAACTTTTAGCTAAAGGAATTAATAATGATCCAAGCTTAAGTCCCTTTAATCTTAATAAATAATTATATGGCAGAAGAAGACCATAACGAATCTGATGGTCTAGAACCATTAGATAATCAATCACCATCCTTATCAGCATCAGATACAGAAGAAAAATATATGTCTGATGATGATTTAGAAGCACTAATTAAAGAATCATTAAAGCATTCATTAAAAATTAAAAATATTATTCCTAAAAAAAGAGATCAAATAGAAAGAATAATTAAGTCTAACTTGTCTGAATTTATGAATAGTTATTTAATTTTAGGTTATGATGTAAATAATAGACAAATTGAACCTATTATGTTTGCAAAAGATGATATGTCAGAAGATGCTTTAGGTATGTATATACAAAGTTATTTTGTTGCTATGATGCGTGGTGATGATAAAAGAAGATAACTTGATTTTTTTCGTTTATAAGTTAAAATATATATATGAACGTTTTAATTCTTGGTAAAGGTTATATTGGGTTTGGATTGCATGATCTATTCAATAATAAACGAGATGATGTAAATACCTTTTTTGTACGAAAAAGCCCTGATAACGATCCATCAGCATTATTACAATACGATGATGAAGAAACTCTCTATAATTATTGTCTATCAATGGAAATTGATACTTTAATTAATTGTAGTGGTTATACTGGTAGTCCTAATGTAGATGGTTGTGAAGATAATAAAGAAGCATGCTTCGAAGCAAACGTTAAATTACCGGTAATGATTGAAAGAGTATGTAAAAGTTTAGACATTGACTTTATACATATGAGTTCAGGTTGTATATACGATGGATATGATAAAGTATATACAGAAGACGATACCCCTGATTTTGGTATTTTTGATAGTCATTCAAGTTTTTATAGTAAAACAAAACATATGGCTGAAATGATGCTTGATAAAGACTTTACTTGTATAGTTAGATTAAGAATGCCAATGGATAGATATTATTGCAAATCTACGAATAAAAATATTCTTAAAAAGCTTATGAATTATGATAACTTAGTAGATTTTGCTAATAGTAAAACTGATAGATTTAGACTTTGTGAGTTTATTGATACTATTAGATTAAACTTTAAAGCTGGTATTTATAATGCAGTTCATAGTAATGCTTTAACTACAAGAGAAGTGGTAAAAATTTTAAAAGAGTACGATTTAATAAATGAAAATTGGAAATTTGTACCTTATGATTCATTACCTTTAAAGTGCAATCGAAGTAATTGTGTATTATCGAACGAAAAAGCTAAAGAAGATTTTGACTTCGATTGGGGTGATGAAGAACATTATTTAAGAATTAACGCATCATTAATGCAAAAAGAAAAACAATGGCAGACAGAGAAATAGTAGGATTTACAGCTGGTAATTTTGATTTACTCCATCCAGGGTATATATACACGTTTGAAGAAGCTAAAAGACATTGCGATAAGTTTATAGTCTTCTTACAAAAAGATCCATCAGCTACAAGGTATACAAAATATAAACCTGTTATACCTTATTATGAACGGTATAAAACTTTAATGGCTATACAATATATTGATGAAGTATATATGTATCAAACTGAAGAAGAATTATTAAAACTTATAAAGTTTTTTAAACCTGATATAAGAATATTAGGTGAAGATTATATTGGCAAACCTTTTACTGGTGATAATTTAGATATAAAAGTAATTTATACTACTCGTTCACATGAGTGGTCAACTACAAGAATTAAAGATCTTATTACTAAACAAACAATTAAGCAAAATCCTAGTATTGCTTTATGAGTAAAAAAGTTATAGTAACAGGTGGTGCAGGTTTTGTAGGTACCAATCTTATAAAAGCACTTAATAAAAAAGGCTATAAATGTATTTCTTTAGATAATTATTCTACCGGTAGTAAAAAAAATCATATAGAAGGTAATTTGTATATCAATACTGATATATCTAAAGAATATGATCAATATTTACATGGCAGTCAAAATGAAATTTTAAAAGATAATAAAGTTTATGATGATGTCATAGCTATTTTTCATTTAGCTGCTTATGCTAGGATACAACCATCTTTTAAACGAACCGGTGAATATTTTAATAACAATATCGGTGGTATGGTAAAAATATTAGAAGTAGCAAAAGAAAAAAATATTCCAGTTATTTACTCAGGCTCATCATCTCATCATAGCGGTAAATATAAAAATCCATATACCTTTTCTAAAGAAGTAGGGGAAGAATTAATTAAATTATATCAAGATTTATATGATATTAAAGCAAGTGTAGCACGTTTTTATAATGTTTACGGACCTTATCAATTAGAAGATGGACCATATTGTACAGTTATAGGTAAATGGTTAAGACAGAAACGAAACAAAGAAAAAATAACTATATACGGTGATGGTAGTAAAAGAAGAGATTTTACTCATGTCGGTGATATTGTAGATGGATTAATAAAAATTTTAGAATATAATATATGGGGTAAGACGTTTGAGTTTGGAACTGGAATAAATTATAGTTTAAATGAACTTGCAGCATTAATTGATAATAAAGTTGGAGTAAAATATGAAGATGATAAACCTGGGGAGGCGCAAAGTACTAAATGCGATTACTTTCTAGCAACAGACCTATTGAATTGGAAACCGAAGATAAAATTGGAATCATGGATAAAAGAAGAAAAATCTTAGTTACTGGAGGTTATGGCTTTATTGGTGGTAACTTTATTAGATTTCTAAGAGATAATTTTCCGGAATGTTATATTGTTAATATTGATAAAGATGGTTATGCATCTAATAAAGATTATATAAAAGATCTATGTAATGAAGATATAAAGTTAAATTTAAAAGATTCATTATACTTAGAAAATGTATTTTTAAAACATACCGTTGATTCATCTGATTCATTTGATTATATTTTTCATTTTGCTGCTGAATCTCATGTCGATAATAGCATATCAGGACCCACTGAATTTGTTGAATCTAATGTTTTAGGAACACAAAATCTTTTAGAATGTTATAGAAGAATATCTCCTAGTGCAAGATTTATACATATTTCTACAGATGAAGTATATGGTCATTTAGGTTGGAATGATGCTCCGTTTACAGAAGAAACACCTTTAGCTCCTAGATCCCCATATTCTGCAAGTAAAGCATCATCAGATTTATTATGTTTATCTTATATTGAAACTTATGGCTTAGATATTACAGTTACAAGATGTTGTAATAATTTTGGACCTAATCAATATAAAGAAAAATTTATACCAACTATTATAAATGCACTTAAAGATGGTAAAAAAATACCAGTGTACGGTGAAGGAGCTAATATTAGAGAATGGATACATGTTCATGACCATACATTAGCAGTTTGGTCCATTGCAACTAACGGTAAACCTGGTGTGTATAATATAGGTTCAGGTATTGAAATGACTAATTTAGAATTAGTCGATATTCTTTGTAAAATCTTTGAAAAAGATATGGATCATTGCGTTAAATTTGTAAGAGATAGACCTGGGCATGATTTTAGATATGCTATTGATAATAGTAAACTTAGAAAAGAATTATGTTGGGATCCACTTTATAATGATATAGAAAAAGAATTAAGAGAATATGTGGAGTACTTTTTAAACAATGGTAGATAAAGTTGGTAATTTATATGCAGTACATCACGGTGATTATGCTGGTCAGATGTTTGCTTTAGTAGAGAAAGAGGAACAGTCATATAATTTTCTTAGAATGCCCGATATGAAAAATATCGAAGTATCTAATAAAGATTTTGATGATGGTACAGAAAAAGAAATTATTAGATTTGTTGAAGAGCTACCTGATGATGTCTTTGAAGTAATAAAAGCACAATATATAAAAAATGAAAATATTAACGATTGATGGAAATAATTTAGTACACCGAGTATATTGGGTAGCTAATAATATGGGATATAAGACTGAATATTTCCATGTTTATATGTTTTTAAATTCAGTTAAAAGCTACGTTGAATTATATAAGCCTGATAAGACTATTATGGTTTGGGACGAAAAACCTGATTATAAACCTAATAAAAGAAAAGAACTTCTGGAAGAGTATAAAGGTAATCGTGATAAAGACTATAATCAAGAAGTTCACGCTGCGAATGAGGTTATAAAAGAGATGTTATCAGACATTGGTATCCCTTCGATATTTCCTAGAGAATATGAAGCAGACGACGTTATACATATTATTAACAACCATATGGAGAACGTAAGCAAAGTTAATTTCTATAAGGATAAACAACCTTTCTCGCACGTTATAGTTACTGTTGATAGAGATCTATGTCAATTAATTAAAACTACTAAACTTAGAAAAGTAGTGGTATATGATCCTATCAGGAAATATGAAATAAATGAAGAAAATTTTGAAGAAAAATTAAAATACAAAAAAGAAGATTTCATAAAAGTAAAAGCTCTTCAAGGAGATAAAAGTGATAATATACCAGGTATCAAAGGTATGGGTAAAGTTAAAACGCAAAAATATCTTGACGGTGAAATTGAACTTACTGAGGATGAAAAACTTATATTTGAAAAAAATCTTAAATTAGTTACATTAACTGATGATAAAGATGAAGTTAAGTATGTTAAGGAACAACTAGCAGAATGTTCTTTTGATACTAATTTTGATAATTTTAAAGCAAATTGTGAAAAGTATAAATTTGCTCAAATTTTAAAAAGCGAAAAGAAGTGGTATAATACATTTTTTCAAGACAATAAACTATTAGATCTACTATCATGAATGAATATTTAAAGTTATTCAAACCTATTGAAGATAAAATACCAGTTATCAAAAGAGAACTTAATAAAGTTATAAATGATATGGTATCGTGTAAAGATGTTTATGATTGGGGAGATTTTGCTCCTGATGGTTGGACAGCTTTTCCAATCTTTAGCTACCCCGATGGAAATGAAATAGAAGGAATAACTGAAAAGGTACCTTTAACAGCACGTATAATTAAACACGCAATACCTAATCATGGTACAGTAGCATTATCTAGATTATTAGGTGATAGTTATATTAAACCACATTGCGGATTTCAAGGAGATTTTTTAAGATATCATTTGGGTATAAAAGTTCCTAAAGGTGATTTAGGATTGAGAGTAATAGAAGAAGATAAAATTTATAGGTGGGAAGAAGGTAAATCTTTTATATTTGATGATAGAAAAGAACATGAAGCTTGGAATTATTCAGATGAAGAACGAATTGTGTTAATTATAGATTTTATACCACCTGGTATTAAATAATTATATGAGTGAATATAATCCAAACGATTTTGTTAATCCACAACAAATAAGATCACCTTATACTGGTGAAACTGTAAGACCTACTTATAATAGTTACGACCACCAAGGTAAAACTTACGAACAAGCAGTTTTTTCTGACCCAGTAACAGGGCATCAAATTAAAAAAGGTTTAGTGAGTATAAAAGATAAAGACGGTAATGTTATTGTTGATTACACTTCAATATTAGGTCAGAGCGTTACTACTCAAAGCAGACGATAACTTGATATTTTTCTTTTTTATACTATAATCAATATATGGTTGTAGTTCCTGAGCAATATGTAATAAACGTTCTATATGAGAACATTTATAAAATATCTTATAATAAGTACAATCATACCTTTAACGGTTGTTGTCCTATTTGTAAAGAAGGAGATTCTTGGGGTAAGAAGAAACGATTCTATTATATCCCTAAAAAAGAATTAGCATATTGTCATAACTGCGGTTATAGTAAAAAACCTTTAACTTTTATATCTGATGTAACTAATAAACCTTTACAGGATATTATTAGTGAGATTAAAAACTTTGATGTTGAAATTGATACTTTTATAAAAGATAATGAACAAAAGGAAGTAAAGGTTAAAAATGATGTATCGTTACCCGATGATTGTATAAATCTATTTGACCCTGTACAAGTTGATTATTATAAAGATAATGCAATTGTTAAGTTAGCTTTAGATGTAATAAAAAGTAGGAGGTTAAATAAAGGTATTAATAAACCTGATGCATTATATGTAACTTTACAAGATAAGGTGCATAAAAACCGTTTAATATTACCTTTCTATGATAAGGACCGAAAGATAATATTTTATCAATCTAGAGGTTTAACTAAGAAAGATTTATTTGAAAGACCAAAATATTTATCTAAAGTAAACTCTGAAAGAAGTTTATACGGTATTCATAATATTGATGTAAACTTAGATAATGTTTTTATCTTTGAAGGACCTATAGATAGTTATTTTGTAAGTAATGGTATTGCAACTTGTGGTATAACTGAAAATACTGATAAGATGTTTACTGCATTGCAGAAAGAACAAATTAATTTTCTAAGCTTATATAAGTTAGTGTATGTATTAGATAATCAATACATAGATAAAGCTGCATTAAATAAAAGTCTTATATTAGCAGATAAAGGTGAGTCAGTATTTGTGTGGCCTGAAGAACTTAAAAAATTTAAAGACTTTAATGATATATGTGTATTGGGTAAAAAAGATAAAATAAAACCCGAGTTTATATTAAAAAATACATACTCAGGTTTAAATGCTAAATTAAGATTAACTAAAATTAAAAATAGTTAAATACCATTTTCTTCAGGTACACCTGCTATTTGACCTTCTTTAACTTGGTCCATATAAGAATCGATATATCTAAAAGCTTCTGTTTCACTTTGAACTATACCTTCTTCAAACATACGTTTAATAAAATTTTCGATAGCTTCGTGAACTATACCTTCTGATTCTCTACTATATCTAATTCTAGCTTCAGTAGGTTCAAATCTAGTTTTAGGATTAGCTAAAGTATGCACGAATGATGATTCTGAATCTTCTTCTTCATCGCTCATCATACTACCAGCAACGGCTCCGGCAACCTGCGGTGCAATTGCTCTTGCTGCCATACCAGCTAATGCTGCATAATCTTCAGCAGGAACTTTACTTTTACCAGCAACATGAACTCTTTTAACTTCTTGACATTCTTCATCGTCCTCAGCACCAAAAATTTCATCTTGAGCTTCTTGACCTATACCTGAAATCATATATTCTCTTTTTGAAAGCTCATCTCTAAAAGGTCCAGCATCTTTACCAGTCATAACACATTTACCAGCTGCAATGTAAGCTCTTCTATTCTTACCACCTAACATCTTAGTTAGCATAGATTCTACTTCACCGCTCTTTTCTGTAAACTCTTCATCACTATAAGGGCAGCTTGATGCATCTTCAGATGGAGCTACTACTTTATCAGCTGCGGAATGTGCTTTTTTAGCAACTGCATCAGTTACTGAATGAGCCATACCTGCTAATGCTTGTTTACCTATTTCTTTTAAATGAGGAGCAGCTTTCATAGCTACTTTTTTTACTGCTGTACCAATATTATCTTCTTCTCTTTCTCCTTTTTCGTAATATCTGTCATGCATAGTTTGAACAGCAGATCTTGCAGAATTAGGTAATTTAAGATCTTTGAGAATTTGGTCTACTGAATCACCTGCATCTAATGCAGTAATGATACTTTTTATCTTACCTTCATTTAATGGTTGGTAAGCCTCGTAAATTAACTGAGCATCTTTATTCATTATACGTACCTATATTTAGGATCATTAGCTCCAGCTAAGTAACCCTTCATTATTTCACTAAGTGATGATATTTCCATTGCTACTCTAGCAATTTTTTTTGTTTCAGCATTACTAATACTATCAAATAAAGTATCTTCTTCAGCTTGATTTAATTTAGTCTGAATACTATCTGTAGTGCCATTTAGATATTCTGAAAATCTATCCATTTCACCTATCCATGAATTTAGTTCGTCGAACATTTCTTTTTGACCGTTAGCAACTGGTGTATCAGGAGTATCAACATCGAAATCACCTGGGTCAGTTTCAGGATCTAACTCAGCAGCCATTGCATCTTGATCAGTAACTTCTGGTTCTAAGTCTTCGTCTTGCTCTTTTAATACGCGATTAAATTTTTTAACATATAAACTCATACAATTATTTATAAATATTTATATGCTAAATACCAAATTTAAAGACTTTGTTCAGCAATTAAATGAGGATGATATGATTCCTGATACTAAAAGAGACATGTTAGGGTTAAAAGATGAAAGTTTACCCAATCCTACTAACGTAAATGATTACTTTAGATCTAAAGAAAGAACTGATGTTGCTCCTGAAAACGTGCCTTATCCTTTAGGTGAAGTAAGTAACATGACTAGCAACGCATTTATTGC